>MDTD01119627.1_pt1 | contig 20383 bp, 15 predicted proteins | sample 811221 | NCBI WGS metagenome assembly MDTD01 (sample SAMN05326646, study PRJNA326480) | marine metagenome | isolation source: seawater | place: Pacific Ocean: South West | collected 2011
AGTGAAGCAGTAAAATCATTGCTTCCGGATGCTGACGAATAAGCAGCATTTAAACTTTTCTTAAACCTGCAACTGTTGTTTATTTGCAATCTCGTTTTTGAACTTTAAAAATACCAAGAGATTGAAAGAAAAACATATAGTTGCAGGTTTATTATTTATTTGCTGTGCTGTTATAATAGCCATGCTGGCTTTAACACCCAATGGGCTTAACAGCGATACCAAAGTACTTACTCCGCAACAAAGTGGTGAGAAGTTTACAGCAGATTTTGTATCTATTATTACCAAAGCAAAAGAACCGCTTACTGAAGTTGAGAAAGCTTTTTTAACAGAGCAAGATCAAATTGCAGGCGAAGCGGATACCTCTATTGCTTTTGATGCTACGCACAACCTGATACATTTTTGGGATTCGCTAGAGCGTTTTGATATTTCGGGTTTCTATTACAATAGGTTGTTTGAACGCAACGGAAGTGAGTTTAACCTGATGAATGCTTCGCAACGTTTTTACGAGCAGGGTAGAATAGTGGCTGATAGTGCTGCAAGGCAATATTATATGTCTACTGCTGAAAAAGGGTTTAAAAAAGCGTATGAAATGAACCCAAAAAATTTGGATGCAAAAGTGGGTCGTGCATTGTGTATTGTAGAGAATAGAAACCGTATTATGGAGGGTGTACCCTTGTTGCGTGAAGTTTTGCAAGAGGATAGCACAAATATAATGGCCACATACACACTGGGTTTATTGCAAATTGAATCGGGACAGTTAGAAAAAGCATTGGTAAGTTTTGAAAAGTTAGTATCTTTGCAGCCCTTTAATGGAGAGTTTTACTTCTATCTGGCTGATGTTCAGCAAAAAACAGGTGATAGAAAACAAGCCATTTTGAATTACGAAAAAGCGAAAATGCTTGCCCCAAACGACGAAACAAGGCACGCCATAGACGACATTTTAAAAGAAATTAAATAGTATTTAACTTTAAAGCATTTTAACCATGCCAAGCGGAAAAAAAAGAAAAAGACATAAGATAGCTACTCACAAGCGCAAAAAAAGACTTAGAAAAAACAGGCATAAGAAAAAATAAGCCTCGTATCTTATAATTCCCTTCCCTTAACGGTAGCTGCGAAGCTAATTAAACACGCATTAATGTGGCAGATGAACTTGTCATAAACGCAACCGCTACGGGCTTATATATTGCGCTACTCCGCGATAAAAAATTAGTTGAGCTTCATCAGGAAAAAGGTAACGACCAATTTTCTGTAGGTGATATTTATCTTGGACAAATTCGTAAAATAATGCCCGGCCTCAACGCTACGTTTGTAAACGTAGGGTATGAGAAAGACGCGTTTTTACATTACTTAGATTTAGGCCCACAAATAAGGTCGCTAATAAAATTTGTGCGCTTTGCTCAGCAAGGCAGCATGAAAACCGGCGAGCTTAAAGATTTTAAGCCTGAGAAAGACATACTGAAAACAGGTAAAATTACCCAAGTTTTTCAGCGTGGAAACCATGTATTGGTGCAAGTGGTAAAAGAGCCAATCTCTACCAAAGGCCCCCGTATAAGTACTGAAATTTCTTTAGCAGGCCGCTATATGGTGCTAGTACCCTTTAGCAACCAAATATCGGTATCTAAAAAAATCAAATCTTTTGAAGAGCGTTCGCGTCTTAAAAACCTTTCGGGCAGTATTAGGCCGCAAGGTTTTGGCGTTATTATACGCACTGTAGCCGAAGGCGCATCAGCCGCCGAGCTGCACAAAGATTTGCTTGAGCTTATGAGTAGGTGGGACGAGATAACCAAGACACTGCACAAGGCCAACCCGCCTATGCGTATTTTGGGTGAGATGGATAAAACTTCTTCGCTTTTGCGCGATTTGCTTAATGATAAGTTTACCAGCATTACCGTAAACACTCAAACCGTTTACGATGATGTAAAAAACTACATCGCACAAATTTCTCCTGATTTAGAAAAAATTGTGCGCTTGCATACAGGTAAAACACCCATTTTTGAGCATTATGGTGTTGATAAACAAATTAAACTTTCGTTTGGCAAAACCGTATCGTTTCAAGGAGGGTCGTACCTTATTATTGAGCATACCGAAGCACTTCACGTTGTTGATGTAAACAGTGGTAGCAAAAGCGATAACGATAACAACCAAGAGGAAAATGCCTTGAAGGTAAACCTTGAGGCTGCTGCTGAAATTGCCCGCCAACTGCGTTTGCGTGATATGGGTGGTATTATTGTAGTTGATTTTATCGACCAAAAATCTGCTGCAAACAAACGCACTGTATACGAGCGTTTGAAAGAGGAGATGAAGAGCGACCGTGCAAGGCATAATATTTTGCCTATGAGTAAATTTGGACTAATACAAATTACTCGCCAACGTGTTCGCCCTGAACTTAACGTTGAAATACAAGAGCAATGCCCTATGTGCAAAGGCACTGGACAGGCAGGCCCTAGTATTGTTATAACTGATGAGATTGAACAAAAACTATCGTATTTAGTTAAAAACGTTAATTTAAAAGATATTACACTTTCAGCACATCCTTATATAGCTGCTTATGCGCTCAGAGGTTTCCCTTCCATACGTACCAAATGGTTTTTTAAATACAAACGTTGGGTAAAAGTAAAAGAAGACCCTACTTTTCATTTTGGTGAGTATCATTTTTTAAATTCAGTAGGCGAAGAAATAATGCTTTAATCTTCCTACTTAAAAATATTAACAGAAAGGGCTGTGCAATTTGTACAGCCCTTTCTGTTTTAACCCTATAATGAAGCATTTAATATTTGTAGTTTTTGACCTAATTAAAATATATTTAGGGTATTCCCAAAAAAAAATCAGCTTTAAAATTATTAGCGAATATGAATAATTAACAGGCACATAACTTGTGGCTTTTATATATTTGCTGTGTATGCAATCCTTTATAGAAAAGCTAAAGGAGAACGCAGCAAGCCTATGTGATTTTGACAAGTTGGGTGAGTTTGTCCGTTCTTTCGATTATAGTACTCTCAATTTTGAAAGTTTTGTGCCCAAAATTGAAGATAAAAGTAATTATGCCCGTAATATTTTAATGATGCACCCCATAGAGGTGGCTGTGTTGCATTGGCCAGCGGGTGTGGCCAGTGCTGTGCATTATCACCAAGGCTTTTATGGCTATGTGGTAGTGCTTAAAGGTCAGCTTAATAACGAAGAGTATAGGCTTGGCAATGAAAAAATACACGAAGCACAAAGTATGTGTGGTTTGCAAGGCGGCATACTACCCGAACGTGATGGTGTAGTGCATAGGCTTGTAAATGCCTCAAGCCATCAGCCGGCAATTACATTACATATATACTATCCTCCCTTAGAGAGTTTTGAAGGGATGAAAATATACGATTTGCAAGAAGGCAAAGTAGGTGTATTATCAGCACAAGCCCAAACTGCTAGTTGGCAAGAGCCTGAAAGCTCTTTTGAAGCCATACATAAAAACGCATTTACCTATATTGATGCTGCCAAGCACAAAAAAGCAAGCCACCGTATTTTTCCAATACTTCCCAAGCCGTCTCCTGGTAAAATTTATGAAATGCTAGGAGGATATTATGATGAACAAGCACACGAATACGATTTTTTTGATACCTCACACGTTTCGCGCAGTGCCTATAATACCACCGTTAATCAGTTAATAGCTGATGAGTATAAACAGCGCCAGCAATTGAAAAATCAGTTGGCACTGGCATGTGGTACAGGAAGAAGAGCTGCTGAGATAAAAGAACTAAGCCAAAAAGAGTACCATATTGTAGGGGTTGACCTTAGCAGCGAAATGTGTGAAATTGCTCGACAAAATGGTGTAGAAGCCTACAATCAGCAATGGCTTGAAGCAGATTTACCCCATAAAAATTTTGATGTAATTACCTTTTTGTATGCTTTTGGGCATATATGTAGCCATAGCGAGCGAAAAGAGGCGCTGCAAAAAGTATACAAATACCTAAACAAAGGTGGGGTATTTTATTTTGACGTGTTTAATGTTTTAGATGACCACGAGTGGGGGCCAAAAGCTGTGCGTGCATACGAACAAATGAAACTTGAACGTATGGGATACGATATAGGGGATGTGTTTTACAAGAAAAATGGAGGGAAAATGGTAGCCTTTCTACACTATTTCAACGAAACTGATTTAAGAAGTTTACTTGAAGAGTGTGGTTTTTTTGTTGAGTGGATTAAATACATAGGGTATACGCATCAATCGGGTAAGGTAATAAACGATGCTAAAGGGGGGGTGTTATTTATTAAAGCCGTAAAAAAATAAAACTTGCTTAAAAGTATTTAGTATCAAATTTTAAGGTGTTTTCAATTAAAAAAGAGGTATCGCGGCCGAAGGCCGCAATACCTCTTTTTTTGTGTTTAGCTTTTATGCTAAATATAGAAACTAAAATAAACAGCTATTCTTTAGTAAATAAAAACTTAGCCCCACCTTGTGAGAAATTAAATTGATTTATGCTGCCACCATCATCAATAATAAAATTCATAATTATGCCCGCCGCGTCAAACTTAAAAAGAGTTTCACTTTCAGCACTCAGCGGAAAAGGGCCTTGCCCTGTGGCTTGTGCTATTAGTTGTTTTCCATCAGATAGTATAGTTATTTTTAAAGGGAAATCAGGTGCGGCATACACCCCCTCGTAGGCCTTTAGTTTTTGCACATCTAATTTTTTTGAAATAAAAGTGGGCACCTTGTATCTATCACCATAATAAGTGATACTTAATACACTAATCATTATTTCGTTTAGCGAGTAATTATTACCATTACAGGCTAAAGCCACAGCCACACTATCATCTTTAAAATAACCCAATACTGACGAAAACCCATCAATACCACCCGTGTGTCCGTATGATTTTCGTTCGTCAAAAGGCATTTCAAAACAGCCCATACCAAAATTGTTTTGCATGGTTGATATTTTTTGTAGTAAAGAGTCACTGCATAGCTTGCCTTGAAATAGTGCAGTTGCAAATTTGCCCAAATCGGTAGTGGTAGAAACCAATGCACCTGCACCGTGTGGAATATTCATGTTGGTTTCAGGTTCTAGTTTCCAATTTTCACCATCAAAAGAAAACGATTGCGCTTCGTTTTTCTTCGTATCAATAGCCCCGCCAAAATAGGTCTCTTGTAAGCCAATCTTTTTCACAATTCTGCTTTGCAGTTCATCAGCGTAGCTTTTTCCTGTTACTTTTTCAATAATATAACCAAGTAAAACATACCCCGTATTGCTGTATTGGGCTTTTGCACCAGGTTCAAAATCAGAAGGCATTTTATAAAATAGTTCAAGCAACTCAGTTTGTGTTTTTTGTGTGGTGTAGTAGGTTAAATACTCATCATCACTAGTAAAATTATGTATACCGCTATGGTGGCTTAGTAAATTGCCAATGGTAATTTTTTGTGCATTTACAATTTTTGGGAAGAACTTACTAAGCTTGGTGTCAAGTGTTAGTTTTTTCTCATCCACCAACTGCATTATCATTGCCGAAGTAAACATTTTGGTGATAGACCCGATTCGGTATTTGGTATGCACATCGGCAGGAGTTTTATTTTCACCCTCAATTTTTTTATAGCCAATTGCGTTATTGTAAAGCACCTTTCCGTTTTTATAAACGGTAACCTCAACCATGGCTTTATTGTGTGTGTGAAGTCTGGCAAAAAGAGAGTCCATTTTTGCACGATTGATATTTTGAGCTTTGGTGGGGCTACAAAGTATCAGAACAAAAAATAATGCAGTGAATATTTTATGTGAAGTAGTAAAGTTTCTCAAGTACATAGTTATGCTATTGGTTTACAGCAAAACTATATATACTTGATGACAGGCTGTAATATTTTCCGACAAGTGAATAAACTAGCCGATGAACCTAAAATTTAGAAGGTAAACATTGATTTTAATAAGGGGAAATATTTATACAAATACTGAAGAGGCCATAAACATACTTTTTTCAAAAGCCTGCATATCCAGCCCCGTATCAATATTTTTCTCGTTCATGTATTGCAATAAAAACTCGGTAGGCATATTACCCACCAAATCGTCATCGGCCATTGGGCAGCCTCCAAAACCGTTTATAGCTCCATCAAAGCGAGTACAGCCATTTTCGTAAGCAGCCTCAACTCTTTCACGCCAATTGTCTTTGCGGGTGTGCAAGTGTGCTCCAAATTCTATTTGCGGATATTTTTTTTGCAGGTGGCTAAACAAATAAGCAATACTATCAGGTGTAGCCACTCCCACAGTATCAGACAAAGAGATGATATTTATACCCAACTCACCCATTTTCTCCGTCCATTCGTCCACCACATCTGTATTCCAAGCATCGCCGTAAGGATTGCCAAAACCCATACTTATATATATAACCAACTCTTTGCCGTTATCCCTGCACAGCGAGTGTATATATTTTACCCTTTCAAACGATTGGGCTATGGTGCTATTGGTATTGCGTATCTGAAAAGTTTCTGATATTGAAAACGGAAAACCCAAATAAGAAACATTGTTGTGTTTCACAGCCATTTCAGCACCTTTAGTATTGGCTATAATAGTTAGTAATTTACTTTTACTTCCTTTCAAATCAATACTTTGCAACACTTCTTCAGTGTCTCGCATTTGGGGTATTATACGCGGTGAAACAAAACTACCCGCATCAATAGTATCAAAACCTACTTTTAGTAAGCTGTTTAAGTACTCAATTTTTTTTTCAGTACTTATAAAATGGCTAAAGCCCTGCATTGCGTCACGCGGACACTCTATTATTTTCACCTTTTTAGAAACTTTACAATAATTTTACTTACCCCGCCAAACCTACGCCAAATTGTTAAAATTGCAAAAAACTAAGCTCAATATTGTATGCAAAGCCCGTGCCTGCCTTAAAAATTTATGGTTGCCGTTTGTTTTTTAGTAACTTTGCTATCCTTTTTAAAAAAATAGGTAGAGAACCATAAAACATTACAGTATCATAGTACACTAATGGAGAATTTGAATTCGCAGGAAGAATTGGAAAAGATAAATGCCGAAGTTGTAGACACGGTGGACGATTTGGGGGATGAACCTGAACAGGAAAATTTAGACTACGACCTAGGGGTTGCCCAAGAGGAGGAGAATACCGATTACGCTACACTGAGCAAAGAAGAATTAGTGGCATTGGCTGAAAAAGCTGCGGCAACTGACGATTTGAAAGAAGCTAGTGAGGTGGTACGTAATATTCGCCCTATTTTGGACAGTATTTTTAGTGATGAATACAATGCTGCACTTGAAGCCTATATAGAAGAAGGCAACGAGAAAGACAGTTTTGAGTATAAAGGCGACGAACTAAAAGAAAAGTTTTATGCTGCATACAAAGCTGTGCAACGTAAACGTGCCGAACAGCGCGAACATATAGAAAGCCAAAAACTTAAAAACCTTGCCGTAAAGCGTGAGCTTTTAGAAAAACTTAAACAGCTTACCGAAACTGATGAAACAGAAAACAGTTTAGAGCAGGTGCGTGAGTTGCAACGCGAATGGAAAAAAATTCGTATTGTGCCACAAGAGTTTGTGCAAGAGCTTTGGGATAGCTATCGTTTTTACTTAGATAAGTTTTATGATAACGTATCTATTAATAATGAACTAAAAGAGCTTGACCGTAAAAAGAATCTTGAGGTTAAAATAGAGCTTTGCAAAAGCGTTAGCGAATTGGAAGAAGAGAAATCTATCAAAAAATCGCTGATACTATTGAATAAATACCACGACGAGTGGAAAAACACAGGGCCTGTTCCGCAAGAGTTTAACGAAGAGATTTGGAAACGCTTTAAAGAAGCATCTGACAAGATATACGAGCAGAAAAGGGAAGAAATTGCCAAACTGCAAGAAATTCGCAACCAAAACCTTGAGCTGAAAAAAGCTATTTGCGAGCGTTTGGAAATGCTAACTACTACAAAGCCAGCCAAGCCGAAAGAGTGGATAGAGATGACCAAGCAAGTAAATGAGTTGTTTGATGAATGGCGCAAGATTGGTAAAGTGCCTCGCGAACATAACGATGTTGTTTGGGGACGTTTTAGAGAAATACGCACCAATTTTTTCAACAATAAAAATGCTTTCTTTAAAGAGTTGAACGCTGAAAAGGCAGAAAACCTGAAAAAGAAAACCGAAATATGCGAGCGTGCAGAGGCACTGCAAAGCAGTGAAGATTGGCAAAAAACCGGAAATCAGCTTAAAAAACTACAAGAAGACTGGCGTAAAATTGGCCCAGTACCCGATAAATTATCGGATGCTATATGGAAACGTTTCCGTGCAGCTTGCGACGAGTTTTTTAATAAAAAAGAGGAGCACTTTAAAGGTCAAAAAGAAGAGCAAGCTAAAAACCTAGAGCTAAAAATTGAATTGGCTACTAAGCTTGAGGCTTTGCTTAACAGTGAAGAAGATACTGAGGCTGCTTTTAGTAAAGTTAAACAAATACAAAAAGAGTGGAGCAGTGTGGGTTTTGTGCCTTTTGCTAACAAAAAGGATATACAAGCACGCTTTAGCGATGCTATGGATAAGCTTTACAAAAAGCTGAAACGCAATCCTGAAGAAATGAGCGGCGCAAGGCTTAAAGAGCACTATGAAGAGATATCTCAACTGCCCGACTCTAAAAACAAGTTGAAGCACGAGGAACGCCGTGTACGCGATAAAATTAAATTTTTGCGTAACGATATTCAAACCCTGCAAAACAATATGGGTTTCTTTAAACAAGGAAATAGTAAAGGCAACAACCCTTTTGCTAAGCAAATTGAGGATAAAATTAAAAAAGCTAACGGCCAATTAGAACGCCTTGAAAGTGAGTTAAAGGTGATACTAACGCAAGCGTCATCTTCATCATAAACTACTGCACTTGTTTCGCATAGGGGTTAAATACCTTCAATACCTTGTGTCGTCAGTTGGACGACATGGGGTACATTCACCGTTTGTTTATCGCCTGCTAACACAGGTGATAAACGATAGGAAGCAGTATCCTGCCTACAAGCGTATAGAAGCATTGCGCAAGCAGCTGCGCAGTAACCCTGAAACTCTTACTCTGCAAGATTTTGGAGCAGGAGGAGAACAAAACCCCACATATACCCGTTCAATTGCCCAAATAGCAAAAACATCGGCAAAGCCACGCAAATACGCACAGTTGCTGTACCGTTTGTGTGCTTACCACCAACCCAAGTATATGCTAGAGTTGGGTACATCATTAGGTATTAGCACAGCCTATCAGGCAATGGGGGCACAGCAAGGGCAAAACACAATTGTGTTTACCTCGCTAGACGGTAGCCCCGCAGTAGCCCAGCAAGCGCGTAAAAACCTAAATGGTTTGGGTATAAATACCGAAGTAACCATTGGCGTAGGTAATTTTGATGAGGTACTACCGCAGTATTTGCAAAATTTTCCTCAGTTAGATTACGTTTTTTTTGATGGCAACCACCGCTATCAACCCACAATAGATTATTTTTTACAATGCCTGCCTTTAGCGCATGAGAATACCCTTTTTGTATTTGATGATATACGATGGAGTGATGAGATGGAGAAGGCTTGGGAAGAAATTAAAAACCATCCGCAAGTAACAGTTACTGTCGATTTATTTTTTATTGGTTTGGTATATTTTCATAAAGGGCAAACCAAACAACATTTTACATTACGGTTTTAGTTATCGGGCGATTATGAAACCCGCCTCTTTTGCAATTACAGTCTGAAGGACGACTTAAGTCGTCCTTCAGACTGTAATCTTTATAAAATAGGATTTCAATCCTATTAACCGAATAAACAAAAAGGGTCTGCTGTATACAGCAGACCCTTTTTTATAACTTGCTTGCGTGATATTATAATATCAACATGGCATCGCCATAGCACAAAAAGCGGTATTTTTCTTTCAATGCTACGCTGTATGCTTCTTTCAAAAAATCATAATCAGCAAAGGCAGCCGCCTGCATCATAAGGGTTGATTGTGCAGGATGAAAGTTTGTTATAAACGCGTTAGTCATTTTAAAATCGTAAGGAGGGAAGATAAATTTATCAGTCCAACCTGTTGAAGGGTTCAACCTATCCATTGATGATACCGACGATTGTAAAGCACGCATTACTGATGATCCAACAGCTACAATACGTTTTTTCTCGTCAATAGCTTGGTTTACTATATTTACAGTGTTTTGAGGTACAGTGTAGTTTTCGCTGTCCATCTTGTGTTTGGTAAGGTCTTCAACTTCTACATCTCTAAAAGTACCTAAACCAATATGCAAGGTAACATCGGTAAATTTTATACCTTTTATCTCCATACGCATCATTAACTCACGCGAAAAGTGCAAGCCGGCTGTTGGAGGGGCAACTGCACCTTCTTCTTTGGCAAAAATGGTTTGGTAGCGTTCTTTATCGTCTTCTTCAATAGGGCGATTAAGGTAGCGAGGTATTGGTGTTTCACCAAGTTTTTCAATCAGGTTTCTAAACTCTTCGTCAGTACCATCAAATAAAAACCTGATAGTACGTCCGCGCGAAGTAGTATTATCTACCACTTCGGCCACTAAATCGTCGTTACCAAAATACAATTTATTACCAACGCGTATTTTACGTGCAGGGTCAACCAAAACATCCCAAAGGCGTAACTCATTATTAAGTTCGCGCAGCATAAAAACCTCAATTTTGGCTCCTGTTTTTTCTTTATTACCATACAGGCGTGCAGGGAAAACGCGGGTGTTGTTTAATACAAACACATCGTTTTCATCAAAAATATCTAGTATATCTTTAAACTGTTTGTGCTCAATAGTATGGTCTTTGCGGTTTAGCACCATTAAACGAGAATCGTCTCTGTTATAAGTGGGGTTTTTGGCAATAAGGGTTTCAGGTAGGTTGTACTTAAACTGCGATAACTTCATCTACTCTTTGTTTAGTTTTTAGTGGGAATTATGCCTGTGTTCAGGGTATAACTTACCCTAAAATAAAGCGCGCAAATATAGGCTTTTGATTTAGCAATAGCAATTTGCTTGCTGTGTATTTTTAAAACTGTATCTCGCTCGACAATATTACCCGCTTTGTCGATACACTTACGGTGCACACCGGTAATTTTGTTTTTATTTGTAATTAATGAAACGAATAAGCCTGTACCTACGTTTGTTTGCCGAAAGTGTGGTGTTTGCTGTGCAGGCATTAATGCTTAATAAGTTGCGTTCGTTTCTTTCAATACTGGGCATCACTATAGGCATATTTGCCATTATTATGGTATTGTCTATTACCAACTCGCTCGAAAAAAATATTAAAGACAGTGTAAACTCTTTGGGTACTGATGTTATTTATATACAAAAATGGCCTTGGGGTGCTGATGACGGAGGTGAGTATAAATGGTGGAAGTATATGAACAGGCCCACACCAATTCCAAAAGAACTTCAAACTTTGCAAAGAGTATTTGATGGCTCAGAAACCATAATGGGTATGGCTTTTATGTATACATCGGGAGGAAAAACAGCTAAGTACCTTGATAATAATATTACTGGAGTTGATGTATTTGGTGTATCCGAAGAGTATTATGCTATAAACAACTTTGAGTTGATGTATGGACGCTATTTTTCTGATTTTGAGGCAAAAAGTGGGGTAGCTTCTATTGTAATAGGCTACGATTTATATGAGGGGCTGTTTAATGCTACGGGAGACCCAACGGGTAAGGAGATTGTGATACTGGGAAGAAAGATGCGTATAGTGGGGGTAATAGCCAAGCAAGGAGAAAGTATTTTAGAGATTGGTATGGATGATAAAGCCATTGTGCCAATAAACTGGATGCAAAGGGTGATGAATGTGAGCAACAATAGGGGCAACCCAATGATAATGGTGCGCGCAAGTGATGGTTCGTCAATAGATGAGTTGGAGAATGAACTAAAAGGAAAAATGCGTGCTGTACGCAGATTAAAACCAAACGAAGAAGATAATTTTGCGCTGAACCGTATTACTATGATATCAGGTCAGTTGGATAATATATTTTGGTCGGTAAATATAGGCGGATTCATCATCGGAATATTTTCAGTATTGGTGGGAGGCTTTGGTATTGCCAACATTATGTTTGTAAGTGTTAAAGAACGCACCAATCAAATTGGAATACAAAAATCATTAGGAGCCCACAACAGCTTTATACTTATTCAATTTTTAACAGAAGCCATTGTGCTTAGCTTAATTGGCGGGTTGATAGGTGTACTTATAGTTTATGGAATTACGTCACTGGTAAGTACCTTTTTAGATTTCAAACTGTTTCTTTCATGGGGTAATTTTGCCTTTGGCACAGGTCTTTCAATTATTATTGGAGTATTATCGGGTTTAATTCCTGCCTATACTGCATCACGTCTTGATCCTGTAGAAGCAATACGAGCTAAAATATAGCATCCAACATTTAGTATTTTACATTAAACATTTATCCATTCCGAGTAGGGCTCATCATTAAAGGGGTATCTATACTTTATTGATAAATGCTAATTCTTAAATGTTAAATGGAAAATGCTGAATGATTAGCCAATCATAATATGCGAGTTGGGGTATTTGTAGGCATTGGTTTCTACTTCGCTGCTTAAGGCAAAGGCTAAAGTAAGTATACCCACCCTACCTACAAACATACTAATGATAAGTACTATTTTACTAGCATCAGCAAGGTCTGCTGTGATTCCCGTACTAAGCCCCACAGTGGCAAAGGCCGATACTTCTTCAAACAACAACTGTGTGATAGATAAGTGAGGCTCTATAAGGCTAAGGATAAATGTACATATAAATATAAATGTGGCCGAAAACACAAAAACAGCAAAGGCCTTATAAATAAGCTCGTGAGATATAGTTCGTCTACCAAAGGTAATTAGTTTTTTGCCCCTTATTATACCCCACATGGCAGCAAAAATTACTACAAATGTGCTGGTTTTTATACCACCGCCTGTAGAGCCTGATGATGCACCTACAAACATTAAAAAGATGATAATTATAAGTGTGGGGATAGCTAAATCACCCATGTTTACGCTATTAAAGCCTGCTGTACGTGTAATTACGGATTGAAAAACTGAGGTAACCATTGCAGGGAAAGAATCCTGTCCCTTTAGTGCACCATTACGCTCTAAAACATAAAACATAATAGTTCCAAAAATCACCAATACTATACTGCTGTAAAAGGCAATTTGTGTACTTAGTTTCCATTTTTTCCAAGGCATACGCAAGCGTTGACGAAGATTATCAACCTCAAACATATCGCGCATGGCGGGAAAACCTAATGAACCAAAAAATATAATTACAGCAAAGGCAAAGTGCAATATGTACTTATCGCGTATGCCTTCTTCGTATAGGCTGTCTGTAAACAAAGAGAAACCTGCATTGCAAAAGGCTGATATGGCATGGAAAATTGAAGAGAATATCTTTTCTCCCCCACTGGCAAACTGGTAATCGCCCCAAAGCATAAAAATTACAACAGCAGAAATAGCCTCTATACTAACAGTATAAATAAATATTTTTCGCAACAAGCCATACGAGCCTGACAGGGTTTCACTATCAAAAATTTGTTTTAGGGCAAATTGATGTTTCACACCAACTCCCTTTTTATAAAATGCTGCAAAAAATGTAGCAAACGAAATAATACCCAAACCACCCAATTGTATTAGGAAAAGAATAATTACATGGCCTTTAAAATTGAAAAACGTTGCCGTATCAACCACAATAAGCCCTGTAACACATGATGCACTGGCCGAAGTAAATAAGGCATCTAAAAAGCGCATACTATGCCCCTCAGTAGTTATAGCAGGCAGGCAAAGCAAGCCGGTGCCGCTAAGTATTAACACTATAAACGATAACACAAACAAAGCCCCCGGTTTTATGGGTAATTTGCCCAAGTTTCGTGTAGTTTTTATGGCCTCTATTACCACAAAAAGTATTAAGAAAAACTGGATAAAAAAGGCGTATTTGGGGCTTAGCGGGTCTATCTCGAGATAGAAAAAAAGCTTATTTATTACAGGAAACTTAAAAATATAGTAGCTAATAACATCGTACACAACTAAAAGTAGTAGCGTAGCCTCTACCCATGTTTGCTGTAAAAACTCTTTGGGATGCTGAACTATTATAAGTTTGACAATGTAGTTTAGAAAAAATACACCAAAAAATATCTTATTTACTGATAATAGAAAATCGAGAGTTTCTTGCGTGTTTGGAAAACCGTGATAGTATATAGTAGTGCCAATGGCTAATATAGATACTAATACCTTTAGCACCCGCAACACTTTTTGTATAGGCGCGCGGCTTTCTATGATAAAACTTTTTATGCTTTCTTTTACCATGCGGTAAAACTAGTTGTACAGGCGGAGAGCTTCTTGCAGCAGTTGCTGCTTTTCTATGGGTACCACACCCACTTTTTCGCACACCAATCCACCTGCAATATTCGATAAAAATGCGGTTATTTTCATATCACTACCCAAAGCAAGGCACAAAGCGGCTACACTTACTACTGTATCGCCTGCACCGCTAACGTCGGCAATATTACGTATATGTGCCGGCCAATGGTGGTGCTGTTGGTGGTTGGTTATTAGTACCCCAAGTTCACTAAGGGTTACCATAACCATTGGATTGTCCAATAAATCCTTCAGTTGTGCTATAGCCTTTTTAAGGTTATCAAAATCTTTCAGGTTATCGTCAGTTTTCAGCCCCTCTTTTATTTCTTTAAGATTGGGTTTAAACAGCGTAGCCTTTTTGTAGTGCGCAAAATTTAGCTTCTTAGGGTCTACTATGGTAGGTATATTGTGTTTATTAGCCATTGTTATAATGGCCTCAATATTTTGTTGGGTAAGTACGCCCTTGTCGTAATCTTCAAAAATTACTACATCCATTTGCGGCAATAACTTTTCTATAGCAGCAACAAGGTTTTGACTTTCTTGATTGTTTATAGGGTTGGTAACCTCTTCATCAATACGCAGCATTTGCATATTGTTGCCCATAACGCGTGTTTTAACTGTAGTAATGCGTGATGTAGAGCTTACAATACCCTCACAATTTACCCCTGCATTTTCAAACAACTGGGTTATTTCTTTTCCGCCCTCATCATTACCAATTACTGAGCATATATAAGGTTGTGCCCCAAGTGATTTTATATTTAGAGCTACGTTTGCAGCTCCACCCAATCGGTGTTCGCGACCTGTTACAGAAACAACAGGAACAGGAGCTTCGGGCGAAATACGATCAACCTTACCCACTATATAGGCATCAATCATCACATCGCCTACGATAAGAACTTTTAGGCGATTAAAATCTTCAAACAGGCGATTAAAATCCACGCTCATTTTAGTTGTTTCAATACTTTTTCTATTCGAGTAAAAGCCTCCGTAAGATCAGCTTCTGAAGCCGCGTACGATAGCCTTAAATTATCAGGGCTGCCAAAGGCTTCGCCTGTTACTGTGGTTACATGAGCGTGTTCTAAAATATACATACTCAAATCCATAGCATCACTAATGGTTTGTTTTCCGTCGGTTTTACCAAAATAGCTACTCACATCAGGAAAAACATAAAATGCACCAGGAGGCACATTGCACTTAAAGCCGTCAATGTTTTTCATCATATCCAATACCAAATCGCGACGTTTTTTAAAGGTATCGCGCATGGCGTGGGTAGGTGCAAGCGACTTTGTAAGTGCTGCTATTGCTGCACGCTGTGATATTGAGCTTGTGCCTGATGTAAACTGACCTTGTATTTTTTCGCAAGCAGCAGCCACAGGAAAGGGGGCGGCTATATAGCCCAATCGCCAACCCGTCATAGCATACCCTTTTGATACACCGTTTATCACTATCACTCTATCGCGCAAGTTTTCAAACTGAGCAATAGACTCGTGCTTGCCTATGTAATTTATGTGCTCGTATATTTCATCGCTTATTATATATATCTGCGGATATTTTTCCAGCATTTGCGCAATGGCTTGCAACTCGGCTTTGCTGTATATGCTGCCGCTAGGGTTGCAAGGCGATGAAAACATCATTAGTTTAGTTTTGGGGGTGATGTGGGCTTCAAGCTGTTCAGGCGTTACCTTAAAATCTTGCTCAATGCCTGCTAAAACCAAAATAGGTTTAGCCCCTGCAAATTCAACCATTGATGAGTAACTTACCCAATATGGGGCGGGTATTACCACCTCATCACCGGGGTTTATTACCGATAGCACCACATTCATCAGCGATTGTTTTGCACCTGTTGACACCACAATTTGATTGGGGGTATAATGCAAATTATTATCACGCAAAAGTTTAGTACTTATTGCTTTACGCAATTCGGCATAACCGGCTACAGGTGTATAGTGCGTATAGTTTTCGTCGATAGCTGTTTTTGCAGCTTCTTTTATATGTTCGGGAGTGTCAAAATCAGGCTCACCCAAGCTAAGGCTTATCACCTTATGACCTTGTGCGGCCAACTCACGGCCTAGTTTGGCCATTCCCAATGTTTGTGATTCGGCAAAAGAGTTTACCCTATTGGCTATTTGTAGTTCCATTAGCGATACTAAAATGCGAATATATAGAATTTAGGGGCTTTGAAAGGCGAGAAGAGAGGTTTTTTGTGTGAAATGATTGTTGGATGAAATAATAGGATTGAAATCCTATTTTATTAAGATTACAGCTTGAGAGACGACTTAAGTCGTCTCTCAAGCTGTAATTGCAAAAGAGGCGGGTTTCAACCCGTCTGAAATTTTTTTATGCAGTACTCTTTCTCAGTAATTTTTAGCGTAGAAAAATAAACTTATCTACCATAATACTTAGGCCGCGCCTATCGGTAAAGGGTTCAAGCGTAAGCCCCATAAAACCAAATTTGCCTTTAAATTTTACCGCATCAGTACTTTCAATATAGCAATACCCTTCATTAGCATTAATGGTTTGGTGGGTGCTATCATATTCAAGCGCGGGCGAAGTGATAAAAATATTATCCGTATCACCTCTATTCACTATTACCTCGGCATCAATAAGAAAATACTTTCCATTAGCAACAGAATCTCTATCGTAACGAAGAATTTTTGACCACCCATTTGAGAAATTATAATAATCAACTCTTCTACTGCCTCCAAAAGTGTTTTTAAAAGGAGCAAACATATTTATAGTGTAAGTTATTAGGCTAGTGTCGCCATGCTTGCCGTGCCCCGGTACTACAATTTTAGCATCAGAGTAGGCGGCTTTTACCTTTTCGATAGAGGTACTCCATTCCGTTAAATGTGCATCGCCAAGGTTTCCGGGGGTCGCACCTAAACTCTTCATAGCACAGCCTCCAAACAAAATTTTCTCATCGGGTAGCCACACCATGCACCCATCAGCAGTATGTGTAGGGCCAAAATAGCTGGCTACTACAGTTTTATTTCCCACAGGTATGATTTTTTCATTATCAAAACTTATATCAGGAATGGGGAGATGCTTTTGTATAGCTGTTAGTTGAGTTTTTTTACTAGCATATATTTTTATCCCTTTTGCTTGCAATACATCAATACCCTCCATAGCATCTGCGTGCCAATGGTCGGCTATACAAGCTACCACCTGTGCTTTTAATTTCGTATTAATCCATTGTACAAGTTCTTTAGTAGCAGTATCAGATGTTGGGGTAGATATTATAGCCGCCTCTTTCCCGTCTACATACACCAGTCCATTGCAATAGCCGTGACTTACAATAATATAGGTGCTTTTATTCAGTTTGGTGTAGCTTAGGTTATCAGATATTCTTTTAGGTTTCTTTTGCCCAAAACTATTAAGTGAGAGTAAGAAAAAGCAAATTAATACAAGCCTTTGTTTCATTAATACAAAGGTAAAATAGAACACTAATAGGTAGTGCTAATAGGCTTTATTTTTTGGAGCAAAAAAATAAATCCATACAATGCGCGATAGTTTATAATTAAAAGTGGCTAGTAGTATAATAACAGCTACTACAATTATTATTATACGATTGTCTAAAGCACCGTCTAAAAAAATACGAGAAAGTAATATAGTAGCTATTATTTCTATTACAGTAAATGCGTAGCTAACAAACATTGCACCCCAAAAAAAGCCAGCTTCTTTTTCAAATAAATAGCCGCAACTGGGGCATTCGGTTTTCATTTTGGGCGGTTTGATGCTTAAAAAAGCTGATTTTTCAAAAATTGGTGCTTGACCACAGACTGGACAAACACCTTTTATTACTTTGGATAATGTGCTCATATTGGTGTTACTAAAGACATACAAAAATACCCTCACTACTCGCTGTTATTGGATAACAACACACGCAGATAATAGTACTATACAGACATTTGTGTATTTTTGAGAATGGCTGTTGAAAACCTACCTGTATATAAAATTGAAAATTTTGAGTTTTATAATAACACCTTTTATGCCAGGCAGCTAAAGGAGCATATAAAAACACACGGTTTTATACAATATCCCCACAAACACGATTTTTATCTTACAGTACTTTTTACGCAGGGCACAGGTACACACGAAATTGATTTTAAGACTTACCCCGTGGCAAAGGGCGCTGTTTTTTTTCTACTACCCGGTCAGGTACACCGCTGGACATTAACCAATGATGCTGACGGTTATATATTTTTTCATACCAAAGAGTTTTACGATATAAGTTTTGTAAACAAACGCATTAGCGATTTTTGGTTTTTTTCTGTTACGCAGCAGTCTCCGTTTATTCAATTAAACAAAGATAATTTGCTGCAAGAAGAAGCTCTTTTTAAACGCATTGTACAAACCTATCAAACAACTGATTCGAAACATAAATACGAGCTGCTAACAGCTTTGTGTAACCTTTTATATATTGATATGGAAGGCCTGCGAACTTATGATACGGATACAAGCCTTAATCAATCAATATTATACCAGCATAAAATAGCTGAGTTGTATAAACTGATTGATAAGCACTATAACCAGCTGAAATATCCTAAAGAATATGCCGCATTGCTAAATGTAAGCACCAAGCACCTAAACCGTATTTGCCAAGAAACCATTGGCAAAACTGTAGGTATGCTAATAGCTGAAAGATTGATATTAGAAGCTAAACGTATATTAACATATTCTGATAAGCCCATAAAACAAATTGCTGAACAACTGGGCTTTGACGACCCGGCTTATTTTATTCGGTTTTTTAAAAGGCATACAGGGCAAACACCGGTTAAGTTTAAAGATGGTTTTAGGTAGATAGCTACGTACGAGGATAAAGTTTCAACACGTTGTATATGTACAATATGTCGTGATGAATTAATTTAATTCACTGATTAAAGTCATTTTGTCTTTCTTTTTAAATATTCATCTTTGAAATCCAGTCAAAACGGCACTATTAAACCGTTGGATGTAAAATTGTTACTTGCATAACCAATTATGGACTTTAAAAATTTCACAATAAAATCACAAGAAGCCATCCAAATGGCTCAGCAACTGGCTGTTGAAAACCAACATCAGGGTATAGATACAGCGCATATATTAAAAGGGTTATTAACTACTGATGAAAGTGTATTTGATTACCTTTTTAAGAAACTAAATGTAAACGAAGCCCGTGTGGCTGATGTTATTGATGCTACGCTAAACAGTCTGCCTAAGGTAAGCGGTACGGGCAATCAGTTTCTTACAGGCGATGCAAACACTGCCCTAGTAAAAGCACAAACCATAGCCCGCGAAGGCGGCGACGAGTTTGTGAGTGTTGAGCATATTTTACTGGCTATTTTAGCAGGAAAAGATAAAACAGCCCAAATACTTAAAGATGCTGGCGTAAGCGAGAAAGAGCTGAAAAAAGCCATTTCAGAACTACGTGGCGGGCAAAAAGTAACCAGTCAAAGTGCTGAAGAGCAATACAACGCCCTAAACAAATACGCCAAAAATCTGAACGAGCTTGCTCAGAAAGGTAAACTCGACCCTGTAATAGGTCGTGATGAAGAAATACGTCGCGTATTGCAAATACTTTCGCGCCGTACCAAAAACAACCCCGTGTTGATTGGCGAGCCCGGTGTGGGTAAAACTGCCATTGCCGAAGGTTTGGCGCACCGTGTTATTAATGGTGATGTGCCCGAAAACCTTAAAAGCAAAAAAATCTATTCGTTAGATATGGGCTCGCTGATAGCAGGTGCTAAATACAAAGGCGAGTTTGAAGAACGTCTTAAATCGGTAGTAAAAGAAGTAATAAACAGCGACGGACAAATAGTACTGTTTATTGATGAGATACATACCCTTGTAGGTGCAGGCGGTGGGGGAGAAGGCGCAATGGATGCAGCCAATATTTTAAAACCAGCCCTTGCCCGTGGCGAATTGCGTGCTATTGGTGCAACCACACTAAACGAGTATCAAAAATATATAGAGAAAGACAAAGCCTTAGAGCGTCGTTTTCAAAAAGTAATAGTAGAAGAGCCTGATACACAAGATGCAATTTCTATCCTTCGCGGGTTGAAAGAACGCTACGAAGTGCACCACAAAGTG
>MDTD01123624.1_pt1 | contig 20383 bp, 22 predicted proteins | sample 811221 | NCBI WGS metagenome assembly MDTD01 (sample SAMN05326646, study PRJNA326480) | marine metagenome | isolation source: seawater | place: Pacific Ocean: South West | collected 2011
TATTTTACAATTAATTGAGCAGTTTAAGAAACTTAAAATAATTTCTCCGTCATACCCTTCTGCATCGCAAAAAAATAGGTCAACTTTATCTAATTTGTGTTTTTCAATTAATCTTTTAATAGAGGTTGTATTAACTCTTACTTTTTCAATATGTTTTTTTTTTATTCCATGCTTAATAAGATGATTAAAGTCAAATGAGCTTATTGCTTTTGCATGAGAACCATAATTTTGTCTTACTTTTTTTTTAACTGAATAAAGGTATTTTTTTTTATCGTCGTCAGAAATTGCTACCTTTTCAAAGATAACATTTTTATACTTTGAATATACATTTTTAAGGTTTTGAAAGTGCTCATCTATGGGCTCAACAAGAATTGAGTTAATCTTGTAATTTTTAATAAATTTTGATAATTCATCAAAATCTTCTCCATCATTCGCTCCGATTTGAATCAGGTTATCAATATATTTATTTTCAAAAAAAAAGTTTAGCAAAGTTTTTATAGTTAATGATGAATTTCTGCTTATTAGTCTAGTATTTTCAATATAATTTTTATCAAAAAGTTTATAACCTAAAGCACCAACTATCTTCTTTAATAATTTTGATGTCATGTATAAATAGAATTATTATTAAAATTTAGTAATATCTACAACTAAAATTGCAATTATAATATTATATGAATAAACTAAAAATATACTGCGTAACCGATAAAAAGCTCCCATTTTTGGAAAAGTCTAGTTATGAATTATGTGCAGTTGGTAATGATTTCTCAAGCAAAAATTATTTAAATTCAAATACAAAAAAAAATATTTTTAATAAAGAAAAATATTATTCTGAATTGACATTTCATTACTGGTATTGGAAAAATTTATTAAATTGTAATGAAGATGACTGGGTTGGTTTTTGCCAAAAAAGAAGATTTTGGATAAAAAAAACATCAATTAATAAAAAAATTTCTAAGGAGAATCTTTTAGAGCATATTCTCACTGATGCTGATAAATCATGGAATAATTTTGAATCTTTAATATGTGAGCCAATTAAAGTTTCTGGTGCAAAAAAAATAAAGATAATAAAGAGAGGTTGGCGTAACGTCTTAAGGGATCCAAGTTTACTCTTTGATGAAAATAAACAATCAATTAAACTTCACTTTGATATGCACCATGGGTATGGCAAATTAGATAAAGCAATTGATCTTTTAGATAAAAAACAACGGTATAAATTTAAGCAATATGTAATTACTAACAACACTTACAACCCACACATAATGGTAATTTCAAAGCCAAAAATTTTGGATAAATGGTTTACAGATCTATTTAAGTGGCTGTCTGATTGTGAAAAAACTTTTGGTTTCAATGATTTAAGTGGTTATGACTCTCAAAGACTATACGCTTATTTAGCAGAAAGATATTTATCTTTTTGGTTTAAAGATAAAACTAGGTATTTGGAGTGGCCATGGAAATTTATCGATAACTAATTTTTTGTTATAAAAATTTAAATGTCTAAATATAAAAATTTCTGGTTAACAATTTTTAGCATAATATTTATCCTAATTATTCTGGAAGTAGTTTTAAGTTTTGTGTTACCAAAACCTTATGTATATAAATATCATTCCGTTCAGTATAGGCTTTGGGAGCAAGGTAAGATATTTGAAAATATAAATAATTTCTTTAAATATAGACCAAATTTATCAATAAGACATGAAGCTTTTTTTGATATTAAAGATGAATTCTTAAAGGAATACTCTTACGAGATAAAGACAAATAATTTTGGGCTAGTCCAAGATAATGACATTTTTCCTAATGAATCATCAGTTTTGTTATTAGGGGACTCATTTACAGAAGGTATGGGAGCACGAGCTTGGATAAACTTTTTTGGTGGTAAAATAAATAAATATCAATTAATAAACGGTGGAATTTTTGGAACAGGTCCTCAACAATTTGAATTATTGGAAAATCATATTGATAAAATTTATGATATAGAAAAAGTTGTAATTCTTTACATAGGAAGTGATATTATTAGAGATCCGTTTAATTTTTCTAAACAAAATTTAAAATGTTTTGAAAATTATGACTTATGTAAAGGACCAGAAAATTTCTATGGCTTTCCTTTGCTTGAAGAAGATCCAATACCTTTTCTTAGAAAATTGAAAAAGTACAGGGTTAATCAGCTAAATGAGTTCTCTTGGAAAAAGATTAGAAGAAAAATAAGAAGTTCTATAACTAATCTTAATATTGTAAGAATGCCTACCGAATTTTTAAAATATAAATTTTATAAATCAAAAAATGAAAAAATTTCAAAAAACTTTAACTCTATAAGAAATTTGGTTGAGAAATATAAAAGTGACATTATTTTTATTCAAATACAGACATTAGATGAAATTTATAATAATAGGAAAAATTATAATTCAGTTTATGCTGAAAAATTTATTACTAATTTAACTGATAAACACTTCTATTGTGGATTTGAAGATGATGCTAGCAATTTTTATACCTACGATGGACATCCAAATGAAGCAGGATATAAAAAACTATATAAATGTGTTTATAAAATATTAAATAAAAATCTATAGCTTAAAAATACTCAATTTATTTATTATTTTTAAAAAAAAAATTTATCTCTTTATAAATCTTATTAATCTCTTTTTCTTTAAGTTTTGCATGGAATGGTAAACTTAAAGTCTGCTCTCCCCATTTAATACTATTTAGACAATTTTTTACTTTATATTTCTTTTTATAAAAACTTAAATTAGTGATTGATTTAAAATTCACTGTAACAAATATTTTTTTTGAAGTTAAATATTCAATTAGTTTATTTCTTATATTTTTATTTACCCCAACGGGAAATAGATAGTAATCTCTATCTTTATTTGTCACATTTTTTGGAAATTCTATTTGTTTTAAATTAGATAATTTTTTTTTAAGTTTGAGATATATTTTTTTTTTTTATGTTTGCTAATTTTTTATATCCTTTAATCTGATCTTTTAATAAAGAGGCGTTTATATCACTCAAATTAGCTTTAAAGCCAAAATTTTCAACATCCCAGGGTTTGTATTTGTTATTTTCGAATCTTTTAAACGCTGGTTTTGACATACCGTTATTTGCAATAGATCTTATTTTTTCCATTATTTTTTTGTTATTCGATAGTATTGCTCCTCCTTCACCACAAGTAATACTTTTAGTTGCATAAAAAGAAAAAATTAAAAAATCTGAGTAAAACCCAAGTGGCTTGTTGTTATACTCTCCTGAAAAAGCATGAGCACTATCTTCAATTATAAAAATATTTTTTCTAATTTTTTTTTTTAGTTTAAACGTAGGAAACAAATTTCCATAAAGATGAACTGGCATTATAGCCTTAGTTTTTTTCGTAATTTTATTCAAGCAATCATTTATATCCATCAACTTCGTATTTGGATCTATGTCTGCAAATACTACTTTTGCACCAACAATCTCAACAATATTTGCACAGGCCACAAATGTACATGCAGGTATAATTATTTCATCGTTTTTTTTTATTTTTAAAGCTAATAAAATTGAGATAGCTGCATTAGTCCAAGAATTTGTAAGAAAAGAGAATTTCTTATTAAATTTTTTTTTTAAAATGTTTTCCACTTCCTCACATTTTGGTCCGGATGTTAAATAAAAACTTTCAAGTGTTTTTTTTATATAATTTTTACTTTTTAGATTATGTTTGTAAAAAGGAATCATTTTTTATTCAGAAAATTTTTATAGATATTTAAAGTTACTTTCTTTTTATCAAAAGGAGCTTTATCCTTCTTTATTTTATCAAATGTTTCTAAAATTGACTTATTTACATAATTATTAAAAGAAACTTTTTTGAAAATTTTTTTTACAGAGATTAAAGAAACTTCATAGGATCTATTATCAATATTATGCTTTTCATGTATTAAATTTACTTTATTAAGTTTAATTATTTTTAAAATCTTTTTGGCTAAATCAATAATGTTTGTATTGAAAACTCCAATATTTAAAATCAAATTTTTAAATTTATTGTTATGAGAATTAAGTATTTTACTAATAACTTCACAAGCAAAAGTATTATAACAAAAAAACCTTAGTTGTTCTCCTCCTAAAATCTCGACTCTTTTAGTGAAAACCATATCTCTTATAATTTTGTTAATTGCTATGTCGTATCTCATTCTTGGTGACCAACCATACAAAGTTCCAAGCCTTAATATAGTAAAATTAATTTTTTTACGTTTTTTTAAGTATTTTTCATATTCTAAACATAATTTGGAATAAAGAGAAATAGGTCTGGGCATGGTTGTTTCATTTATTAATTTATTATTGTTTCCATAGACAGAACATGAGGACATATAAATATATCTTTTTATATTACTCAAATTCTCTAATTTTTTATAAAGCCTTACTTTGTTTTGAAAATTTACTTTTTTTGTAAAATTTTTATCTAATTCAGATGCAGGGTCATTTGAAATATTAATTAAGTCTATAATTATATCGAAATTTTTAAAAAAATTTTTTTTTAACTTTGCATAATCGGAAACAATAATTTTAACATTACTTGATTTTTTATTAAATTTTCCAAAAAAACATTTATCAACCCCAGTTATTTCATAATTCAATTTATCTAAATGTGGTATAAGAACTGATCCTAAATATCCCTCTGAACCTAATACTAGTATTTTATGCATATAAAAATTTAAATCTGGTATACTATTATTAGATGAAAAAAAACATTTTTTTTTGGGGGGCTAAATTTAAAGCAGGAATTATATATAATTACATAAAAAAAAAGGAACTTGTTGGTATTAACTCAAAATTGAAGGTTACATATCTATTTGATCCTTGGTTAAAAAAACCCCAATTTAAGTCTACTGCAATTTTCTCTAACAAACAAAATGATCTTAAAAAATTTATCAATAATTCAAAATATTTTTTAACATGTATAGGAAATGAATTTGGAATGGCAAGATATGAAATCTCAAAAAAACTGGAAAAAAAACTCATACCTTTAAAAATAATAAGTAATAAATCTTTCGTATATGACAAAAAAAAATTAGGCGAAGGTGTACAAGTATTTCCGGGATCAATTTTAAATGAAAATAGCTCAATCGGAGATTACTCAATTTTAAATACATCTTCTTTAGTAGAACATGATTGTGAAATTGGTTCAGGTGTTCATATAATGCCTGGAGCGGTAATAGGTGGAAATGTAAAATTAGAGGATTTTGTAACTGTAGGAATGAATGCAACAATATTGCCAAATATAGTAGTTGAAAAAGGGGCATATATCGGAGCAGGCGCAGTTGTTACTAAAAATATTAAAAAAAACCAACTTGTTTTTGGAAATCCAGCAAGGTTTATTAAAACAATAAAACATAAAGTAAATATTAAATTTCTTTAATTAAATGAAAATCTATCTGGCATCTTTTTATAGTCCGGACCTAAAAAAATCTGCTCAAAGATTTTTTAAGCAGGCATCTCAAATGGGTATATACGACAGCATTAAAGTTTTTAGCTATCAAGATTTGAATGATGATTTTAAGCTTTATGTAAAAGATTTATTAAAAAAAGGAAAAAAAAAAGGATACGGATACTGGGTTTGGCAAACGTATATTCATCAATTGGTTCTCTCGAATTTAAAAGAGGGAGATATATATCACTGGTGCGATATAGGTTGTCATTTTAATACAAAAGGAAAACAAAGACTAAAAGATTACATAAATATAGTTTCTAAAGATGAGATAGGATTTCTTGGATTTGATTATAAAAGTCTAGATAATGTTAATTTTTCAAAATATACATTTCCTGTGCTTCCTGAATTTTACTATACAAAAGAAGACTTATTCAAATATTTCAATGTTCAGACTAATTCAAAAATTACTCATACCCCACAAGTTTGGGGAGGCTCTTTTTTCGTAAAAAAAACCGGTAAATCGATGAAAATGATGGAAGAACATTTTGAAGTCACTAGAAACAGGTTTGACCTAATTGATGACGAGCCTTCAAAATTCATTGAGAAATCAAGAGAAGGCTTTATACAACATAGACATTCTCAAAGCGTATTATCTATAATTGTTAAATTAGCAAATTGTAAATTACTTTCTGTTTATGAGTCCGAGTGGGCCCTTGACGAAAATAAACATAGAACATTCTTACATCTAGAAAAATTCCCTATTATCGCAAAAAGAGATAAAAAAAAAAATTTAATTTTAAGATTTATAGATAGACAAATAAAAACATTTAATAGATATAAAAATAAATTTAAAATTATTTAAATAGAATTTTTTTCTTATAGGAGAGGTGGCCGAGTGGTTGAAGGCGCACGCTTGGAAAGTGTGTAAATGGGAAACCGTTTCGTGGGTTCGAATCCCACTCTCTCCGCCATTTAAGGAGCTTTAATCTTTGTCTTCAGTATTTAACAGGATTATATTTTATAAAATATGTATGTAATTTTAAACTAAAGTTTTATAATAGGTTACTAAATGGCAATAGATATTTTAAAAAAAAGTAATAAATCAAAATTTTGGGAATTTTTATTTAGTCGAATAATAAGAATTAACTTAATTGATCTTATTTCACCGAAAATTTTTTTATTTAAAATTAATGATTTCAATTTCGAAATAAAAAATTTTTACCAATATGCAGAAAAAAATCCAATTACAAAATATATGTCGAATATAAATGATACTTATCAATCTAATCATGACATAGAAACTAAACCTGAATTTAAAAATATAAAAATTCAGATTGAGAATTTTCTTAATAAAAAATTAAAGAGTAGAGTATTTAAAAAAAAGACTATTGGAAAATTTAAATTAAAAAGTATGTGGTTTGTTATCATGAAAAAAAATTCCACTCACAATATGCATAGCCATCCTAAATCTGTTTTTACAGGTGTTTTTTATTTAAAAGTGAATAAAGATGAAAACAGTAGCGCCCTAAAAGTATTAATTCCAAATTTGAATCGAGAAAAATATGAAATGAATGATTTTTTTAAAGAAATTTTGAATAAAGAGACTAAACTTATTGAGGAAAATGGATCTCAAACAAAATTATTTAATAAAAAATTGTTTAATTTTATACCAGATAACAAAGATATGATTGTTTTTAACTCATACATGATACATGGGATAGATAAGTATGAATCTAATGAAGATAGAATAGCATTAGCTTGGGATGCAATTTATACAATTTAAATTATGGGCTTAATAAAAGTAATAAATAGAACTTTAATAAAGATGAGACATAATCTTTCAAAAAAATCAAAAATTAAAAATAAAAAAATTGTTATAACTGGTTCTAACTCTGGAATAGGCCTAGAGCTTACTAAAGAACTAATAAATGATAATGTCGTAATTTCTATAACAAATGAAAATTCAAACGAGATAAATAAAATTAAAAACAATAATTTACAAATACTTGGTCAAAATTTAGAGATCGATGATTTTTCCGAGGACTTTATAAGTGAAATAAAAAAATTTAAACCAAATATTGTTATTAATTGTGCAGCAACCTTCGGACCAAAAGAGCAAAACTTTATAAAATTAGAGTCACAAAAGTTTAATAAGGTACTGAATGTAAATTTTTTTTCTCCATTAAAAATTTCTCAATATGCATTTTTAGGTGAGCATTTAAATCAGGTAGTAAACATCTCTAGTGAGATGGGAAGTATAAGTCGTAATAAAATAGGAGGTTTTTATTATTATAGATTATCAAAAACAATGCTAAATTCGCTTTCTAAAAATTTAGCATTGGAACTTAAGCAAAATAATATAAACGTTTTTTGTATTCATCCGGGAAGTGTAAAAACAAAAATGAATAGTAGTGGGCTTATGTCAGCAGAAGTATCAGCCCAAAAAATAATTAATATTATTAGCAAAAATGATGCTGCTTTGTCGGGTGAATTTTTAAATATTAATGGAGACACCATTAAATGGTAAATTATATTAGCTGTTTTGTTGAATATTTAGAAAATAGAAATTTAATAAAAAAATAGTAAGATTATCATTGTCAATCAACACTTTTAGAGCACTTCTTTTGGGACAGATTTTATTTAATTTAATAAAAATGGTATAATTAATTTTTCCAAAAAAATTAAAATGACAAAAAAAAACACAAATTCATCATATCAAGCTGACTCTATTAAAGTCCTCAAGGGTCTCGAGGCTGTAAGAAAAAGACCAGGCATGTATATTGGGGATACAGATGATGGTACTGGACTCCATCATATGGTTTATGAGGTTGTTGATAATTCAATTGATGAAGCGTTAGCCGGATATTGTAAAAATATTGAGGTAAAAATTAATTCAAATTCTAGCATCACTGTCAAAGATGATGGAAGAGGTATACCAGTAGATATTCATAAATCTGAGAAAAAATCAGCAGCAGAGGTAATAATGACTCAACTTCATGCTGGCGGTAAATTTGATCATGACTCTTATAAAGTATCAGGTGGATTACATGGAGTCGGTGTCTCAGTTGTGAATGCATTATCTGAAAATCTAAAACTTGAAATTTATAGAGATGGCAAAAAATATTTTATAGAGTTTAAAAATGGAAGCTCAATTGGGCCATTAAAAATTATCGGAAAAACGAAAGAAACCGGAACTCAGATTACATTCATACCATCAAAAGATATTTTTTCATCGACCAAATTTGTACCAAGCATCATTCATAAACGAATGAGAGAATTAGCTTTTTTAAATAAAGGCGTGAGGATCACCGTAGAAGACCTAACTTCAAAAAAAGCTAAGTCAACAAATTACAAATTTGACGGTGGAATAATTGAATATGCCGTCTATTTAGACGAGAAAAAAGATAAGTTAATGAATAAGAATGGAAATGCGTTGTTTAAAAAACCTATAAATGTTGAGGGAAAAAAAGGTAATATAGAAATTGAGTGTGCACTTCAATGGAATGCTACATATAGCGAAAATACATTTCCATATACAAATAATATATATCAAAAAGATGGAGGGACTCACTTATTAGGTTTTAGAAGTGCATTAACAAGAGTTATCAATAAATATGCTGGAGAGTTAAATTTACTAAAAAAACATAAATTATCAATTTCAGGTGACGATGTGAAAGAAGGTTTAACTTGTGTTTTATCTATCAAAATGCCTGACCCAAAATTTTCGTCTCAAACAAAAGATAAATTAGTATCTTCAGAAATAAGAAATATTGTAGAAACAATTATTAACGAAAAATTATCTTTATGGTTTGATCAAAATCCATCGATTTCAAAAATTATTCTTGCAAAAATTATTCAAGCTGCTCAAGCAAGAGATGTGGCTAGAAAAGCTAGAGAAACGGTAAGAAGAAAAGGAGCTTTTGAACTAACTGGACTACCTGGAAAATTAGCTGATTGTCAAAATTCAACTCAAGAGGAAACTGAGCTATTTATTGTAGAGGGAGACTCAGCGGGTGGTTCAGCTAAGCAAGGTAGAAATAGAGAATTTCAAGCAGTTCTCCCTTTAAGAGGGAAAATTTTAAATACTTATGTTGACTCAACAAATGGAAAAAAGAATGGGGAAAATGAAATAAGAACTAAAACATTATCAAAAATGATGTCTTCAAATGAAATAATGACTTTAATAAACGCTCTAGGCTTAGATCCAAAAGATGAAGAAATTAATATAAAAAACTTAAGATATGGAAAAATCATTATTATGACAGACGCCGATGTAGATGGATCACATATAAGAGCTTTATTATTAACATTCTTTAATAATAAACCATTTAATAAATTAATTGAAAATGGAAATATTTTTTTAGCTCAACCTCCATTATTTAAAATTAATAAGTCAGGAAAAGTAAACTATATAAAGGATGAGAGCGAACTTGAAAAATTTATTCAAAAAAACTCTAAAGATTTACAAAAACTTAAAAAAGGATCAAAAGATTACGAAAAAATTTATCATTTGGAAAAATCAAAATTTAACATTCAGAGATTTAAGGGTCTTGGTGAAATGAATCCAGATGAATTATGGAATACAACTTTAAATCCCGATACAAGAAATTTATTAAAAGTTGAATACTCTAAAGATGTTAAAAAAGACCTTGATATTATCCATAAACTTATGGGTAATGATGTTGCTTTAAGGAAAGACTTCATTGTTTCAAATGCCATTGATGTACAGAATCTTGATATATAATGAAACTGTCTCAAGCCTCAGAACTTTATTCGTTTAATAAAACAACCTATGTAAATTTAAGATGGATAGCATTTATTGGTCAGATTTCTGCAATTTTATTTGTACAATTTATTTTAAAATTTGACTTTAAATATATTTTTTGTCTGCAGATTATAGGTTTTGGCATAATTACTAATTTTTATTTAAAATTCAAAATAAATGAAAATCAAATAAATAATTTTATATCTTCCATTTATCTTTTTTATGATATTTTTCAATTAGGTATATTATTTTTTTTAACAGGTGGCATAACAAACCCTTTCATTTTTCTAATAATTATTCCAGCAGTATTCTCTTCTCAGTTTTTAACTATAAAAAGTTCAATATTTTTAGTTTCGGCAACTGTAATAATTCTGATATTTTTAACTTTCTATCATTATGAGTTACCTCATCCTGGAGAATTACATTTTCATGCTCCAAATTATTATTTTTATGCAATACCTTTATCTATAATTATTGGTTTATTTTTTTTAGTTTATTTTGCAGTTCAATTTGGAGAACAAAGCCGTAAAAGAAAAACTGCTTATGAGAAAATACAAGAGTTAATGGCTAAAGAAAACGAACTTGTTTCGTTAGGTGGACAGGCTGCAGCTGCAGCACATTCTTTAGGAACACCACTATCAACAATATTGCTAACTGCAAAAGAAATGCAGAAGGATTATAAAAATGATAGCAAAATAAATAAGGATCTAGAACTTTTAGTTTCTCAAAGTAATAGATGTAGCGAAATATTAAAAAAATTATCTCTCAACCCAAATGTTAATGACGAATTTCTAAATAAAGATCTTACATTTATTGATTATATAAATGAAATTGTTAGATCCTTTGAGGAAATAAGCAACAAAAGTTTTACAGTAAATTTTGATAAATATAATAATAAATTTAAAATCAAGAAGTCTTCTGAACTAATATATGGATTACGTAACTTTATTGGAAATGCTAATAAGTTTTCCAAAAATAAAATATTAATATTTATTTCTGACAATAATGAGAAAACAAGTATAAAAATAGTTGATGATGGCAATGGATTTCCAAAAGATTTGATAGATAAGCACAAATTAGGAGAACCCTATATTAGAACGTTTGATAGAGCGACTTCTTCAAAACAAGGTTTAGGATTAGGCACGTTTATAGGAAAAACATTATTAGAGAAAAATTATGCAACAGTTATATTTAGAAATTCTCAATTTACAGGTGGTGCTGAAGTTTTAATAGATTGGAAAAACAAAGATCTAAAATTAATTAATTAAATTTTTTTTTTTCTTATTAAATAATTCGCTTAATTGATTAATCATCACATCACCCAATTCCTGTACATCTGTAATTTTAATAGCTTTAGAGTAATACCTTGAAACATCATGTCCAATCCCTATGGCCAAAATTTCAATGTCACTTTTATTTTCAATATATTTTACTGTTTGTTTTAAGTGTTTTTCTAAGAAATCGCCAGAGTTTACAGATAAGGTAGAGTCATCAACCGGAGCTCCATCCGAAATTACCATTAGAATTTTTCTCTCTTCTTTTCTCTTTTTTAATCTATTGAATGCCCAATTTATAGCTTCACCATCTATATTTTCTTTTAATAATCCTTCCTTGAGCATCAAACCTAGATTATTTTTTGATATTCTCCATTGAGTGTCGGCACCTTTATAAATTATATGTCTTAGATCATTTAGTCTTCCTGGAGATTTTGGCTTATTATTTTTGTTCCAGTATTCTCTTGACTGTCCGCCCTTCCAATTTTTTGTAGTGAAACCTAAAATTTCAACTTTTACAGAGCATCTTTCTAATGTTCTTGAGAGAATATCAGCACATATTGCTGCAATTGTAATAGGCCTACCTCTCATCGAGCCAGAGTTATCTATTAAAAGTGTGACAACAGTATCCTTAAATTCTAAATCTTTCTCTTTTTTAAATGATAGCGAACTATAAGGGTCAATAATAACTCTTGTAAGTTTAGAAGTATCCAAAATACCTTCCTCCAAATCAAATTCCCACGCTCTTTTTTGACTTGCCAATAATTGTCTTTGTAGTTTATTGGCCAATTTTGTAATTAAATCTTGAAAACTTAAAAGTTGTTGGTCTAAACTTTTTCTTAGCTTAGTTATTTCTCCAATATTTTCGAGATTTTCTGCTTTAGCTATCTCATCAAACTCAGTTGTGAAAATACTATATTCTAACTCAGATAAACTATTATTAACTTTTTGAACGATATTTTCTCCCTCATCTTCTCCTTTTTCAGCATCAATAGTTTCATCATTCATTTTATGATCACTAAAATCATATTCTGTATCAATTTTTTCATTATCATCTTTTGTTTGTTGATTTTCGTGATCGCTATTTGAATTTTCATCCGAATTTTTGTCTTGGTTATTGTCCATTTTGTCTTGGTCATCTTTTTCATCTGTATTTTGAGTCCCATCCTCTGAGTCAAATAGGTCCATATCTTTAAGAATTTCTGAAATTTTATGATTATATAATTCTTGATTTTCTAAATTTTCCTTGAAAAAAGAAATATGTTTTTGAAAGGCTTTATCTAGCTCACTTGACCAATGATTTAAAATATCTTTTGAGGAATTATTTAACTTTATATTAAAAAGGCTTTTAATCATATAGATTTCAAAAGCCTCTAGAATACTTACATCTTCTTTAGTTTTAGGCAGTTTTTTATTTAATTCATCTAACTTATTTTTATAATTATCAACAAAGTTAATTTCGACTCCCTTTAAAATTTGAGAGCCAAGCAACTCGCAACGTATTTTTTCAGCAAACTCATATAAAGTTTTGCATGCACTATTTTTTGGCATATTATTGTTATATATATTTGTATTTGAAAACTTCTTTATCAAAGCTCTCGAATTACTCTCTGCTCGGTATTTTACAAAATCTTCTTTTGTACTTAGGTTTTCAACCTCTATTAAATTCAATTCTTTAAGTGATTTATTATCTTTATTTTTTTTTTTAAATAATCATCCGAGATAACTTTTTCTGTAGATACTAAAGCTAATTTGAATTTTTCTTTAAAATTATTTTCTTTACTCATTTAAAGCTGAATATTTACCATCGATTCTGGTAATTCTTCCCCAAAACATCTTTGGTAATATTCTGCAATTATATTTTTTTCTATTTCGTCACATTTATTTAAAAAAGTCACTCTAAACGCATATCCAGTATCCTTAAAAATTTCAGTGTTTTCTACCCAGTGTAAAACAGTTCGGGGACTCATAACTGTTGAAATATCTCCAGCGATGAAACCTTTTCTGGTCAAGGCTGCAACTTTTATCATATTAGAAATTTTTTCTTTACCTTTGCTATTATTTAAATTTTTGTTTTTAGCTAAAATAATCTCCATTTCTTTTTCCATGCTTAGATAATTAAGTGTACTTACAATATTCCATCTATCCATTTGTCCTTGGTTTATTTGCTGAGTTCCATGGTACAAACCTGTAGTATCTCCAAGTCCTACGGTATTTGTTGTAGCGAATAGTCTAAAATATTTATTTTGCTTTAATACTTTATTTTTATCTAACAAAGTAAAACTCCCATCTGCTTCTAAAACTCTTTGAATAACAAACATTACATCTGGTCTTCCAGCATCGTATTCATCAAAAACTAGCGCAATAGAATTTTGAATAGCCCAAGGTAAGATACCTTCTTTAAATTCAGTAATTTGTTTATTATCTTTTAATGTTATGGCGTCTTTTCCAATTAAATCAATTCTACTAACGTGGCTATCTAAATTAATTCTTACACAAGGCCAATTTAACCTTGATGCAATCTGTTCAATGTGTGTTGATTTTCCTGTTCCGTGGTAACCTTGAATTAGAACACGTTTATTGAAAGCAAAACCAGATAGTATTGCTAGTGTTGTCTCTCTGTCAAAAATATAATTTTTATCTATGTCAGGAACATAATCATTTTTTTTAGAAAATGCCTCCAACTCCATATCAGAGTCTATCCCAAAAGTTTGCTTGACTGAGATTTTTATATCAGGTTTAATATTTAAATTACTTATCAATTTTTAGCCTATATGTATTTTTTAATTGCGTGTAAGCTAAAGTTATTACCTTTAACTTTTCTTCAAACTTTTTATCACCGGCATTAATATCAGGGTGAAATTTTTTCACAAGTTTTTTAAACTTATGTTGAATTTTATCCCATTTTAAACCAACTTTCACACCTAATATGCTAAAGGCTTTAATGTCGCTCTGAGTAAACTTAATATTTCTACTATTATAAATATGGTCCTTAAAAGTCTTATCGTTAATTCCATCATTTAAAACATTGTTCCAAAGAACTTTAAAAAAATTATCCGAAGAATTAAAACTTTGAGTTTGTTTGTGCCAAGTCATATCAGATTTTAAAAAATCAACTACTTGTTGATCAGTCATTCCTGCAAAATAGTTCCAGTTTTGATTAAATTCCTTAACGTGTTTCAAACATAATAATCTATAATTTTTGCTGTTATCTTTTTCTATGGGTGCACGATATTCCCCTATTTCAAAGCAATTATTCCAGTCGCATATAGTTTTCATAAACTATAATATTACTTATTTTTTTATGAATATAAACGAATTAAGTAAAATCATTAAAAATAAAATTTCAGAGCAAATTTTATTAAAGGATATTACAATTGAGGATAAAACCTTTTTACATTTAAAACATAAGAACTTTCAAAAAAATAAACTTCATATAAAAATTACTATAAAATCAGATCAGTTATCAAAAATGAACAAAATAGAATCCACAAAGAAAATTTATAAAATTTTAGATTATGAATTGAAAAATTATATTCACTCAATTCAAATTGATTTCATATGATTTATAAAAAAATTTTCCAATTTGGATCTACTAAATCTGTAATTAAATTTTCCTTGTCCAATTTTTTTTAATAAAATTAAATTTATATTGTTATCCATATTTTTTTTATCATTGATCATAAACCTAATTAAATTTTGAATTTTTTTACTTTTAAAGTAATTGTTTATTTTAAGATTTTTATTAATTTTAAGAATATGGTTTGATATCTTTTTATAATCTTTAAATATTAAAATTTTATTTTCGTGACTAAATTCAATAGCACTTTTCATTCCAAGAATTACAGCCTCTCCATGATTTAATTTTTTTGAATATCCAAAAGAGGCTTCATATGCATGTCCAAAAGTGTGACCAAAATTAAGAAGTTTCCTTAAACCTTTTTCTTTAAAATCTTTTTCTACAACGTGTTTTTTGATCAAACAACTTTTAAAAATAGCTTTTTCTATGTATGAATTTTTTAAATTAAGAACATAGTTAATATTTTTATCTAAAAAATTAAAAAAATTTTTATTTAGAATTAACGAGTGTTTCAAAATTTCGGCATATCCACAAATAATCTCCCTTTTTCCTAAAGATTTCAAAAAAGATATATCTGAAATTACTAATTTAGGTTGATAAAATGTGCCTATGAGATTTTTTCCAAAAGTGGAATTGATTGAAGTTTTTCCTCCAATAGAAGAGTCTACTTGGGCAAGTAAAGTTGTTGGAATATTGACGTAATTTATACCTCTTTTAAAAATACTAGCAACATAGCCAGTCAGATCTCCTGTGATACCACCGCCTATTGATATGATGCAATCACTTCTTGAAAAATTATTTTTTAATAAAACATTCAATATCTTATTAACATAAAACTGAGATTTATTTTTTTCATTCGATGTAAAATAAAAAATAAAGTATTTACTGGTTAATGATTTTATAATTTTATGAATCATTCCTTTTGGTACTTTTTTATCAACTACCAAAAGAATTTTTGATGGGATAATAAAATTTTTTAAAAGAATATTTCCTAATTTCGAACTTAAATTTCTTCCTATCAAAATTGGGTAATTACCATCAGATGTTTTAATATTAATCTTATTTTTTTTCATAAATTTTTATAATTTTTTTTGCAATTTGAAACTTGTTCATTTCTTCACAATTAATTTTATAATCTGCTTTAGCATATGTTTTTGATCTTACGCTTATCATGGCAACAATTTCTTTTTCATTCAATTTATCAATTTTTGGTCTTTTTTTACTCCTTTTAATCCTATTTAATAAGGTATTTTCGTTCCAATTTAACCAAAAAGAAATTCCATTTTTTTTTATTTCTTTCCTTATTTTTGTATTTAGAAAGGAGCCACCTCCTAAAGCTATTATAGATCCCGATAATTGCATTGTTTTTAATATTATTTTTTCTTCAAGATCTCTAAAAAAAAGCTCCCCTTTTTCACGAAAAATATCTTTTATTTTCATATTAGAGTAGTTTTCAATCAAATTATCTGTATCTATTAATTTCATAGCGCATTGCTTAGAAAGAACTTTTGAAATTGTGGATTTTCCTGAACCCATCATTCCTATTAATACTAGGTTTTTCTTCATTATAAATTTTTCAGTATTGAAAAAACACAAATTTGTCTTAATTTGAAAATAATAAACGATATATGCATTTTTATAAAAAAACAAGTATTGGGAAGTCAAATAATTACATTAAACTAGTTATCAAACTTGTTTTAATGTTTTTTATAATTTTTATTATACTAATTATGGTAGATCAAATAAATTTTCCAGCACCTAATAAAAAGATTGAAAAAATCATACCTAATGAAAATTTCAAAGTTATTAAATAAAAAGTTTTTTTTTTTATTTTCATTTTTAATACTCATATCAAATAATTTAAATTCAAATGAGCCAGTTGATATTTGGGATTTAGATTATATAAAAAAAGAAAGCACCGTTGAAACTGGTACCGATATACAATCTACAAATATTGAAATGAACTCAATAACTAATTTAGATAATTCAAATCTTATTGGCATAGAGCAGGACGAAAAAATTGAATCTAATCAAATAAAATTAGTTGGTCTATACGATCCAGCTGAAAATGATCTAAACTTAAATATGTGGGAACTTTCTGATGGAGAAAAAATAATTAATCTTTCCCAAAAGATTCAAAAAATTAAACTTTCTGATGATGCAAAAAATATTTATAAAAAATTGATTTTGACAAATGCTTTTCCACCAGAGACTAATATAAGTATTGATGAGTTTATTGATCTTAAAATTAAATGGCTTATTAAAAATGATGATTTAAATCTTATCAAAGAATTTATTATCAAAAATGATCAACAAATACTTAATACAGAAATCATGAAACATTATTTAGATAAAAATTTATCTCTGGGGAAAATTGATAATGCTTGCGAATTATTTTCATTTACTAAAACGCTTCCTGTGGATAAATATGTACTAAAGTACAAAATCTATTGTTTAATTCATAAAGATAAAAAAGAAATTGCTCAACTCCAGTATGATTTGATTAAAGAAACTGGTTATCAAGATAAATTTTTTGATAAAGGCTTCAATTTTTTAATGGGATATATTAAAAATCCTGAAATAAAAATATCAGAAAAAAACTTATTAGAATTCCACTTATCTTATCTGTTAATAAAAAATTTTGATTATGAACCAAATGAAAATACTAAAAAAATTATTTGGCAGTACTTGTCATCTAATAAATTATTAACAAATGCGAACGATATTGATCTAAATGATAGAGAAAAAATTAAATCATTTGAAAAAGCTACTAATGATGGTAGTTATAAAGAAGCTGATTTACTAGATTTGTACACCAGATTTCAATTTAATATTTATCAAATAATATCGGTATTTGATGCCTATAAACTTTTACCAAATTATGAAGCAAGAGCGCTACTATATCAAGCTTTCTTAGTTTCTAAAGATTCAGATACACAACTAAAATTACTAGAACTTCTTAAAAAAGAATTTGACGATGATAATTTAAGTAAAGCTTTTGACAAAGAACTTGTTAAATTAATACTTACTATTGATAAAGATCAGATTTCTTCAGAATTCTCTGAATTTTATGAAATACAGTTATCAAAAAAACAAGATGAAAAACTTAAGATTAAATATAACAACAAAATCTTACATCAATCTAAATTAATAAATTACTTCAATGGAGAAGCTTCTAAAGAAAAAGTTGAAAGAGATTTAGATAAAATGTTTAAAAAAATTAAAAAAAACAAAAAATATTACTTTTCAACTAAAGATATTATATTAATAGAATCTTTAATTTCCGATGGAATTAAAATTTCAGAAAAATATGAAAGTATGCTTGAATTAGATAAATCAAATATACCCACTGATATTGAAGTAATGATTAATGATGGAGAAATTGCGATGATTTTGCTTAGATTAGTAGAAATTATAGGAGAAGATAATTTGAAGGATCTAGGTACAGAAACTCTATATTTTATTATTAGCACATTAAATAAGCTGAACATTGATAAGATCAGAAATGATATTATTCTTCAAGTTATTCCAGTAAAAGTATAATAGTTTGAGATCATGACAGTTAAAAAATTAATTACCGTACCGGATGATGTTTTAAGAAAAAAATCTCAAAATGTTCAAAAAGTCGGAGATGATGAAAAAAAATTAATCAAAGATTTATTTGAAACTATGTATCACCATAAAGGAATTGGATTAGCTGCTATCCAAGTAGGTATACCAAAAAGAATAATTGTATTAGATGTTATGCAAAAAGAGGACCAAAAAAAACCATTATGCTTTATTAACCCTGTGATTAAAAAATTAAGTAATGAAAGATCTAAATATGAGGAAGGCTGTTTATCTATACCAGATACATTCATAGAGATCGAGCGACCAAAAACATGTTTAGTTGAATATGTAGATATCGAAGGTAAAAAAAAAAGTATGGAGTGTGACAACCTTCTGTCAACGTGTATTCAGCATGAAATAAATCATTTAGATGGAAAATTAATTATCGATTTTTTGTCGAAATTAAAAAAAGATATTATTATAAAAAAACTTTCAAGAATAAGGCAAAATACAGATAGAATAGTAGTTTAAAAATGCTTAAAAAAATTGTTTTTATGGGTACGTCTATTTTTGCTGTAAAAATATTAAAATCTTTATATCAGAATGGATATCCCATAGTTACTGTTTATACGCAGGCTCCAAAAAAATCTAATAGAGGTATGAGAGTAACTAAATCTCCTGTTCATTCAATTTCTGAGACATTGAGTTTAGAGGTTAGAACACCAGTCACTTTAAAAAATAATCAAGAAGAGTATGAGTATTTAAAAAGTATTGATGCTGATATGTGCCTAGTGATAGCATATGGTCAAATCATCCCTGAAAATTTTTTAAATTTAACAAAAAAAGGATTTATAAATATTCATGCGTCTATACTCCCGAAATATAGAGGGGCTGCCCCAATCCAAAGAGCCATAATGAATTTAGAAAAAAAAACTGGAATAAGTATTATGAAAATTAATTCTAAATTAGATGAAGGACCAGTATGCAATTCTTATGAAATTGATATTGATGAAAAGGATAGCTCAGATGATTTATCAGAAAAATTATCTGATTTAGCAGTACAAAAAATATTAGATGATATCGATGACATATTAGATGATAAAGCTAAATTTAAGGATCAAGATCACAATAAGGCTACTTATGCAAAAAAACTTGAAAAAAAAGAGAGAATTATTGATTGGAACACATCAGCAAAGAGTATTATTGCAAAAATAAATGGATTAAATGGTGCACATTTTATCTTCAAAGGAGCTAGATACAAAATTCTTAAAGCTGAATTAAATAATTTGAGTGGAAAGCCAGGAGAAATTATTGGAGATAGCTTAGAGATTGCTTGTAAAGAAAAATCTATTAAAGTCATGATGATACAGAGAGAGGGAAAAAACCCTCAAAAAACGCCAGAATTTTTATTAGGCTCTCAAATAAAAAAAGGTCTTTTTTTAAACAATGTATAGATACCAAATTTTGATAGAGTACGAAGGCACAAAATTTATTGGATGGCAAACACAAAAAAAAGGAAATTCTGTTCAAAAAACTATTGAAATAATACTATCCAGGCTACTTAAAACGCAAGTTAAATTAATAGGAGCTGGGCGAACCGATTCTGGAGTACATGCATTAGAGCAATCAGCACATTTTGAAACTACAAAAATTATTATTAATAAAAAAAAGTTATTAAATTCTCTAAATTACTTTTTAAAAAAAAAGTTAATTTCAATTATTTCAATAATTAAAAAAAAAAATGATTTTCATGCAAGATATTCAGCTAAATTTAGGATTTATAAATACATAATATTTAATAGAGAGAGTAATCCATCAATTTTCA
>MDTD01031251.1_pt1 | contig 20376 bp, 10 predicted proteins | sample 811221 | NCBI WGS metagenome assembly MDTD01 (sample SAMN05326646, study PRJNA326480) | marine metagenome | isolation source: seawater | place: Pacific Ocean: South West | collected 2011
ATTTCTACTGATGTAAGAGGAACAGTTGAATCACCTGATAGATTCAAATTTGTTACGATGTGAATTCCGTCGAGTTGGTCGAATGAGATCTCAGGTTCCGTCGGTGCATCGCTAGCAATTGCCGTTAAGGAAGAGACATTGAAAATCAAGCACAGAACGAGCAAATGAACTGTCTTGGTCTTTCCCAACATGCTTCACTGACCTTCAAACGGATCGCACAATTCACCTTGACCCGGGAAACTGATTGGATTTCGTGGGTTCGTATCCCACTTAAACTCACAGTAATTTGTATGGCCGTCACCATCGCTGTCCACTAGCCGATCGGCTCCGTCAAATGGATCAAATTCGAAGTGGAACTCCCAGCCGGTAGCCATTCCATCGTCATCGTGATCCATGTAGTAAACTTCTGGACCGTCCTCCCAAGCGTCACCATCTGTGTCGTTGGTAACAGGATTTGTACCGTTTTGAAGTTCTTCAAAATTGGTGTAATTCTCAAGGTTGTTGTAGAATTTCATTCCATCTGGTGTATCAGGATCAATGTTGCATTCAGCGTTGGTCGAGTCGTTGTATCCAGGGCAGTATTTCTTAATCAAACCCGTTCGGTTGAGACCATCTTGATCCGGATCTTCCTCTCCATCATTGATTCCATCAAGGTCGCTATCGGCCATCGATGGGTCCATAACACCACGTGCGCCATATGCATTGATGGTAGCATTGTCAACGAGATTGTTGTTGATTGCTTCGTAGGAGTACTGAACTTCCCATCCATCAGGTAGTTTATCACCATCGGTATCGTCATCCACTGGGTTTGTATTCCAGTTTGTTGGGGACTCAGCACCGTTCGGCAACGTATCGTTGTCGATGTCATATGTATCGTCCTTGAGCGAGTTGAGAGAGGGGTCAAGAGCCCAACGACCTTTGCATCCATCGCAGAGTGGGTTCCCAGGCATATCAAATCCTGACAGATTCATTTCGTAGACCTCGTACTTCTTTTGCAATTCAAAACCGCCGAGCCAATTAATCCAGACATAGCCCCCTGGTTCCATGAGACAGCTGTTGGATGTGCTTTCAGTGCATCCGGGTCGGTCCCAATTTGAAATCGCAACCCACAGGGAATGGGAATTTGTGTTGTCTTCGGTAGACTTGACTTGCATTTCCCATCCATCAAGCATGCCGTCAGCATCTGTGTCGTTGATCAATGGGTTGGTTTCGTGTTGGAACGGTCGTGGAATAAACAGAATTTCGTTGCCATCGATTAGACCATCGTCATCCGTATCCGAGTTGTTGGCATGCGTGACGAAGTTATCGGCACCGGCGATTACCTCTTCGCCATCTTCGAGTCCGTCGTTGTCTGTGTCAAACATACAAGCCGATGTGAAATATTGTTCACCGTTGAAAATGTAGCCGAGTACAGACTCTTGTTGGTCACTTTCACCATCACCGTCTGTATCTACATTGGAAGCATTCGACCCTTGACCATCGCAAGCAGAAGAGAACTCAACAAAGTCAGAGAGGCCATCCGCATCAGTATCCGCAAGACCGGGATCTGAAACAACCCACGTCAATTGCACGCCGCGGTTAACGACCAAAATCTCCCAGCCACCCACTTCGATTCCGTCGAGGAGGCCATCGAGATCTGTATCTCCATGTGTAGGGTCTGTTGAGCGACCAACAGCATTGCCGTTGTCATCAAATCGAGCTTCGTATTCCATCAAATTGGTGAATCGTTCGGATTCTTCTACAATGTTCATCCAGACAAACAATCGAGTTTCGACTTGATCACCGGGTGCTACGTTGATGTGGTAGACGTACCCATCAACAGGAGCAACGAGATACACGGTCTGCTTGTTTCCACCACCGAGCGTGTATTGCCCTCGTGCAACGGTTGAATTTGCCGTAACATAATCTCCTTTTTGTACGTACACATCGACAACCGTTGTCGTTAGCTCAAGTTCATTGAAGACGACATCACCGTCGCCATCAGAATCCCATCCATCGAAATCAATGTCATCGTTAGCATTGCTAGCATTGCGTGGATTGAGTGGATATTCAAGCGTCGTTCGGTTGTATTGGCTTGCTTCCCAACCATCAGGCATTCCGTCTTGGTCCGTATCTTCGGTCCAAGGTGATGTGAAGGATGGGAGGCCATTGACGAGGTCGAATTTCAAGGCGACCTCAAACTCTTCAAGATTGTTGAGTCCGTCTTCATCCCAGTCGTTGTATCCGTCCGATGCATTGGATGGGTTAAGGAGTTCAGAAACGGCTTTTTGCGGAATGGTAGCACCAAATGGGTGGTTGTCCTTGAACGAAAAACAATACTCGAATCCGTCAGGCATTCCATCCCCGTCTGTGTCCCAGTCACTCGGGCCGTTGAGATACCCATCTCCATCCATGTCCGACAAAAACCATGACGCACTTACTTCATCAGCAAACGGAGCAGAGGTTGGAAAACGTTGTGAAGGAGGAGTGATGACGGGTTCACCACAGTTTGAACCAAGCTGGAAGTCGAGAATCATGTTGGCGTTGTTGACTTCGAGAATGTCAGGAAGCATGTCGTTGTCTGAATCCTTTGCAGCAGGGTTCGTACCGTATTCTTCCTCCTGGAAGTTGAGCAGACCGTCGTCATCGAAGTCAAGGACTTGGTCACAGGAATGGCGGCCGAGTGGGCTTTCCAATTCTTCCCAAGTTGGTGCACCCTCGAAATCTTCGAGGATATCTGAAAGTGTTTGCTCGAGTGGGCCGTTAAGGAGAGAGCAATCCCAGTTTCCAGACAGAGGATTGAACAGTGTTACGGTTCCATCTGGCGATGAGACGTTCATTGTGTAAATCGACTCCCAACGGTCGTTCAAACCATCGTTGTCTGTATCTGCTCGCTGAGGATCGGTCCCCAATTCAGCTTCTTGCTCATTGGTGAGTCCATCGTTATCAGGGTCTCCGTACCTGCCTTGGGTTGGGTCTGGCCACGAATCGCTTTCGTTGCTTACTTCTGCACCGTCAGCCTGATTTGTGGAACCAGACTCTTCCTCAGCTTCTTCTGCTTCACCACTGTCGAGTGGGTTGAGGCCGTGAGCAACTTCCCAGCCATCACTCATACCGTCGTTGTCCGTATCAGGATCGTCTTTCAGCGTACCGTACTGAGACTCTTCAAGAACGTCGGGCAAACCATCTCCATCGGTATCGATTGCATCACCGGAGGAGATTTCGATTTGAGGCGTAATCTCCTCTTCGGCTGCGCTATCAAAATCTCCGACGCCAGACGATGTTTGGTAGAACCCACTGATACCCACAAAGAGAGATCCAAAAATGAGGGTTGAGATGATTGCTGCGTACGCCATTTGATTGTGATTGAGTGACATAGGTTGTAGCCTCCGCGTCTTGACTGCTCTGTCGACGACATGGTTCGGTTATGAACCTTGACCTTGTTTGCGCAAAAAACCGAATGCAAATACGGAGACAATCACTGATTTTCATACTCTAGTAAAGATTGGATTTTGACCACAAAATTATCATTTTCTTGATGCAAGGATAAACGATAAGCTCGCCCATGTGCACGCTCCCACATTCCACACAGTAATCCAACCGTGAATGGAAATTGACTTTGCATGGACATTGTCAATTCCAGAGTGTAATCCGAAGTGTCGTAATCGGTAACTTGTGCACCACCCCATCCTCGTTCACAAATGTAATTTTCGATGTACGCAGTCCAACTGGATGCATCGACAATGTAAACAGGTTGTTCACTCTTGAGAAACATGCCGGAAATTGATTGAATAATTGCTCTCAGGAGGTGTTTGAGCGTATCAAATTCAGGGGAGACTGTATCAAACCATTTTACATCCTGATGCGGGGCATAGGGCAGACACCCAAGTAAAAACCGCTCCATTGATTCGATAGGAATCAAGACGACACGCTCACCCTCAAACTTCAATTCATATTGGGAGTGTTGGTCAACCATCAACGATGAATCTGTAATTTTCACTTCATCATCGATGGACCAAGGTAGGGGTTCGAGGGGTTTGGGGTGAGGCAGGTCTGGTGAAGATTCGGTTTCGATCTGCACAGTTTGAGTCCTCGGTTCAACCCATCGTACCTTGAATCGCTGTTCGTGATACGTTTCGAGGAGGTACTGGCCTAATGCAACAGAGAGCAATGGATGAGCACTCTGCACGACGTTTTGCTTCTCAAGTTGAAAGGCACCCCAACCGAGTTGGCTCCCGATGTTATCGGATTCTTTCTTGAACTTCTTTTTCCGAAACAATCCACCAATTCGTGGCATTGTGTTCTTGAACTCCAAAGAATCAACGACGCCATTGATGAATGTGCGGCTCAAAGGATGATCGATGATGGCTTCAAACTGATTCCACCATGAATGGAATTCATGCTGTCTCCAAAGAACGACTTCACCGAACAATGGATGGATAAGTTGGCCACGATTTGGAACGATGTCCAACAAGACGGTTGATTCGATGTACCTCACATCCCTTCGTAGGCAGGGATGGATTCGGAATCAAAGCAGTATTGGACATGTTGGAAATCGGATTTCAAGTGCTGAACATCATGACGGACCTGCTCAGGCGCTTCCTGCTTCAGCAAGACTCGTGCATAGAGCGATGCAACTTCCGCCATTTCATTGACCCCCATGCCGACACGTGTCAATTCCTGAACGCCGAGGCGTAGTCCAGATGGGGACATTGCCTTTGTGTCTCCAGGAAGCATGTTCATGTTTGTAATTATGCCAGCATCCTCGAGTTTACGTGCAGCGATAGCACCTGCTCCAGAATCGGTTTCGCCGTGCCTCGTGAGAACTTGATGCGATGCCGTGTAGCCTCTTGACTCGGCAAGAACGTCAAAGCCTTCTGCAGCGAGTGACTCAGCGAAGGCCTTTGCATTGCGCACAATATCACTTGCATAGGCTTGACCAAACGCCTCAAATTCAGCAAGTGCAACAACTTTTCCTGCAACGTGATGCAAATGGTAAGAAGAGCAGACGCCGGGGAACATGGCATTGTTGAGGCGTCGATGGAACGATGCATCTTCGCTCGATGATAATAGAAATCCTCCTTGAGGCCCGGGGAAGGTTTTGTGTGAGGATCCAGTCATGATATCAGCACCTTCACGCAACGGGTCTTGGAAGACTCCACCAGCGATAAGCCCGAGGACATGCGCTCCGTCGTACATCACTGTTGATCCGACCTCATGCGCTGCATCGGCTAATTCTTTCAACGGAGTGGGGAACAAAAACACTGATTGTCCTACCAGTGTAATTCGAGGCTGCACTTCTCGAATGAGAGCACATGATGCATCGACATCGGGTTCCATTCGATCCTCGTCCCAAGGATACGTAGAGACGTTGAGGTCACGCAATCCAACAGCACCCATTCGAGCATGAGAAATGTGTCCGCCATCGGCGGTTGAAACGGCGGTGATTGCATCACCCGGTTTTGCAAGAGCTTTCAATGCACCAATGTTTGAAACGGTTCCAGATGTTGATTGGATGTTGGCAAAATTTGCTTGAAAGACCTTTTTTGCTAGATTGATTCCAATGTCCTCGATTGTGTCGAAATCATCGCAGCCTTGATAGTACCTCTTACCGGGCAACCCTTCTGCATATCTACCATGAAGATCGGAATTTATTGCCCGTTTGACGTTGGGTGAAATAATGTTTTCAGAGGCAATCATGCCGAGGCCGTGCCCGTACAATTGTGCACTTTTCGCAGATGCGTCGAGAACTGCGTTCACCGAATCACGTGGAGAGAGATTTCCCATGCAAGACGCTGGGCAACGAGGTTCATGAATTCTGTGAAACAACCAGCAGGAATTCAACGCTGGCTTGGCCTTCTAGGCCCAGAGTATGTGGAGCGTTCGCTTGCGATGGTATGTGTCGGAACATTACGATCGGAGAGGTTCAGGTCAGAAACAGGCGTTCGGCTCGGGCCGATGCTTGTTGAGCGATTGAGTGCTGTGGTCTTTTTCTGGATCATTGCTTGTCGGCCTCGATAGGCAACAGGGCCAATCAATCGTTCGAGAGCAGGCATATCTGAATCTTCTTCTTTTGGCCTCTTTAGCCACCATCCAGATGAAAGGATGGAGAGTTTACCTGGTCGGTTTTTGGAGATTGATAGCGCATTGCGCTTCAATCGTGATCGAATCGTTTTGTCGGAATCCTTGGGCAAACGTTCCGTCAACCACCCCGGAAGGCCAATGTCCAAAACAACACCGTTTACTGTCACAAGGATACCCGACAGCAAGAGATGGGTCCCTACCGGAATGTTGTCTCGACTTGGTTTGACCTTCGAACGCTTCATCATTTTTGCATACTGAACTAGGGATCGTTGATCTCGGTGCTTGATCTGTTTGCGTTGTTGACGATTGAACCGGTGCATTCCGTATTGAAGAATGAACAACGTTACAGTGGCAACCGCACCTTCGGCAGCTCCGTAGATCGAGTCCAGACCAATACCTGTAACAATGAAGATCATAGGCAGAAGAAAGAACTGGATAGTCCGATGAACGAGCGATGATGAATAACGTGGCGTCATGCCTCTACGAACGGCCTCGTGATTAACGATCATGACATTGGCGTTAATGGCTTCATCAATTCCACCTTTTGTGGCTAAACCTGCTACAGGATTGACTGGAGCATCATCGAGCCAACGACGCAATGACTTTCCTTTCTCAAGTACCAACGAAACCTCAATGTCCTCCGCATCTGCTTCGTGGCCGAGTATGACTGAGAGTGCCTTGACGCGAGGGTCGTTGACATCGCTTTCACGCAGTTCCTTGTAAATTGAGAGGGCTTGATGCCAATCACCTCTGTCGAGCAGACACAATGCTGCAGCGATACGAGGGCGAACTCCAAGCGGATCATGCTTCACAGATTCCAGAGCCAATTCCAATGCTTCTTCGTGTTTCCTTTGCATACGAAGCGTAGCCACATTGGAGATCGATGAGACAAGAGAGATTCGGTCTTTGTGTTGAGTGGCTTCCTTCGAAAACGTTGGGGACCAATAACGAAGCATGCGCATTTTTTCATTCAGGTGATCTATGGTCGAGTTGTTCTCCCAATCCCATAAGTCATCCTCATCAACGCTACCATGCCAAGGATCAATCCATTCACAGATGAATGCGAGGAGTTCAGGCTCATCGTATCCTTCAGGTTGTTGCAAGCCACGTAATGCACCTCGTGCTGCATCCAATCGACGAGTCGCAATGTAGCCGGTAGCGATTAGCATCCTTGCCTCGTCATCATCGCCACCTGATTGAGCAAGAACTTTCTTTGCTTCCTCGATGGCTTTTGGCCACAATCCACGAATGGCACAAGACCACATCTTTGCACGTGCTTTTTCATGACGAACCAACGATTGGTCACCTTCGATTGATTGTTTTTGGAAACGAATAAGGGCGTCGAGGTCTTCTTGGAGAGCAGCATTATCGATGTACTCACGCATCCAATCACCACCAGCTAACATGACAGCACCTTCACGTCGCTCCTCTGGGTCCAAATCAAAACGAATCTGGCGAAGAGGTGACAATCGTGCAATCGATAACAACCAAGTGAAGAGGAAAACAGCGTTACCAACTGCAATAAACATCCATGTAGCGAGCAATCGCATTTCTTCGTTGAATCCTCGATTTTCCAAGTCGGTAGTAAACGGCATGAGGTCTCCGAATTCCTTGTAACAAACGAGGAGGAGAAGGAGCACAGTATAACCAGAAAATCCAGCAAATGCAAATGAAATTTGTCTCCCTTGTGCAGCTTCTTCGGTACGAATTTCACGCGGTGTATCAAGCGTAACACCAAACATTCCGCCGAATGTCTGCCCACCGAGAATCAAGTTTCGTGTGAGTTCAAAAATAAACGCTAGACCGACAATCGCAATGTTCAATGAGAGATAGAACGACAAGAATTGAGGCATGGATTTAATGAATTCCCAATGGAACAAAAATTCGGAAATAAGATCGATGCGCACATAGATGGAGTGACCAATGATTCCACCAAAGTTCAAGATATCTTCGCTATTATCTGGACTGTTGTAGAGAACGTGGAACACGGTTACAATACCATTCAGGGCCGTGACTGGCATGGTAATCAAAAATAAGACCAGGAGCAAGGAGAACAATCGGTTGACAAAAGATGGTTTGTCAGGATCGATAGGATTCTTTCTGCCGTTCGCAGTCCTCCACTTATTCACGAGTAGCATGTTCCAGGACGCTCCCATGATGCGACCATATGCAAGGATCGTTGGTGCCATAAAGACCAACATGGTAATTGCTAACCAGACTGGAGTGATTTTTCCATCGTTTTGGTTTATACCATAAAAGAGCGCAATCATCGTAGCAAACAGGAGTATGGAAAGCGTGAGAATACGCCGAACACCGACACCAATCGAGGTTGCACCAATTCTCGTGTCCCCTTTACCGGCCAGTTGAGCGTTCATGGTTTCCCAAGGAGAAATAAGAATTGGAAGAAGGACAAACAAACCAATGATCCACAAGTTTGGCTCGAAATAAACCTCAGGCTGGAAAATAAGCTCAGAAATCAAAAGGAGGACACCGAGCATTCCCATCATGTAGAGTCCAACGCCAAAGGCTACACGGCCTTGTTGAAGAATCTCCCGAGCATCGTCAACGGTTCGTGTTAGTCGATGTACTTCGTACAGATTATCGTCAATCTCAAACGCGACTTGCAGAGCAGAAAGTTGTCGTGGAACGAAAAATTTCCACAACAATCCGGCAACAAACAAAGCGGACAACAAAGGGTACAGATAGGTAATGTCAAATTCTGTTGGCTGTGCAACTGTCGAGGCTGAAACTTGTGGAAGGAGTCCCAAGGCAACGAGGACACTGCCTAGGAATACCTTCCGCATGGAACACACCTCGATATTGTTCATGATGAATACTTCGCCGTCGTTCATCACGCATTGCGGTGTCTTTGCAGAAACGCGTCGATGCGGTCAAATGCTGTGTGGAGCGTCGGAACATCCGGCAAGAAAACGAGTCGCACGTGACCTTTTCCTTTGTCCTGACTAAACCCAGAACCGTGAACGAGCAACACATGTTCCTCATGAAGTAATTGAAGGACAAACTGCTTGTCATCCTCTTTCCAATGCTCGTCCGTTAGTCGAACGAACATGTAGAATGCACCCTCGGGTGTTTCAACTTCAAGCCCCTCGATTTCTGATATTCGTTGGAGACAGACATCTCGACGTTCTTGAACAGTTTTGGAGTATTCCTTCATCCATGAGCGGTCTTCCTGCAAACCAGCCAGGAATCCCAGTTGTGCTGGCGTAGATGCACAAAGACGTGAACGAAGAATTCGCTCAACTCCATCTCGGACTGAGGCCAAAACAGATGTTGGGTCGTGAATTGCCATGTATCCAATCCTCCATCCGGGTGCATAGTAGACCTTTGAGACACCGTTCATTGTTACAACTGGAATTGAATTAGATCGACTTGCTGCGCTTACTTGACGGTTTGAAAAATCAAGACCATCATAGATTTCATCAGCAACAAGGATACAATTTGGCCATGGTTTCAGAATCTGCAGCAACCGATCAATTTCTTCTTGACCGACCACTGCGCCTGTTGGATTGTTTGGATTAATCAAAACAAACAGTCGAACATTATCGCTCATCTTTGATTCAATGTCATCAAAATCAAGCGACCATCCATCATCAGAGTTTAATCGATATTCGATTGTTTCAGCACCGTACATTTGCGGATACGCCATGTAGGGAGGATAGTGCGGACCCGGAGCCAAGACTTGACTACCGTCTTCCAAGGTCGCCTGAAATAGGACTTGAAGTGCCTCTGTAACACCGTGGCAAACGTACACATCATCCGCTGAAGCAGGCCAACCCTTTGTGCGTTCATCATTCGCAATTGCAGTACGTAACTCCGGTAAACCATAAGATGGCGAGTATCCATTCTTTCCATCGTTCAAAGCTTTGGCGAAGGCTTCGACCATGTGTGAAGGGGTAGGCAATCCAGGGTATGCGATTGGATCACCGATGTTGAGCTTGATAATGGAGTGACCTTGTGCTTCGAGTTCGGTAGCAGGAACCACCACATCGCGAATGGCATACTCGATGTTGAGAGCACGATCGGTTGCGCTAATGGGTTGCATCGAATCACTTCACTCAAGGTTTGAGGGGTCAACACCACCCATGCTGCAGATGTGCCGGAACTCGTTTTCTTGTACGGGCTGAATCGAGAGTCGTTGTCCTCTTCGTATCAACAACATATCCGCAAGTGCTTCTTCTTGTCGCACAGCATCCAATGAGACAATGTTTTCCAGTTCACATACAGGTTCAATATCAACCATGAACCATCGAGGATTTTCAGGTGTGGACTTTTCATCGAAGTATTTTGAGGACGAGTCCCAAGACGTGAAGTCACCATACCCTTCGTTGCACACTTTGGCTATCCCTGCTACATGAGGTGGTTTACAATTTGAATGATAGTAGAGAATTAAATCTCCAACCTTCATTTCATCCCGCATCATGTTCCTAGCTTGGTAGTTGCGAACACCGTCCCAATGGGTCTTCCCATCTGTGACGAGTTGTGCGTAGGGATAAACGTCGAGTTCCGACTTCATCAACCAATACTTGACCATGCTTGTTGGTAGGAATACAGGTCTTATCCCTTTGCTTGGCTTCACCACGCTTCTTTGTTGCTCGGATCGTGGATGAGAACCGCCTCCAAGACGTCCGGGTCATCTGCTTTCATTTTACCGAGTCCCAAACGTCTTGACATTGCGGATGGACCTCCGACAACACCGATTCCAAGTTTCTCGAGTGTTACGAAAATAGCAGGTAGAAGGAGCAAGGCACTCGCTGCTGCAACCCAAAGCAAAATGAGAATAACCGTTACAAACGGTTTGATCTCAGGAATCGGAATTTGATAAGCAGTGAACATACCAAGCGATGTGACGACGGCCGCCTCAAACAGCGACATTCCTGTTCCAACCGCTGCGGAACGAATCGCCTCAATTCCACCGCCTAGTTCACGTATACGATTGGCGATGTGAATTGAAAAGTCTACGCCCACACCCACAAGAATCGAGCCAATCATGACCGTTACGAGAGATAATGGCACATCCATTTGCCACATAACGAGCCACTGAAGTGCAACTGTAGCGATAACAGGTGATGTCGTCAAGAGAGAATACCGAATGTCTCTGAACACAACAGCGAGTACGATCAGTGTCAGCACAATGGCGAATCCAAGCGAGGTCCATTGTGAATCAACAATCAATTTGTTGACTTCGATAGCGGTTGCAGCGACTCCTGTCAGTTTTTCAGCACGTTCTTGATGCGTTCCCTGGAATCCCTCTGAATACTCGTTGATTTGTTCGACAGCCACGGCGGTGTCTGCTACAGGAATGAATGGCATGTCGATGTAAATCAGCGTTCGGTCATAATCTGAATTGATGAAAATTTCACGCATTTCTTTTGTCAATGAAGAGTAGAAAACATCGAGCAAGAAAATCTGACTCTGGGTTGAACCCGGCAAGCCAAATTCTTCCGGAGTCGTCAACAAATCCCAGAAGGTTGCACCTTGTGTAACTTCTTGGTCGAGCAAGACTTCGAAGGTGTTTCGAACATCCTCTGGAAGAATCTCATATCCGGGAATCTCTTGAATTTGTGCAAGGAGTGGTTGACCAGATAGAGTTGGGGCTAGTCCGGTTGCTTTCATGAGAAATACAACAGAAACAGCAGATGCATTTTCTACAGTATTGAGATTCCTCTCAAGGCCATCAATGATTTTCAGATTTTGAGCTGGATCATCATTGGTTGGGTCATTGTCGGTCACATCGCCAGATACATTTGCGTGGACAAGAACCATACCGATTTGGCCTGCATTGAATTCCCGGCTGTATTGTTTCATTTTGATGACCGGTTGCTCACCTTCAGGAGCCATACCAAGCAAATCGATGTTTTCTTCAACGTTGGCCTGACCCAGTGTCGCTGAAACGAGCACAAGAATCAAGAAAAATCCGATTAGGCTACGATCGCGTTTGATCGGAATATCCACCGCAGCATCGAAGACCCTTAATGGAGGATGTTTCGGCTTACGTAAATCGAGAATTAGGGTAAGATTCGGAACCATAAACATCGTTAGGATATAGACGATGACAATTCCACCGGACAGCGCAATACCAACGGTTTTGATTGGCGCCATTGGCGTGAAAATTAGTGAAATAAATCCAATAACGGTTGTAACAGCAGACAAGAAAACAGCACGACCTGTTGATTTCATAGAAGCTTGCATCTTTTCGGTTCTGCTACCTTCTTCTTCAGCGTACCTGTTGGTAATGTGCAACCCATATGAAACACCTAATGCAAGCAAAATTGGACCGACGATAATAACCGTCATCGTCACCTCATAATTCGATGCCCCGATAATCCCCAATGTCCAAAAGACTGCACACAGTGTTGGGAGCCCGGCAATAATGACAACTTTGATTCCCTGAATTGGGCGAATACCGGAGATTCCTGCTTGCAGAAGATCAGAGTGGAAAACAAAGAGACCAATAGCGACAAGGACAACTGCAAGCGGGAAAATTTCCCAGAACAAGCGGAAGGAAAACTCAGTCACCGAATTCGTAATTGGGACAGGCCCAGTCAGGGTCATTTTCAGGCCAAGGTCATCCCAATTACAACGATCAGCACTCGCTGGATTGCCGTTCTGATCGAATTCACACGGACGTTGTTCGGTCGAGATGTTGTCAAGTCGTTGTTGTGTTGCTTCGATGATGTCTTTGGCTTCGATGGAGTCGACGACTGCAACCGCCATGATGGCCCGGTCAAGTTTCAAATCCTCTCCATCAAAACATCCGTTGTCATCGGTATCTTCATCGTTCGGTTGGCCGCTGCATGCATTGGTATTTCGAGCAAGTTTATCGAGACCTGGCGTTGGTGATCCGTCGGTTTCGTACATTTCACCGATGATCAAATCGATGGTTGTCTGGGAAGGAATTTCGTAACCACCAGCAAATTGGTCATCTCCGGCAGAGAGTGCCGTGTTGACACTCGCTGCGAAATTCTCACAAACCTCTTGGAAGGAAGGGCATTGACGACCCAATTCGGTAATGAAAGCATCACGTACACGTGGCAAACTTGAATTGATTTCCTTCAGTACCGTTGAAATTGAAAGAATGTAAATGACATCATCGCTTTCGTTGTCAGAAACATAAGGATTGATGCTTTTTTCAACATAGCTGATTTCTTGTAAAATCCTTTGGTCAGTGATGTTGTTTTTATCCGATTCTATGTAAATGACCATAACGTTGGTTGTCCAATCCGCTTCAACCATTTCAATAAGTTCCTTGACCTCACTTCCATCTGGGAGGTATACTTCCATATCACCATTGACATTGAGCGCAGGTTCGTTTGGATCATCATCAAACTGCGTGTCGTCAAGGAATCCTGACGTTGTGACAAAATACAATGTGATCATCAAAAACAAGGCAACGGTTGCAATAGGAAAACGTGTGATAACACCCGTTGCTCCGGTTTTCTGCCATTCTCGTTTCAACCTCTTCGGAGCTTCGAGAACTGCGTCAACTGCCTTTTTCGCATCAAAATCGCGCACTCGGGCAGAGATGTCAACCGAGGCCACTCGTACACGCTCTCGGCTGTAGTCAGCAATCGCCTGAATACGTCCAACGTCCTCTTCATCATGAGAGGATGTTTTGTCTTCGGCGTCATCCGGCATACGGCTACCCAACAGCCCCTCGGGTCTTTCATTGAAAGTATTGCTGTCTCATTGTGAGGGAACCGTTGAAAAAGAAACGCACACAGGGTCAATCGGACCCCCCCGTTCACAGGGGGCAGGGCCGGTGTTAAGCATGGGAACGCCTCGACTTCCAGAAAAGCGATGGTCAATCGACCTCGAAAAGAGCATACAGGAACAACATTACGCAGATGAAAGCGCATATCAACAACGATATGGTTTCAAGCCAGAGAGTGGTAAACCAATTTTTGTGATTGACACACCACCTCCATACCCATCAGGGACGTGGCACATTGGTGCTGTTGCTCAATATTCGATGATCGATGTTCTGGCTCGTTCTCAACGATTGCTTGGTAAGGAAGTCTACTTTCCTTGGGGTGTCGATCGGAATGGAATTAACATTGAATTCACCGTCGAAAAGAACACGAAACGAAAGATGAAAACGTACGACAGAGAGGAGTTTCTCAACTTATGTCGTGAAACCATCGAGACCTTCACCCAAGCCATGCGAAAAACAGCTGCTCGTGTAGGCTTATCTTGCGATTTTGCAGCAGAGTATCTCACCGACGCTCCTGATTACCGATCCGTAACCCAATCAATCTTCATTGAACTTTTCAAAAAAGGAGACATCGTCGAAGACTTGAGGCCCAACATCTACGATCCGGTCGAAGGAACGACGATTGCTGATGCTGAAGTAGAGCGAATTGGTCGAATGACCAAATTGGTCGATGTTCGTTGGAAGACCGAAGATGGTGAAGACCTTGTCATCTCAACAACACGGCCGGAATTGATTTGTGCATGTGGCGTCGTTGTTGTCCATCCAGATGACCAGCGTTACCAACATCTTGTTGGGAAAAAAGCCATTCTTCCAATGCCGGTATCAGGACGTGAACAATCCGTTGAAATTCAGACACACCCATCGGTCAAGTCCGAATTTGGAAGTGGAATTTTGATGGTTTGTTCGTTTGGTGATCAAAACGACGTCGCAGTTTTCAGAGAACTTGGCCTTGCACCATTCCAAGCAATCGATTTGAACGGATGCATGACCTCAATCTCGGGCCCTCTTGAAGGGTTATCAGTCCTTGATGCCCGCACAAAAGCCATCGAGATGTTGGAAATGGAAGGTAACATCGACGCCATTGAAGAGCGACAGCAGGAAGTCCCCGTTTCAGAACGAGGGAAGAACCCTGTCGAAATCATCCTTCTGAAGGAATGGTACGTTCGTCAGACACACATGCAAGACAAGATGCTCGACTTGATTGAACAGATTGAATTCCACCCGCCACGTAACCGACAATTCTTGTTGGATTGGATGGACAACATTAGCATCGATTGGCCAATATCACGAAGACGATGGTATCACACTGAGATTCCGATTTGGTATAGTGAAAACGAGGACCACATCATCGTTCCACCAGCAGGAACCTATGTACAGCCTTGGAAGGACGTACCTCCAGAAGGATCAAGAGTGTTGCAACGAGATACCAGAGAGGACATTGGATTATATTCCGACCTCAAAGAGCAGATGGGGCAAATCCGTGGTGAAGAGAAAGTCTTCGATACATGGATGGATTCATCCAATTCCAATCTGTTCGTCAGCGGGTATCTCAACAAACCAGAGGTTTTCGAAAAGGCGTTCCCAACGGCTTTACGCCCTCAAGGAAAAGAAATCGTTCGTACCTGGTTGTACTATACTTTACTCAAATCTGCGCTCTTGCTTGAGCAACCAGGTTTCAAACATGTGTGGATCGATGGTTTGGGCATGGACCCGTGGGGCAGAAAGATGTCGAAATCGCTCGGAAATGGAATCGATGCAGATAGTGTCCTTGAATGTGGAGCTGGAGGACGAACAGGTTCATGGAAGGTGCGAGGACCAGATGGTTCGGTCAGTCTCAAAGCCAACAAAATTGGTAGCGAATGTTTCCGACTATGGAAGGCATGTGAAGCTCAAGTTGGAGATGATTTCCACATCAATCCAGAAGAAATTGAATCGAAGTACTTCGGTGTACTAACGAAGTTATTCAACGTCGCACGATTTGCTAGCCAGTTTGATTGTCCAGATGAGGAACCATCTGCACCGTATCCGATTGAAGATCGTTGGATTCAATCTGAGTTCGCAACCATGATGGCAGGCGTACGAACATCATGGGAAAATCTCGATATTTACACTGCTACTCAGGCTCTCAAGACATTCGGAACTGGGGTTTTGCCTTCACATTGGCTTGAAATGGCAAAATCCCGGTTGTACGATGGAGATCAGCATGCTGCTTGGACCATTCACAACATACTACGTGATTTCCTCGCTGCATTCAGTCCAGTTTGTCCCTTCTTTTGTCATCACATTTCAATGACGCTCTACGGAACGAGCGCTGTTGATGTTGATACCTTCCCCAATCTACCACCAGTCGATGAGGATTTAAATTCCAAAACTTCAGACATTGAGTCGTTCAACAGTGAGGTTTGGAAAACGAAGAAAGAAAGCGGCTTATCGCTGAATGCCGAGATAGAAGGCATCGTGATTCCAGACAACCTCACTGGATTCAAGGATACCCTCACTCGGATGCACAAATTACTCTGATTCATCGATAAATTCCAGCGTGGTTTGACGGGAATCCAATTCTTCGAGTAGCCCTAGTCGAAAACCGATGAGCCGAATTTTTTCATCTTGGTGAACATTTTCTGCGAACAGTCTGCGGACTTGTCTAAGAAACACATCTGTATCATCCATGGCAACGGGTATCGAACGCCCGTGCGTATGTGTTTCAAAGCCAGTGTATCGGATCTTGACTTCTGCAAGGCGGCCCGCAATTCCTTCAGTTCGAGCCTTTTCTAACACAGACTGCGTCAATTGTTCAAGAAGTTCAAGCACATGCTCATGATCACTTTGATCGCTGGAAAATGTTCGCTCTTTACCAATCGAGCGTCGAGACCTTAGGGGGCTAACATCGTTGGATGTCAAACCCTCAACCACCCTTAACAACCAAGAAGCAAATCGACGAGATGTCATTCGAGCAAGAGCCAGTTCACCCAATTCAACCGCCTCGTCCATGGTTGTCACACCCCACTCTGCGAGAACGTTGGCAGTTTTCGGACCAATACCTGGTACTTCTCTCACAGATCGAGCCTCGAAAAACTCTGAAATCTCATCGGGTAGAACTCGATGAATACCGTTAGGTTTGTTCACTTCGGAGGACATCTTCGCGATGATTCGTGTTGGTCCGATTCCAAAAGAAGCCGTTAACCCCACCTTTGAATGAATCGTTCGTTGCAGTCTTCGTGCAAGGGCCATCGCTTCATCCCAATCGTGCTTGACAATCTCAGTAACATCGAGATAGGCTTCATCGATGCTCGCTTGTTCGAATTTGACTGAATCTTGCCTCAGAATCTTCATGACGCGTCGTGAAGCCATCGAATACAACGATCGAGTACCCCGAATGAAGCGAGCAGGGCCAAAAGGGTGCCCAGGACATCGACGCCATGCTTCAGAAATTGGCATCGCAGACCGAACACCGTATTCTCTTGCAGCATAGTTGCATGTCGATACAATGCCTCGGCCACGTCCTTGCATCGGATCCGATCCAATGATTAACGGTTCATCCTCAGGGAAGCCGTGGTGAAGAATCTCGACCGATGCGAAAAATGCATCGAGGTCGCAATGGATGATGATTCGCTCTTCACGCACACACCGATACACTTGTCGGCAGTGTTTGAAATTCATCCTTCACTTTTCCATTACCCTCTGCAAAAACACTGAGGTTTGGTTTCAGTGATTGGCAATACTTGGTGAGACAATGCATCCAGTGGAACGACAGCGTAGTGAATTGCGCATCCCTTCGACAGGCATCACCCTGCTCGAGGGACCAGGGTACTTTGGAAAAGACGGCCGATTGCTCGCTCAACATTGGACGAGCATTCTTCTTTCGAGAGGGCATGCTGTGCATTGGATTGATGGAGGCCATCGGTTTGACCCAAGCGGGTTTTTTCCATCCATGCGTTCACTCGATTGTCCTATCGAAGATGGTTTACGTCGATTGTACATTGGAAGAGGATTCACCTTACATCAACTGCATGCACTGATTCAAAGAGTTCGGAATGAGGTTGCATTAACACAGGCATCGATGATTGTTGTCGATGGTATGCTCGCAATGTTTCTTGATGAACAAATCAAACGATTCGAAGCTCGTTCGATTCTACGTCATTGCATGGCTTCGCTCGAAGAAGTGGGCCGAAACTGTCCAATTGTTCTTCTCGATGGAAAGGTAACCTCTCCTTTGCATCAACAACTCAAGCATACGATGCGGCCTTATGTTCGACATCGATTGAAAGGAACATGGAACGACCGAGAGAAAACAACACTTCGACTCACAAGCTCCACAGGTGTTTACCAAATGACCATGAAACAACCAAGTCATCCAATTGCTCAACAACAATTGAACCATTTTACATCCATTGTTCCAACCGAGCGACTGGCGGCTCAAGCAGTTGCTCTTCCGACCAACCAAACGGAGCGAGAACCGACCATATTGCCCGCACAGCAAGTCGACGGTAGTAATCGACATCGATGCGCCGAAGTGGACCATCCAAGTGTTCACATTCCCGTGCAAGAACAACACGTTGCAACGGATTGATGGCATCTTTTGTGCATACAACAAAACGTACTTTTGAAGCCAATTCCAGAGGATAACCGAGCGACTCTGAGCGCTGATAGGCCAACATAGCCACGGTTTGTGAGGAATTCGCAGAGGGCCTTCGAGAGATTCGTTGGGCGATGAGCAAATTCTTTGCACGCACCTGATGGTGCTCAAGACGCTGCACTTCGTCGAGGAGAAGACGTTGAATGTGGCATTGTACACGATAACTTGGAATGCCATCGACCAAATCCTCGGTTTCCGCCAGCATTTTCAACGCCCGTGTTTGCAGTTGAGCAACCCAAGGACACGTCGAATGTTGCCGTAACTCAAGGCCTCGAATCTTCATTCCATTCTCGCCATATGCCCAATACTTCGTAAGTGAACCACCGCTGTGCACCCTGCTTGGGAGGAAAGCGATGCAGCGGTACGTTGCTTCGTATTCGAGAGGAATGCCCGTCATTTTGTGCACATGGTTCGAGAGTTCCATCGCAGATTGATGCTGCTCTTCGAGAGAACGACCCTCTCGATCACGGATCCAGATGGAATCGACAATGGCATGCAACACTTCCCAACCACGTTCTTGGGCACAATCGATGGTCTGCAAGAGAAGCTCACGAGCCCAAGCGCATATGGCTTCATGTGCTTCAATACGACCAAAACGAGCGTTTCGATATCCTGTGTAACCAAAACACGTGACAAGAAGCCATTTGAGAGCGTTCTGCTGACGATCGGCGGCATCGCCCTTAACGACAATTTGCTGCTTAAGGTGACGACGTCGTTCAATGAGAGGTGCAACGACTCGACCGAGAAAACCGTGCCTGCGACCACATGTATGCGTCATCAATTCAGGGACTTGGAACGCATTTGAGCACTGTTGAGGAAATGCAAGACTTGCTGATTTCCATTGTTGCTGTTGCAATTGAAACCGCTTTTTGGCTTCATCCGGGTGAAGAGGTAGTGGCGTGGTGTTCTTCACGGGTTGACAACAACTGCAATTCAATGTCTCTGGAGAGATGTTACGCGTTGCGATGATGCTTGGAAAGAGACTTGCAAAATCGAGTTCGATGACGTTGGCATAGACACCAGGTCGGCTGTCTAAGTAGAGCCCTCCTCGATCGGATTGCAACAAATCCCATGCTGACTTGGTATCTTCAGGACGCGTCTTTTTCCACGGAACAAGCACACCATCTTCCATTGCTACTCGATATTGTATCGCACTGATGACCGAACCCGGAGATTTCCTTGAGGCATCACTGATTCGTGTTGCAGAAACACGCGCAAGTTCGTACAGTCCATCGAGCCCCCCTTCTCGAAACATGAAACTTGACGAAAGATCGATATGAATACGACCTTCGAGCGGGAACTGAGGATCGCTTCGCAACACCTGCCCATAGGACGAAAGAATCCTCGTTTGACCAATCTGTCTCAGAGGAGTCTGGTTTCGTCCAAGACTGATTGCTGTATGTTTGGCTTCAACATAACGCAACAGATGTGGAAAGCCTTCGGTGTTGCCACGCAACGACAGCACAAGATCCGGATCATACTTTCGAAACCACTGTTCCAATTGTTGGAGAGATGAGGATTGCTGCAGAAAAAAAGCAGCTTGTGGCCCTGTGACGGTGCCAGACGTATCGCATGGTGTAACGAGAACACGTGTTGGCTGGCGACACAGGGTTTCTCCTTGACCAACCTCCTCGAGAACAACCTCAAGTCGACAACATCGCCAGTCACGTCGTTGAACGTCTCTTTCCAAGAGCGAAAGGTGGTTGTTTTCGAGAGACACAGGTGAACCAATGGTCAATCGCTTCGAAGTGAGATATTGCTGTTCAGCTCGAACATCTACGGAATAGAGGTTGTATCGAACATGCTCACCACGCGCATCGATGTGTTCGGCGAGAGCGCGTAATGTAGCACACGATTCAAGCGTAAGTGCAAGCATACGTTCCGTATCGAAGGAACCCAATTCGGGTCGCTTTCTCTCGAAGGCATAACGTTGCAGGCCGTATCG
>MDTD01077587.1_pt1 | contig 20376 bp, 23 predicted proteins | sample 811221 | NCBI WGS metagenome assembly MDTD01 (sample SAMN05326646, study PRJNA326480) | marine metagenome | isolation source: seawater | place: Pacific Ocean: South West | collected 2011
ATCTCAATTTGTTCAAAAAAAGTTTGGTTTATCAGATGATCAAGTTTATAATAATATTCAAAAATATGGTAACACTACTGCTGGATCAATCCCTATTGCATTAACAGAAGCATGGCAGGAAGGAAAAATAAAATCAGGAGATATAATTGTTCTTGCAGCTTTTGGAAGTGGTTTTACATGGGGTAGTACAATTATTAAATGGTAATAAAATTTAAATTATAAATAATGTCTATTAAAAAAATATTCATTGTCTTTACAGTTGCAGTAATATACTTCACGCTCAATTTTACATTTTTATCTAATGAAGGTTATACATCTATGGAAGATTACATTGAATCAACTAAAGATGAATTTAGCTATGAAATTGAAGAAATAATATATAAAGATGAATGGACTGGTTATCATATTAAAATGATTTCAGGGGAATGGCTTGATAAAAAAAAAGTTAGTGAAGTTAATTGGTGGCATAATGTAGATATTATAATTCCTAAAGAAATTAAGACTTCTTCAGGTATAATGTTTATTGATAATGGTGTGAGTTCTGAAAACTATTTTAGATTGGATGATAAAGTAATAAATTATTCTAATAAATTAGGTGCTATTATTGTAAATGTTAGTAATATACCATTCCAACCAGTTAATTTTTTAGAATCTAATCAAGAGTCTTTCTTGGAAGATGATCTAATTGCTTTCGCTTGGAATAAATTTTTAAAATCTGGAGGTTCAAAGAAACATTTAGAATGGCTACCAAGACTACCAATGACAAGAGCAGTTGTAAGATCAATGGATTTAGCTCAGGAAATAGCTATCCAAAATAATATTCAGCTTGACAATTTTGTTGTTTCAGGAGCTTCTAAAAGAGGCTGGACTGCTTGGACTACAGCTGCAGTAGATAAAAGAATAGTAGGTGTTGTGCCTATGGTAATAGATTTGTTAAATGTTATCCCTTCTTTTGAGAATCATTACAGAAGTTATGGAGAATTTTCTTTAGCAGTTCAAGAATATGTAAATTACGAAATACCAGATTGGATGCAAACTGATGAATTTAAAAGCTTATTAGAATATGTAGAGCCATATTCATTTAAAGAAAGCTTCACTATGCATAAATATATCATAAACGCTGGATCTGACGAGTTTTTTTCAACTGATTCATGGCAGTATTATTATGATGAACTTCCAGGAGATAAATTATTAAGATATGTACCTAATAGAAATCATTCCCTAGATGGTAGATATTTGAATGATGATCTTGTTTCATACTTTAATAGGATAGTTAATGATATTAAAATGCCTGAGCTTATTTGGAAACTTAATGAAAATTATCTTGAAGCAACAATTGATTATGATGGTGACTATAGTGTATCATTATGGGTTGCTGAAAATTCTAATGGAAGAGATTTTAGATTATGGATGGAAGGAGAATTATGGTTACAATCACCAATTATAAAATCTAAAGATGGTAATTACAGAATTGAAATTAAAGCAGAAGAAAATAAATACAAAGCTGTTATGCTTGAGTTCATTATTGATCCAAATTCTGAATTTCCATTAATTATTTCAACTGGACCTTATGTTATTCCAGAAACATATCCATTTCAAAAATACAAGCCAAAAAAACCTAATTAATCACTCTCAAAAAAAATTTGAATCGTATAATAATTTTTATATCTTTCGATTCTCAATTATTGAAAATATTAGAAAAATGAAAAAAATATTATTTGCATTAATCCTATCTGTTTTTGTTGGTTTTACGTTCACAAACATTGTTTATGCATCGACGACAGAAAATAGTCTAATCACTATTCAGGATTCACAAGACGAACCTATGATGGAAGCTACATCAGATGAAGCTTCAGCTGGTTTTACACAAGAATTAAAAAAACGTTTTATTGAAGGTGGTCCAAGCTTCATGGGAATTGTACTTATCTGTCTCATACTTGGTTTAGCTATTTCAATTGAAAGAATTATATACCTTAATTTATCAACAACCAATACAGATAAATTAACTGGTGATGTTGAAGATGCTCTTAAATCAGGTGGTGTTGAGGCTGCAAAGGAAGTGTGTAGAAACACAAAAGGACCTGTGGCATCAATATTCTATCAAGGTTTAGATAGAGCAAAAGATGGAGTTGATTCTGCAGAGAAAGCTGTGATTTCTTATGGTGGTGTTCAGATGGGGCAGCTTGAAAAAAATGTTTCATGGATATCATTGTTTATTGCACTTGCACCTATGCTTGGATTCATGGGGACTGTAATTGGTATGATTACTGCGTTTGATAGAATTGAGGCTGCTGGGGATATGCAACCATCACTTGTTGCAGGGGGTATTAAAGTTGCACTTTTAACGACAGTATTTGGTCTTATTGTTGCCATTATACTTCAAGTGTTCTATAATTATATTGTTGCAAAAATTGATTCAATTGTAAATGATATGGAAGATGCATCAATAACTTTAATTGATATTCTTTCAGCTCAAAAAAAATAATTTAATATGAATCTTCAAAAAATTACAAAAATAGGGTGTATAACTCTAGGTGTGCTAGGTATCATATTTCTTTTTCTAGTGTTTGGAACTGGAGATGATAATATCAAAATGTCTGCTGCATCAGGAGATTTTGGAGTTATTACTCCAATTATACTTTTAAGTCAATTAATACTTTTTATTGCCGTAATTGTAACTCTTACTTTTTCATTAAGAGGTATAGCAAAAGATAAAGCTAAAATGAAAAGTGCATTAACCTCTGTTGGTTTATTTCTAGCTGTTGTAGTAATTGCATTTGTTCTTTCAAGTGGTGTTGAGACTCCAATGAGAGATGGTAAAGTTTTATCAGCTATCGGCTCAAGACTTGTTGGTACTGGGATTAGAGTTTTCTATATCTTAGTTATTGTTGCAGTTGGATTAATGATATTTTCAGGAGGTAAAAAATTTATAAAAAAGTAAATTATGGCTAGAAGAAAGTCACCAGAAGTAAATGCAGGATCAATGGCAGATATTGCCTTCCTGCTTTTGATTTTCTTTCTTGTTACTACAACAATTGAAACTGATAGTGGTATTAATAGAAAGTTGCCTCCAATGGAAGATCAAATTGATCCACCAATAATTAGACAAAAAAATATTTTTACAGTTGTAGTAAATAAAAATAATCAATTATTAGTAGAGGAAGAGCTAACCGATATTAAAGATCTAAGAGATTTGGCTGTAGATTTTCTTGACAACGGAGGAGGTTCCGGTGAAGAAGCATGTAATTACTGTCAAGGAAATAAAGATCCTAGATCATCTGACAATCCTGATAAGGCTATTATATCCCTGAAAAACGATAGAGAAACCGAGTATAAAGTTTACATTGCAGTTCAAAATGAATTAGTTGCTGCCTATAATGTTCTAAGAAACCGAGAATTTAACAGGCTCTATCCAAATGAGGTTATATCATATGTTGAGGCAGACTTGAGATACAGTGATCCAAGAACCTCTGTAGATGAAAAAGCTAGTTTGAAAGAAAAATTAGATATTATTAAAGCATTGTATCCTCAAAAATTATCTGAGGCCGAACCAAGTAAAGTAAATTAATTATGGCAAAATTTAAAAAAAATAAAAGTGGCGATCTACCTGCTATATCAACTGCATCCCTTCCTGACATTGTTTTTATGTTATTGTTTTTTTTCATGGTAGCAACAGTTATGAGAGATAGTACTCTAATGGTTCAAAACACATTACCTGCTGCTGATCAAGTCCAAAAGCTAGATAAAAAAGATCGTGTTATTTATATTTATGCAGGAAAGCCATCTAGTAGATATATTGAAACCTATGGTACTTCCGCTAAAATTCAACTAAATGACAAGTTTGGGACAATAGAAGAAGTTGGTGCTTTTGTCCTTGCAGAGAGAGCTGCAAAACGTCAGGAACTTCAAAATGTTCTAACTACTGCTCTTAAAGTTGATAGTGATACTAAGATGGGAATCATAAGTGATATTAAACAAGAGTTACGTAAGGTAAATGCATTAAAGCTAAACTATACAACTAGAGTTGGAGATTATACACAAAATTTCAACTAATAAAAGGTTAGTTACACTTACTTATTTTTTAAGCTTAGTCTTATTTTCTCAAGATAATTCAAAATCTGATTTTTACAGAGAGGATCAGTTTTATTTTGGTACAAGTTATTTTATACAAACTGAATCTATTGAAGATTTTAAACAAAATGGATTTTCAGGTAACTTTCAATTAGGATTCATTAGAGATATACCTATTAACTCTAGCTCTTCAAAAGCCATTGGCATTGGCCTTGGATTTGAAAGAAATTATTTTACGTCTAATGTTCAACCAAGAAAGCAAAATGATAAGTTAGATTATGAAATAATTGTTAGTAGATTCCTTGAGTCAAAAAATAAAATTTCATTTTCATCAATTTCAATACCAATTGAATATAGATGGAGGAAATCCTCCATAACTAACTATAAGTTTTGGAGAATCTATTCGGGATTTAAAATTAAGAAGAATTTTACTTTGTACTCAAATCCTTCATATGGTTCTGAATTAAGAATTAAAGATATTGAGGATTGGACTTCATCAATATATTTAAACGCTGGATATAATACATGGAATATTTCTCTTGAATATGATTTAAACCCATTAATTAAAAATAAAAAGACAACTGAAGAGACTGATTTAAATATAAGTTTTTTTAGGATAGGACTTATTTTTTATTTTTTATAATTCCTTTCTTAATCTTGCTACTGGTATATCAAGTTGTTCTCGGTATTTTGAAACTGTTCTTCTTGCTACTTTGAAACCTTTATCAGATAATTTATTAGATAATTCAATATCTGACAATGGTTTAACTTTATCCTCAAACTTTATAATTTCTTTTAAAATTCTTTTTATTTCAATTGTCGAAATATCATCTCCATCACTATTTTTAATTCCTTCAGAGAAATAGCTTTTTAGGAGCCTAATCCCGTAGGGAGTATCAATGTATTTGCTATTTGCAACTCTTGATACTGTAGATATATCCATATCGATTTTTTCTGCTATATCCTTTAAAATCATAGGTTTAAGATTACTCTCTTCACCAGTTAGAAAATATTTTTTTTGAAAACTAATAATTGCATTGACAGTTTGAAAAAGAGTCTGATGCCTTTGCTCTATTGCCTCAATAAACCATTTAGCAGAGTCAAGCTTTTGTTTTAGAAACTGGATTGCTTGATTCTGAGACTTTGTTTTATTTGGATCATTCTTATATCCTTCAAGTATATTTTTATATGAATTAGAAAGTCTAAGTTCTGGCGAGTTCCTTTTATTTAATTCTAAAATTAAATTGCCTTCTTCAATGGTTAATATAAAATCTGGAGTAATAACATTATTAGCAAAGTCACTAGTTATTGAACCTCCCGGTTTAGGATTTAATCTGGAAATTTCCTCTATAGCGTCTTTTAATTTATTTTCGGATAGATTTAATTTCTCTGACAATTTAGAGAATTTTTTTTTGGAAAATGAATCAAATTCGTTTTCTAATATTCTTATAGAGTTTTCAATCGATTCCTTGGGACTTTTTCTTTTCAATTGAATTAATAGGCATTCTTTTAAAGATCTTGCACCTACTCCTGGAGGATCAAGCCCTTGAATTTTTTTTAATACAGATAAAACATCTGCTTTTGAAGTTACTATATTTTGGGTAAAAGCTAAATCATCAACTATATCATCTACGTCTCTTCGTAAATATCCACTTTCATCTATACTTCCAATCAAAAAATCACATAAAGGCTTATGTCCTTCACTTAGTATCAAATTTTTAGATTGATTATCAAGGTATTGATGAAAGCTATAGGATGATTTTGTTTGAAAATTTGGAGTACCCTCATCATTTGAATAAAAGTTTTGACTATTTTCATAGTTATCAGACATATCTGTTAAATAGTCATCTACGTCTATATCTTCATTTGAGTCAAAATCAAATTCTTCATTTTCAACTTCTTTTTTATCATTACCCATTTCTAATGCAGGATTTTCTTCTATTTCATTTTTAATTTTTTGCTCTAATTCTGCTGTAGTTAGCTGAATTAGTTTCATTAACTGAATCTGCTGAGGAGATAGCTTTTGAGAAAGCTTTAATTGTAGTTTTTGATTAAGCATATTTAGTAATACTTAAACAAAATTAAGAAAAGAATTAATTTCAATTAGAAAGATGCATTTTTTGGTGTTCTAGGATAAGGAATAACGTCTCTAATATTTGAAATCCCTGTACAAAACATTACTATTCTTTCAAAACCAAGTCCAAATCCACTATGGGGAACAGAACCATATTTTCTAAGTTCTGTATACCACCATAATTCCTTCTCGTCTATACCCATTTCGGACATTCTTTTTCTAAGTATATCAAGCCTTTCCTCTCTTTGAGAACCGCCTATTATTTCACCAATTCCAGGGAATAGGACATCCATAGCTCTTACTGTTTTATTATCATCATTTAACCTCATATAAAATGCTTTAATTTTTGAGGGATAATTATAAATAATTACGGGGGATTTAAAATGCTTTTCAACTAGAAATCTCTCATGCTCACTTTGAAAATCAGTACCCCAGTTATCAAGTGTATATTTAAATTTTTTCTTTTTATTGTAATTAGAGTTTTTTAGTATTTCAAATGCATCTGTGTATGAGATACGAGTAAATTTATTATTTATCGTAAACTTAATCTTTTCAATTAGGCTTAAATCACTCCTTTCGTTTTGTGGCATTTGACTTTCTTCTTTCAAAAGTCTTTGATCAAGAAATTTTAAATCATCTTGACAATTCTCCAATATATAATTGAGAATATTCTTCAAAAATGATTCAGCTAAATCCATATTATCATTTAGATCATAAAAAGCCATTTCTGGCTCAATCATCCAAAATTCCGATGCATGTCTTGAAGTATTTGAATTTTCTGCTCTAAAGGTTGGACCAAATGTATAAACATTCCCTAACCCAAGTGCATAGGTTTCTGCTTCTAGCTGCCCTGAGACAGTAAGACTAGTTTTTTTACCAAAAAAATCATCTGAATAGTCAATATCTTCTTTAATTAAATCATCTTTTCCTAATGTAGTTACTTTAAACATTTCTCCAGCACCCTCTGCATCACTTGTTGTAATAATTGGAGTATGAATATAATTGAAGCCATTCTTATTAAAATAATCATGAATACTAAAAGCTAATTTTGATCTGATTCTCATCACAGAACTAAAGGTAGAAGTTCTTATTCTAAGATGAGCTTGTTCCCTTAAAAATTCAAAACTGTGTTTTTTTGGTTGAATGGGATAACTTTCTGGATCGGACTCACCAATTAACATAATATTAGAAACATTAATCTCAAAGCTCTGACCTTTCCCAACGCTTTTAACTAATAAACCAGTAATTATTAGAGAGCATCCAACATTAATTCTTTTGATTGTATCTTCATCTATTATGCCATCATTAATTACACATTGAATATTATTTATTGTAGATCCATCATTTAGTTCGATAAATTTTTTGGCTCTAAAAGCCCTCACCCATCCACCTATGTTAATCTCACTGTTAATTTTTGGAGAATCATATATTTCTTTGACTTTAAATAGATTCATTATTACACAGTTAGAATATCTTTCTCTTTTGATGTAAACATTTCCTCAACCTTCTTTATGTACTTATCTGTCAAATCTTGAGAATCTATTTCTAGATTGGATTTTAAGTCATCAGAAATCTCTAAAGCTTTAATTTTATTATTTGCATCTTTTCTTGCATTTCTAATACTCACTTTTGCAGATTCAGACTCAGATTTTGCAAATTTTGTTAGTTCAATTCTTCTTTCTTCTGTTAGAGGAGGGATATTAATTAAAATAGACTCTCCATTATTAACAGGATTAAATCCAAGATTAGAATCAATTATACTTTTTTCAATTTCGTCTATTATTGACTTTTCCCATGGCTGAATACTTATTGTCTGAGCATTTGGTGTACTAACAGATGCCACTTGATTCAATGGAGTTAGATTACCATAATATTCAACTGAAATACCTTTCAACATTACAGGATTTGCCTTTCCTGCTCTAATCTTTGCAAGCTCTGTCTCTAAATGACTTATAGCTGCAATCATGTTTAACTCTGCACTCTCTATTATTTTTTGGTTGTCTTCCATTATACTTTATTTAACTAGAAACTTTTGTTCCTATCTTTTCTCCCATAATTATTTTAGTTAAGTTACCTTTTGTGTTCATATCAAAAACAATTATTGGAAGTTTATTCTCCTTGCTAAGTGTAAAAGCAGTAGTATCCATAATTTTTAGTCCTTTACGAATAGTTTCCTCAAAAGAAATATCATCGAATTTAATAGCTTCTTCATTCTTTTCGGGATCTTCACTATAAATACCATCTACTCTGGTTCCCTTTAATATGACATCAGCGTTAATTTCAATAGCTCTAAGTACTGCTGCAGAGTCAGTTGTGAAATATGGATTACCTGTTCCGGACGCAAAAATTACAACTCTACCTTTTTCGAGATGTCTAGTTGCTTTTCTTTTTATAAAAGGTTCTGCTATTGATTCCATTTTTATGGCGGATTGAAGTCTGGTTGGAATATTAATATTCTCTAAAGCACTCTGAATAGCTAATCCATTAATAACTGTTGCAAGCATTCCCATATAATCTGCTTGAACTCTGTCAATTCCATCCTTTGAACCGCTTAATCCTCTAAAAATATTACCACCACCAATAACAATAGCGATCTCAACTCCTTGCTCATGAATTTCTTTAATCTCTTTTGCATAAACAATAAGTCTGTCGTTATCTATTCCGTAGGAATTTTTTCCTAACAGTGCTTCACCACTTAACTTTAATAAAATTCGATTGTACTTCATAACTTAGGGATTACACAAATATAATTATAATGTTTCAAATCTATTTAAATCTCAAAGCGTCACTAATAGAAAAATCCCCTATACCAATTCTCTTTAATTCATAAAGATGTGACCCTGAATTGAGTCTCTCACCGAAATCTTTTGCAATAGATCTAATATAAGTGCCCTTAGAACATTCAATGATAAATTCAATATATGGTGCTGAGAAATTTAATATTTTAAAATCATAGACTTCAATCTCTCTTGGTTCAATTTCAATTTTAATTTTTTCTCTAGCATACTTGTACATTCTCTTTCCATCTTTTTTTAAAGCAGAATATATTGGAGGTAATTGTTTTTGTCTTCCTACAAATTTTTTTGAAACTTTTAAAACTTTATTTTCATCAATATGATCATAATTGTAGGTTCTATCTACCTCTGTTTCTCTATCATATGAAGGAGTTGTTTCACCCAATTTAATTATACCACTATATTTTTTTGACAAGTCTTGATATTTAGAAATATTTTTTGTCTCTTTTCCAATACATATAATTAGAAGACCAGATGCAAGAGGATCAAGTGTGCCAGCATGTCCAACCTTTATTTTTTTTACTTTTAGTTTTGTTTGTAAACTTTTGCGAATATATTTAACAACATCAAACGATGTCCATTCAATTGGTTTATCAATTAAAATTCTCTTACCATTAGTAATATCATCTAGTTTTATAGATTCTAGAAAGACATTTAACACTGTTTATTAATTTTTATTTTTTGTAAGAATTGTAAAAATACAAAGAATAAAACCTAAAATTACAATCAGGGGTGCAAGTCTTATCCTTCTGAAATTATAAATTTCAAAATTAAATACTTCAGGATTATCTGATGCTCCTCCCGACATTAACAGAAAACCAATACTAATAACTAAAATAGATATAATAAGTAGTCTGTATCTACTCTTATTAAATAAAAAATCTTTCTTTTTCTTCATTTTATCTGGATATTGTAAGTTTTAGGTATCTCTGAGTAATAAAATAAGAACTGACAAATGAACTAAAAATTCCAAATATGATAATAAAAACTATCAAGATCATTATATCCTTAAAATTTGAAAAGAAATCAATTTCTTTAATTTCAATACTCATGTAGTATACAATGCTAAATAAAATTATTAGTGAACAGATTGAAGAAAATATATTTATTCTAAGATGAGTAAGAATAAAAGGCTTCCTTATAAATTCTCCAGTTGCACCAACTAGTTGCATGGTTTTAATTACCTCTCTTTTGGAATATATAGATATTCTTATAGAGTTACTTATTAAAATAAAGCTAGCTACAAAAAAAACTATGCATAATAAAATTATCCATAGTCCAATCTTCTTAAAGTTATTATTTAAAATTTCTACTAATGGTTTATCATACTCTATCTCTTCAATAAAACTAAAACTCTTAAGACTTGTAATAAAACTCTCAATGTTAAATACATCAATTATATCACCATATAGTTTAACAGAAACTAAATCCAGAAGAGGATTATATCCAATAAATCCAACAAATTCTTCACCGATTTCTTTTGAGAATTCATTTGCAGCATCTTCTTTAGAAACAAAGTTAATCTCTTTTACTTGATCACTTAAATTAAGAAATTTCATAAGTTGATTATACTCTATTTCTTTAGAAGAATTTTTTAAGTAAATATTCACAAGAATATTTTCTTTAAAATAATTTTCTATAGTTGAAGTTTTCAAGTATAAAAAGCCCATAAAAGATAAAGAAAATAGTGCTATTGTATTAATGAAAAATAAGGATAATAGATTACCCGATATTCTTCTCTTCTGATAATTTCTTTTTTCAGTTAACTCCAAATCAATATAAAAGTACTAAACAATTAATAAATTAATTTTTAAGTTTATTAAATAAGTTCTTCCTTTGTAAAAATTTTATTTAAGTGAAATATAATTTTCTAGAAATAGAGAAAAAATGGCAGAAATTTTGGAGAGATAATAAAACTTTTGAAGTAAAAATTACTAAAAAACCAAAATATTATGTCTTAGATATGTTTCCATATCCATCTGGAGCAGGCCTTCATGTTGGACATCCACTTGGATATATTGCCAGTGATATTTTTTCAAGATATAAAAGACACAAAGGATATAATGTTCTTCATCCGCAGGGATATGACTCTTTTGGCTTACCGGCAGAGCAATATGCAATAAAAACCGGTCAGCATCCTAAAAAAACAACTCAAGAAAATATTGAAATGTATAGGAGGCAGCTTGATAGAATTGGTTTCTCATTTGATTGGTCAAGAGAAATAAGAACTTCTGAGCCCAATTACTATAAATGGACACAATGGATCTTTACATTAATGTTTAATTCATTTTTTTGTAAGATTGACAATAAGGCGAAGCACATTAGTGAATTGGTTAGTTCCTTTAAAGAAAATGGTGACAATATTTATAAAAATGAGTTAGAAAACATAGGTTATTCATTCACAAATAAAGAATGGAAAAATTTTAATGATAAAATTAAATCTGATATTTTGATGAACTTCAGATTAGCCTATATTACTGATGGAGAAGTTAACTGGTGTGAGGAACTGGGAACTGTGTTGGCTAATGATGAGATTATAAATGGAGTAAGTGAAAGAGGTGGATATCCAGTGACAAAAAAAAAGGTTAAACATTGGTGTCTAAGAATAAGTAAATACTCAGATAGACTTTTAGAGGGCCTAAATAAAATTGATTGGCCAGAACCTCTAAAAGAAATGCAAAGAAATTGGATAGGTAAATCAAAAGGTGTTTCATTAAAATTCGATATTGAAAACTCAGATAAAAAAATTGAAGTTTTTACAACTAGACCTGATACTATCTTTGGAGTTTCATTTTTAACTATTGCACCTGAGTATGCAGGCCTATATGATATCTCTTCATCAAAGAATAGAAAAGAAATTGAAAGTTATATAAAAGAGGTATCATCAAAGTCTGAAAGAGACAGACTATCAGATGTTAAAACTGTATCTGGAGTATTTACTGGATCTTTTGCAATCCATCCATTTTCTGGTAAGAAAATTCCAATTTGGATTTCAGATTATGTGCTTGCAAGCTATGGAACAGGGGCAGTAATGGGAGTTCCAGCAGGCGATCAGAGAGATTTCGACTTTGCAAAAAAGTTTAAACTAGATATTCCAAATATTTTTGATCAGATTGATATTTCAAAATCAGCTTTTTCTGAAAAGACAGGATTTAAATTAACTAATTCGGAATTTCTTAATGGTTATGACTATGAAAGTTCGTTAGATATAATAATTAGTAAAATAGAGAATAAAAAAATTGGAAAATCAAAGATTCAATTTAAACTCAGAGATGCTATTTTTAGCAGACAAAGGTATTGGGGTGAGCCAATTCCTATTTACTATAAAAATGATATACCGATAAATATTGAAGAAACTTTTCTCCCATTAAAGCTTCCTGAAGTAGATAATTTTTTGCCAACAAAAAATGGTGATTCACCATTAGGTAATTCCAATCAATGGGCATGGGATGAAAAAAATAATCAGGTAACTCATAACAGTAAAATTGATAATTTAAATGTTTTTCCAATTGAGCTAAACACAATGCCAGGTTGGGCTGGAAGTTCGTGGTATTTCTATAGATATATGGATCCTAAAAATGATAATGAATTTATTTCAAGTGATTCCCAATCTTACTGGTCTGATGTTGATATTTACTTTGGAGGAAGTGAACATGCAACTGGCCATTTACTTTATTCAAGATTTTATCAAAAATTTTTATATGATCTAGATCTTCTCCAAAAAGATGAGTATGCTAAGAAACTTGTTAACCAAGGAATGATTCTAGGAAACTCTGCATTTATTTATCGAAAGTCAGGTACTTCAGAATATTTTTCTAAGAATCTAATAAATAATATTCAAGTTGATAGAATTAGGATAGACATAAAATATGTAAACGGAGAAGATGAAGTTGACATAGATGTTTTAAAAAAAGAAGATAAAGATTTTAATAATGGATCTTTCAATTTTGATAACGGAAGATTTGAGTGTGTAAGAGAGCAAGAAAAAATGTCCAAATCAAAATTTAATGTCGTTAATCCTGATGAAATATGTGATCAATTTGGAGCAGATACATTAAGGATGTATGAAATGTTCCTTGGACCAATTGAACAGTCCAAACCCTGGGATACCAGAGGTATTTCTGGAGTTTATTCTTTTTTGAAAAGATTTTGGAATCTTTTCTTTCAAGATGGTAAATTAACATTAAATAAAAATGAGCCTTCTGAAGAGTCCTTAAAATCACTTCACAAAACAATCAAAAAGGTTTCTGAAGACATTGAAAAACTTAGCCTGAATACATGTGTTAGCTCATTTATGATTTGTATAAATGAACTTAGTTCATTGAAATGTAATAACAAATTTATACTTGAGCAATTACTTATTTTAATATCTCCATTTGCTCCCCATTTTGCAGAGGAACTTTGGAGTCAAATTGGAAATACAAAATCAATAATTGATGAAAAATATCCTGAATTTGATAAAAAATACTTAATTGAATCTGAAAAGAATTATCCAGTTTCTTTAAATGGAAAGACAAAATTTACAATTAAATTGTCATTGGATTTGGATACTAATGAAATTGAGAAAATTGTGTTGTCTAACGAGAAAACAATATCAATCTTGAAAAACAACAAACCTAAGAAAGTTATTATTGTTCCTGGAAAAATTATAAATATAGTATTATGATAGATCCAATATATGAATCAGTTGGCTTTATAGCTGCAATTCTAACAACTACCGGATTTATTCCACAAGTTTATAAAATATATAAAGAAAAAAATGCTAAAGGTGTCTCTCTAACTATGTATATAATTTTATTTATAGGTGTTTTACTTTGGTTAGTGTATGGTGTTCTTATCGGAAGCCTTTCAATAATTATTGCTAATGGTGTTACAGCTATGCTTCAATTGCTCGTAATCATATTTAAGTTAAAAAATTGATAATTTTTTTTTCAATTAAATGGTTTAGTTAATTTTACAAATAAAAATATTTATGTATTATTTCGACTCAGCTTATTTTTTAATTCTAATACCATTTTTTATTCTAAGCGCATTTGTATCAAACAAGCTTAAAGCAAAGTTTAAAAAATTCTCTCAACAAACTTTGTCTGCGAATTTATCTGGAAAAGAGATTGCTGAAAAAATGTTAAGTGATCATGGTATATATGATGTTAAAGTTATTTCTGTTAAAGGCCAATTAACTGATCATTATAATCCTCAAAAAAAAAACTGTTAATCTTTCTACAAGTGTTTATAATGAAAGGAATGCTGCTGCTGCTGCTGTTGCTGCCCACGAGTGTGGTCATGCTGTACAGCATGCTAGAGGTTATGAGTGGCTAAAAATGAGATCTATATTAGTTCCAATGGTTGGTATAACATCAAATCTTGCAGTCTGGATTTTATTTTTAGGAACTGTTTTAATGACTACTTCCCCTGTCTTAGGTCAAACAGCCATCAGTATTGGTATTTTTGGTTTTGCATCTGGAACCTTATTTAGTTTAATAACACTACCTGTTGAATTTGATGCCAGTAAAAGAGCGATATATTGGCTTGAAAGAAAAAGAATTGTAAATCAAAGAGAGTTATCTCAGTCTAAAGAAGCACTAAATTGGGCTGCAGGGACATATGTTGTTGCTGCTTTAGCATCAATAGCTAATTTGGTGTACATATGGATGAGATTTGGTAGGAGAAATTAACTTTTAAGATATTTTTCTATTGCCATTGCCATTGAAGGAGCTACTTCATTAGGTGCCTTAATATCTATTCTTAGGCTTTTAGCAATTGCAGCCTCCTCAGTTGTATTTCCATAAACAGCAATAAGAGTTTTATTCTGTTTGAAATCAGGAAAATTTTTAAATAATGATTCTATACCTAATGGACTAAAGAAAACAAGTATATCGTAGTAAACATTACGCAAATCAGATAAATCAGAGACTAAAGTTTTGAATAACTGTGCTCTATCCCAAGAAATTTCAAATGAATCTAGTGTTCTTATAATGTCAGGATTTAAACTACCAGAAGTAGGAACTAAGAATTTTTCTTTATTAAATTTTGTAAATATAAGTTCAAGATCCTTAAAATTATTATTACCAACATAAATCTTACGTTTTCTATAAACTACATACTTTTGAAGATAATATGCAACTGCCTCAGATTGACAGAAGTACTTTGTTTGATCAGGGACTTTAAACCTCATATCTTCTGTAATTCTAAAAAAATGATCAACAGCATTTCTACTGGTAAGAATAATATTTTGAAATTTTGAAAAATCTACTTTTTGTGTTCTTACTTCCTTAGCTGTTAAACCTTCTACGTGAATAAATGGCCTGTAATCAATTTTTATTTTATACTTTCTTATTAGCTTTGAGTAAGGGGAATTTTCAGAAGTAGGTTCTGGTTGAGAAATAAGTATGGTTTTAATACTCATATATAACTAATTTGAAGAGGTAAACGAATAAAACCATATCCAAGGGGCTAATTTGAATGCACAAAGATACAAAATAAAATACATTACCTCCTTTATATCAAGTTTTGTAAAATAACTTAAATAGTTTTTTGTCTGAAAAATAAAATGTAGCACAATAAAAACTAAAAAGACATACTTTAGATAATCGATACCATAGAAGGAATTTAAATTATATATGATTAAGTTAAAAAACATTAATAATCCAATTATAATACTGATTATAAAGTTTTTATAAAATATAAACTTAAGTCTATAATCTATAAATATTTCTAAAATATATCTAACAATGAGAAATCTTGTTAATAGAGCTATTAAAATTATTGAATTGAAACTTAATAAACCTATTGTTGTTTCATTGTTAAAATAATTTAAGTTTATTATATCTTCTGAACTCCATACCTTGAAATAACTAATAATTACTAAATAAATAAGTAAAAAAAAGAATATGTAGAAATAGTGAAAATAATTAATTAATGATGTTCCTGAGCCCGAAATACCAAGATCATCAGAATTATATTTAAACAGAATATTACGAAAATGATAACCTACACTTCTAAATAAATAAACTAATTTTACTCTTTGGAATGTGTGAAATATATAAAAGAATAATAATATAATTAGAAAAAACAAACCAGTTAAATCTTGATTTTGAATCATATTGATTTTGACTTTTATACAAAATTATGGAATAACTACTATAATAAATGAAATACAATAGTTTAATTATAATACCTACATACAATGAATCAGAGAATATAGAATTAATAATTAATAAAATTATTGATCTTGATAACTCCAATGATATTCTTGTTGTAGATGATAATTCACCTGACGGAACTTATGAAATTGTTAAAAAAATAAAGAGTTCTAATAATGAACGAGTATTTATAATTCAAAGAGAATCAAAATCAGGCTTAGGTTCAGCTTATAAAGTTGGTTTTAAATGGGCATTAGAAAAGAATTACAACTATATCTTTGAGATGGATGCAGATATGTCTCACAATCCTCGTGATATTAAAGATCTAAAAATTGAACTAATTCAAAATAAGTTTGATGTTGTTATTGGGTCAAGATATCTAAATGGAGTAAGTGTAGTTAATTGGCCTTTATCCAGAATATTTCTATCTTATTTTGCAAACTTTTATGTTAGGATTATTACTGGTATGCCTGTTAAAGATGCAACATCTGGTTTTGTTGGATATACCAATCAAGCACTAAGTTCCATTAAATTAAGCGAAATTAAATTTAATGGATATGCATTTCAAATTGAAATGAAGTTTAAGCTTTGGAAAAAAAAATTTAAATTGAAAGAACATCAAATAATTTTTGTAAATAGAAAATTGGGTAAATCAAAAATGAATCAAAATATAATATTTGAAGCAATTTTAGGAGTTATTAAATTAAAAATTAATTCTTTTTTCAAGTGATATGAGTAAGCTGTTAATAAAAAATCCAACAATAATTAATGAGGGAAAAAGATTCAAAAAAAATTTGCTTATTGATGGTGAAAAAATAATTTCAATCTCATCAAATATTAAAACTGACGTAAATACCAAAATTATTAATGCAGAAGGGCTAATACTTATTCCTGGGATGATTGATGATCAAGTTCATTTTAGAGAGCCTGGACTCACTCATAAAGGAAATATCTTTTCTGAGTCAAAAGCTGCTGTTGCAGGTGGTGTAACATCATACATAGAGATGCCAAATACAAATCCAAATACTACGACAGTAGAAGAGTTTAATAAAAAGATTACTATAGCATCAAATGATTCATTCTCTAATTTCTCTTTTATGTTTGGAGGTACTAATGATAATATTGATGAAATTAAAAAGCTAGACCCATTAGAGGTAGCAGGTATAAAACTCTTTCTTGGCTCATCTACAGGTAAAATGTTGATTGATAATATTAATGCAATAGAAAAAATTTTCTTATCTACATCTTTACCAATATCTGCTCATTGTGAAGATGAACAAATAATAAGAAATAACTCAAAAAAATATAAAGAAATATATGGTGACAATATTCCTATTGAATATCACCCTGAGATTAGAAGTGTAGATGCTTGTTACAAAAGTTCAAAATATGCAACCGATCTTGCAAAAAAAACTGGTGCTAGGCTAAATGTATTCCATATTTCTACTCAGAAAGAACTTGATCTGTTTGAAAATAAACTTCCAGTTGAAGAGAAGAAAATAACTGCTGAAGTTTGTGCTCATCATTTATGGTTTACGGATAAAGATTATAAAAAATTTGGATCAAAAATTAAATGGAATCCGGCGATAAAATCTCAAATTGATAAAAATTCACTTTGGAATGCAGTAAAAGAAGATAAAATTGATATAATAGCATCAGATCATGCACCACATACAGAAATTGAAAAACAAAACAGTTACTTTAATTGTCCGTCTGGTGGACCGATGGTTCAACATACAATTATTTCTTTGCTTGAGGAATGTCCAAAACATGGAGTAAGTATTGAAAAAATTGTAGAAAAAATTGCTCACAACCCCTCGAAAGTCTTTAATATCAAAAAAAGAGGTTTTATTAAAGAGGGTTATTATGCAGATATAGTTCTGATAGATCCAAATTCACCAACCTCAGTCACAAAAAAATCACTACTTTATAAATGTGGTTGGTCACCTTTTGAAGGTATAACTTTTAGCTCATCCATACATACAACGATTTTGAATGGAAGAGTTGTATATTCTAATGGAAAGGTTAATCAGACTCCAAATGGTAAAAAACTCATTTTTGATAGATGAAAAAATATTTGTTAATTATACTTTTATTTATAGGATGCTCTGATAATATTCCAGAAAATCTAATTAGTAAAGAAAATATGGAAAATATTATTTTTGATATTATTTTCTTAAATGCATCAGGTGCTTATGAATTTAAAATAGATAATAACTTTTTGAGTGATGAAATTATATATAAAAAATATAATATAGATAGTGTTCAATTATATGAAAGTGAGTTATATTATTCAAAAAACCCAAAGATTCACTTCGAGATATATGATAATGTCCAAAAAAGGATTAATAAATCTTTAGATAGTATTAAAACTGCAAATAAATGAAAGAGTTTATAAATGAATTGAAGTGGAGAGGAATGTTACATGATATAATTCCTGGAACTGAGGAGCATTTAACTAAAAATAAAACGATAGGTTATATAGGTTTTGATCCGACTTCTGACTCCCTTCATATTGGTAGCCTAGTACCAATCTTTATCCTAAAACATTTCCAAAATTCTGGTCATACTCCTATAATTTTATTAGGAGGTGCAACTGGCATGATTGGTGATCCATCAGGTAAATCTGATGAAAGAAATTTACTTGATAAAAAGGTTTTAGACCACAATGAAAAAAAATTAACTAAACAATTTGAGAAATTTTTAGATTTTAGATCAGATAAATCTAATAAAGCCGTTTTGATTAATAATTATAATTGGATGAAAGAATTCTCAATTATAGATTTTTCTAGAGATATTGGAAAGCATATAACGGTTAATTATATGATGGCCAAGGATTCTGTTAAAAAAAGAATTTCAAAAGATACAACTCAGGGAATGTCATTTACTGAGTTTACATATCAACTTATTCAAGGATATGATTTTCTTCATTTATACAAAGAAATGAATTGTATGCTACAAATGGGAGGTAGTGATCAATGGGGAAATATCACCACAGGGACTGAATTAATTAGAAGAAAAGAAAATAAGAAGGTATTTGCTATGACGTGTCCTCTAATTAAAAAATCAGATGGATCGAAATTTGGTAAGTCTGAGGGTGGAAATATTTGGCTAGATAAGGAAAAAACATCTGTTTATAAGTTTTATCAGTATTGGCTAAACATATCCGATGAGGATGCAGTTAATTATATTAAAGTTTTTACTTTTCTAAATAAACAAGAAGTTGAAGATTTAATTAATAAACACCAAAAAGATAAATCAAAAAGACTTCTTCAAAATAAGATTGCAGACTCTATTACATCAATGGTTCATAGTGAAGATGATTTGTTTAATGCAATCAAAGCATCACAGGTACTATTTGGCAAATCAAGTAAAGAAGATTTAGAGTCACTAGATGAAAATACTTTTAATGAGATTTTTGACGGTGTGCCTAGTTCAAAAATCAATTCTAAAGATCTTGCTAAAGGTATAAATATTGATTTTTTATTGGCAAGGTATACTAGATTTTTAAAGTCAATGGGTGAGGCCAGAAGGTCTTTAAAAGAAAATTCTATTTCTGTAAATAAAATTAAAGTATCTGAAAATACTGTAGTCTCAAATAAAGATTTAATTAATAATAAATACCTGCTCCTTCAAAGGGGTCGAAAAAACTATTATTTAGTTATTGTTAAGTAATCATTTATAAAAATTAAATTTTTTTTCAACTTAAGTTTAAATTGATTAATTCACTAAATTGAAATAGTTATGAAAAAGGATGACATAAAAATACTATGTGTTGACGATGAGCCAGATATTTTAGAAATTCTAAAATATAATTTGTCAAACGAAGGATATAATGTTTCAACTGCAGCTGACGGAAAATCTGCAATTAAAATGGCTTATAATATTAGTCCAAATCTGATAATTATGGATGTAATGATGCCTAATATGGACGGAATTGAAGCCTGCGAAAAACTTAGGTCTGACGAAAAATTTAATGATACAATAATTATGTTTCTTACTGCTAGAGGAGAAGACTATTCTCATGTTGCCGCCTATGATGCTGGAGCAGATGACTATGTGACTAAACCTGTGAAACCTAAAGTACTTGTTTCTAAAGTCAAAGGTCTTCTAAGAAGGTTAAAAAAAGTTATTGCTAAGGATATTAATGAGATAGTATTTGATGATATTAAAATAGATAGGGAAAAGTATAAAGTTTATATATCAGATAATATATTAAATCTTCCAAGAAAGGAATTTGAATTACTTTATCTTCTTGCTTCTAAACCTGATAAAGTTTATAAGAGAGAAAAAA
>MDTD01017688.1_pt1 | contig 20369 bp, 25 predicted proteins | sample 811221 | NCBI WGS metagenome assembly MDTD01 (sample SAMN05326646, study PRJNA326480) | marine metagenome | isolation source: seawater | place: Pacific Ocean: South West | collected 2011
GTAATGCACTTAAAGCTCTTTCTAAGTTATCTGCAGGAGATAAGATGTCTCTTGCAAGATTAATGCTTCCAAACTTAATAGTTTCAACTTTTTCTCTTTCAAATCGCTTCCTAAGGTTCTCCATCTCTGCTAAGAGTCTTATTTTTTCTTCTTTAAGTGTTTCAATTTCTTCTTCTAATTTATTTTCTTCACTGTTATTATTCTCTTCTGAATGTAGGTCGTCCTCTTTATCTATATTCTTCTCATTATTTTCACTTTGAGCACATTCACATCCTTGCCCTTCACAAATTGCACAAGTTGGATCTGATGAGATGTCTGGTTTATCAGTTTCTTTGTTATCTTTTTCTTCTTTTTCAACCATTATTCAATCACCTTTCCTATGATTTTTGATGTGTAATCAACAAGAGGAACTATTTTGGAGTAGTTGAGTCTTGTGGGTCCAACAACTCCAATAGCACCTATTATTTCCTGCTCATTGTTTTTATATGGGGCCATTACCATAGAAAGACCAGAGTGTTTAAATAAAAAATTTTTTGATCCAATAAAAATTTGAACACCTTTTGCCTTACCAGCGTTTTCAAGTATTTCAATAAAGCTGGACTTCCTCTCAATTTCATCAAAAAGATTTCTTATTTGATCAAGATCCTTAGAAATAATTTCATCTTTTAGCAAGTTTGATTGACCATGTAAAAAAATATAAGGATTTTTTACATTTGGCGGATTTTCAATAATACCCTGTTTGACTAGTTTTGTAGAAATAATTTCTAGTTGATTTTGAGACTTTTTAACTTCTACTTGTATTAGTCGTTTAATTTGAGAAATATTTTTATTTGTAAATTTTGATGTTAAATAATTAGAAGCTTGGATTAACAGGCTATCGTTATATTTTCCACTGTCTTCAATAATGCGATTTTCTACTTCACCGTTTTCGTATGCAAGAATAAGCATCAATTGACTTTCATTAAGCCTTATAAATTCAAGGTGTTTTAGGTTTTTTTGAAATTTAGGGGCAATAACAATTCCCGCATAATTAGATAAACCTGATATTGCTTTAGAAGCAACATCTAATACTTCTTCATATGATTTTCCTTTTAAAGAACATTGTTGTTTAATATTTTCTTTATCAGTTTTTGAAATTCTTCCAAATTCTAGAAGGCCATCTACAAAAAATCTCATACCTTTTTCTGTAGGCATTCTGCCAGCAGATCTATGAGGGGCATAGAGAAGTCCTTCTTTTTGTAAATCTGAGAGAATTGATCTTATAGATGCTGAAGAAAGATTGAGGCCGCCCATTCTCATGATTGTTTCGGAGCCCGCGGGTGAACCAGTTTTAAGATATGACTCTACAAGTTTTTTAAAAATTAGCTTAGATCTCTCATTCAGTTCCGTGTATAAATTATCAGCCATATTAATTTATTGTTTAAAATAAATTTTTATTTAATATTATTGAATTTATATGAGAAAAGATAGACCCTTCAATCAAATGAGAGAGATTTCGTTTGAAAAAAATGTAAATATTCATGCTGATGGGTCTTGTCTCGTTAAATTCGGAAACACTCACGTATTATGTTTAGCTACAATAGATGAAAAGGTACCTCACTGGCTGAAAAACACTGGCAAAGGTTGGGTAACAGCCGAATACGGGATGATACCTAGATCAACAAATACTAGAATGGATAGGGAAGCAGCAAAAGGAAAGCAAACAGGAAGAACTCAGGAGATTCAGCGATTGATTGGTAGAAGCTTAAGATCAATTGTTGACCTATCTAATCTAGGAGAAAGACAAATTAAAGTAGATTGTGATGTGCTACAAGCAGACGGTGGGACAAGAACAGCATCTATAAGCGGTGGATTTATTTCTTTGTATTTAGCGATAAATAAACTTAAAAATAATTATAATATACAAAAGCCCATTATTAAAAATTATGTGGGCGCAATCTCGGCAGGAATAATTGATGGTAAACCGTTATTAGACTTAGATTATAACGAAGATTCAAAAGCACAAGTAGATGCAAATTTCGTAATTTGTGATACTGGAGAAATATCTGAAATTCAAGTTACAGGAGAAGAATTTTTTTTTAGCAGTAATCAGTTTAATGAAATTTTTAATTTGGCAAAAGATGGTGTTAAAAAAATAATTGATATTCAAAAAGAAACATTGGCATAAATTGAAAGAGATATTATTTTTTTCTAACAACACAAATAAAGTTAGGGAGATAAGAAATCTCTTTAAAAACTCAGAATTAAAGGTTCTTTCTTTAGCTGACGTTAAGTTAGATGCTGAGCCCAAGGAAATTGGAAAATCTTTTTCAGAAAATGCAAAGATTAAATCGAGCTTTGGTTATAACAAAACAAGCATACCAAGTTTTGCAGACGACTCAGGAATTGGCATTGAGGCTCTTAATTGGAAACCAAATGTTACTTCAAAAAGGTTTCTTCAAAATTTTCGGAGTAGTAAAAAGTGTTTTAAATACATAATTGATAAGGTTAAAGAAACTAAAAAAAACAAAGCTTATTTTCAAACCTCAATTTGCTTAACTTTAAAAAAAAATTATCACATAGTTTTTGAAGGTAGGGTGCATGGAGAAATTTCTAAAAAAATATTGGGGGTTAATGGTTTTGGATTTGATCCAATATTTAGGCCTGAAGGATATAAGAAAACATTTGCTGAATTAAATAGTGAGGAAAAAAATTTAATAAGCCACAGATCAATTGCAATTAATAAGCTATTAGATTTTTTATCTATTTAATTTTCTCCGCAGTGCCATTCGATATCATTAAAATATCTAGCTCTCTTTCTATAATGTTTTGATTAAAATAAAATTTTCCATCAACGCCATCAAATTTAATTTTATTATTGTTTAATAATTTAGTTGTTTGATTTATTGATAAATCTTTAAGAAAAACATAATTTAATAGGCCTAACAAATCATAGGGAAGTGTAGAAATTCTATACAAATTTTCTTCATATATTTCTTCGTACTGATTAATTAACAACTGACGCTTTTCTTTTTCAACTCCTGGAAAAATTGTTCCTTGCAATGAAGGTTCCACAAAAAAATTCTCATCATCTATTACTCCAGTTCCTAGAAATTGCACTATGTTTGGATCTATATCATAATAAGGTAGTAAAGGTGCCACCTGTAATAAATTTAGTCCGTAGTCTGCTATTAAAATATGCGTAAAATCATAATCATTTGTTGTATTAAATTTATTTAACTTCTTTAATCTTTTTTTTGATTCTCTGTCGTTTTTAGAAATAAGGATTTTCTTCTGTCTATTAAGCTCATATTTTCTTAGGTTATATTTACCTAGCTCTTTAATAGCATCTCTAACATTTGATAAGTCATTTTTATAAGATGATCTGTTTATAATTATTGCCTCAGTTTTATTTACTATATCATCAATAATAGAGTTAATCATATAACCATATTCATTTTCTGGATACAGCAGTGCAACTTTTGATCCATCACTTAAAGATGAAAAAAGTTGCTCAAGTTCGTTTTTTGGAAAAAAATTAAGAAGATATATACAGTCACCCGCTAAATTAGTATCGGAAGAAAATGAAAAGAAAATTAATTTGTTATTGCAGAAATTTTTTAAAGCCTTTGTGTATCTTGTCTGAATTGGGCCAATAAATATTTTTCCATTTTCTTTTTCTTCAGATATTATTCGAATTAATTCCTCATCATCTTTAAAAAAATTTATTTCGAAAGATATGTTTTGTAACTCTTTATTATAAGCCCCAAGCTCCAATATATTAACAAATTGTCTAGAGATATCTTCTTTTTGATTATTCGAAAAAAGAAGTGTCACATTCTTGCTTAACTTGTAGTCTGCTAAATTTTCTTCACTTTTTATTTCTAATTCAATATTTGATTCATTGTCAGTTTTTTTAATTTTTATTTCATTTTTTTGCTCTTTTTCATTAATGTCTATAATTTCTTTCTCAGTATTGGTTGATAAATTTACTGGAGTACAAGAAATTATAAATGTAAAAAGCAATAGGATGAAAAAAGTTGATACAGGGCTTTTTATAGTTGCCACACCGATTGGTAACTTAAAAGACATTTCTGAAAGAGCTATCGAAACTATTCGAGATAGTGATTTTGTGGTTTGCGAAAATCCAAAACATTCACTAAAGCTACTAAACAATTTAGGCATTAAAAAGAAGTTAATATCATTACATGATTATAATGAAAATAAGGTTATAGAAAGAATTTCTAAAGATTTAGATACAAAAAAAATTGCGTTAATATCTGATGCTGGGTCTCCATTGATTTCAGATCCAGGTTTTAAAATTGTTCAATACTGTATAAAAAACGATGTTAATATAACATCAATACCTGGACCAAACTCAATAATACCGGCCTTACAACTATCGGGAATACCTATTAATAATTTTTATTTTGCCGGTTTTTTTCCAAAAACAAAAAATTCAATTAATGAATTTTTATTGGACATTAGTAATACTGACAAGACCTCAGTTTTTTTTGTATCAAACCACAAAATAAGAAAGTGTTTGGAGTATTTAGAAAATGAGCTTCAAAACAGATCAATTAGTATATGTAAAGAGCTTACAAAACTTAATGAAAAAATTTTTAGGTCATCTAATTACAAAATCAAAGATGATTTTCTAAAAGATGAAAAAAATTTAAGGGGTGAGTTTGTGGTAGTTGTTGAAGGAAATTCTGAGAAAAAAACAAAATCTATTAATCTAGAAGGTTATAGAAAAGAAATTGACAAATTGCTCTTAAAATTTTCTTTGACCGACGTCGTTGAAATAGTACATAAATTAACGGGAATAAAGAAAAACAAAGTCTACAAATGGGTATTGGATATAAAAAAATCTTAAGAACATTTTTAATTATTGGTTTTTTGGCAACTTCTCTTTTCGTTTATTCTTGTTCTCCATCGGGTATTTTGGCAACGGGCGGAAGCACAGCAATGGTTGTTGCAGAGGGAGATCGATCTCTAGGATCAGTCGTGGATGATGCTACGATAAAAGTAAATGTGGCTGCGAAATTCCTAAATGCCGGAAACAACCTTTTTGTTGATATAAATACAACTGTCTTAGAGGGTCGTGTTTTATTAACAGGATTGGTTGATAATCAGGAAATGAGAATAGATGCGGTGAGATTAGTGTGGGAAGTTGAAGGGGTTAAAGAAGTTGTAAATGAGGTCGAGATAGGAAACAGGGAAACAATTAAAGACTATGCAAATGACTTATGGATCAATACTCAAGCACGTGGTATTGCTGCCAAAACTATTGGTTTAAGGTCAGTAGCTTACAACTTCGAAACGATTAAGGGTAAGGTTTATATAGCTGGGATAACTTCAAAACCTGATCAAGTTGATGAGCTTGTTGAGGCTTTGAAAACTATCAAAGGGGTAAAAGAAATTATAAATTATGTGATAGTTAAGAATTAACTATCTAAGAGATCCTATTTTCTCACCAGCTAATATATGTATATGAAAATGTGGCACTTCCTGACCGCCATTAATACCTGAGTTTGAAATAATTCTAAACCCATCGTCTCTAATATTTAGTTTGTCGACTACTAAATCGACACTTCTAAAAAAAGAGCTTACTGTTTTATCGTTAGCAACTAAAATAAAGTCTGGAAAATCAATGCATTCTATTTTTGGAATTCCCAAAACATGAATTCTTGCTTGGGGATTTATATCTTTAAAGAAAAGAGAGTGTTCATTCTCATAAACTTTATTACACGGTATTTCTTTTCTTAATATTTTTGCAAATATATTTTTATCATCATACATATTATTTTCTTTTATCTAGCTCTTTATAAACATCTACAAGTGTAATTTTTTTTGATTTAAGTAAAACTAATAGGTGATAAATTACATCTGAGGCCTCTTCAATTGTTCTTTTTTTAGAACCTGTTAGATAATCTATTAAAAGTTCGGTTGTTTCTTCTCCAAGTTTTTGAGCTATTTTTTTTGGTCCTAGTTTTATTAAATTATTGGTGTAAGATTTTTTTGTTCTTTTTTTAACACGATCTTCAATTACACTAAATAGTTCTTCGATATTCATTTATTTATATTCTTATTTCAATTTCTTTTTCTAATAAATATTCTTTTACTTCTTTAATGCTGATTTCATTAAAATGAAAGACTGATGCGGCTAATAATGCATTAGCTTTTCCCCTGACAACACCTTCGTAAAAATGCTCTAACTTACCAACGCCACCACTTGCGATAACAGGTATTTTTATGAAATTTGATACTTTTTCTAATAGTTCTAAGTCAAAACCAGATTTAGTTCCATCCTTATCCATTGACGTTAACAGTATTTCGCCTGCTCCTAATTCTTGAACTTTTTCAATCCACTCTAAAGCGTATTTATTTGTATTATTTGTTCCACCATGTGAATAGACGAACCAATCATTTTTCTCTTTCTTAACATCAACTGCCACAACAATACATTGATTACCAAAATACTGTGAAGATTCTTTTATTATGTTTGGGTTTTTTAATGCTGCTGAATTGATGGAAACTTTGTCCGCACCAGCTTGCAATAAAGAGTGAATGTTTTCCAATGATGAAATTCCTCCACCGACTGTTAATGGAATAAAAACCTCATTTGCTGTTTTCCTAACAACATTAACCATTGTGTCTCTTTTTTCTATAGACGCACTTATATCTAAAAAACAAATTTCGTCTGCTCCATTTTCTGAGTAATGTTTAGCTTGCTCAACAGGGTCTCCAGCATCAACTAAATCTAAAAAATTAATTCCCTTAACTACTCTTCCATTTTTTACGTCCAAACAGGGAATTATTCTAACTTTAACCATCTGTATTTAAAATTTTTTGTGCCTCAACTAAATCAATATTTTTTACATAGAAAGACTTGCCGGATATAATACCTTCAATATTTTTAAAATTTAACATTTTAAGGTTTTTTAAATCATCATAGTCTGTAAGGCCTCCTGCAATAATTATTGATTTATTTAGCATATTTTTTTCTTGGATATTCTTTGCAATTTTTTTTATAAAATCTAGATTAAGCCCCCTGAGCATGCCGTCATTTTTAATATCAGTTATTACATAACCTTTAATATTAGATTTGTTATATAGTTTTAATACATCATTTATTTTGATGCTAGATTTTCTTTTCCAACCCTTAATCATAATTTCGTTTTCTTTAATATCTAATGAAACATAAATTCTGTATTTATATTCTTCGGCTAGTCTTGTTAGTTTCTCAGGCTGATCAATTGACATTGATCCAATAATTAAGTTTTCTATACCTAAATCAAAATATTTTTTAGCATCTTTTTCAGATCGTATACCTCCTCCAAGTTGTATTGGTATCTTTGTTGCTAATCTTATTTCTTTTATTGTATTAAAATTAATTTCTGACCGACCAAAAGCTGCATCTAGATCAACAATATGTATTTTTTTACAACCTATGCTTTGAAAGTAGGATGCTTGTTTTACAGGATCGTCGTTAAAAACTATACTGGTTTCGTCTTTACCTTCAGTAAGCCTTACACATTTATTGTCTTTAAGATCAATGGCTGGTATAATTTGCACTATAAGTTTTTATAAAAATATATTCCCTTAATGAAACCACCATTAATAAAGGCATAGTAGGGATTTTCTCCCCAAACCTTGTAATCCTTATTTGAAAATAATTGAACTGCAGCCTCTTGTGTTTGTCTAACGGCAAGTTGAATTGATTTAATATTATCCTCCTTCGCTTTAGCTTCAGAAAAGTCAATCATTGATTTTGCCAATCCATAACCACGTGCCCACGGGGCAACAAAATGTCTCTTAATTTGAGCAATATTTTTTCTTGATTCGATGTTGGGTTCCTCATAAGAAAGCTGAAGTGTACCAGCTATAACCCCATTCAATCTGCCTACAACAAGATTTGACAACTTGTCATCAGTAATTTTATTCCAATATTCATTAAGTATTTCTCTTGTTGGTACTCTTAACCAACCAAACCCACCGCCAGCACTAATTGCTTGCTCTGTAATATTGCATAAATCAGCTAAATCTACCTCAGATAGCTTTGTTAAGGCTTCTACAGAAATGTTTATTTTTTCTTTAAGTTGTATTGACATGTTTCAATTCAAAAAATTCTTAATTAAGTTTAATCCCTGGGAGGAGCTTTTTTCAGGATGAAACTGAACGCCATATATATTTTCTTTTCCTACAATTGAAGTAAAATTCATTCCATACTGAGTTTCTGCCAATATATTTTCATTATTTTCACAATCGAAATAGTACGAATGGACAAAATAATAGTCTTGAACATTATTAACAAGTTTGTTTTCCTTTTGTGGTTTCACAGAATTCCAGCCCATGTGTGGCATTTTTAAATTATTTAAGGGCAACGCCTTAATTCTACCCTCAATCCAGCCCAAACCCTCGTGCAGACCATTTTCCTCACTATATGAAGCTAGCATTTGCATTCCTATACAAATTCCTAAAAAGGGTTTTTTTTTAATTATTGCAAATTCAAAAAGCTCATCAACAAGACCTCTGCTCTTCTTAATTCCGGACATACATGTCGCAAAAGCTCCTTGTCCAGGTAAAACTATATGAGAAGAGTTTTTAATATCTGTCAGGTTGTTTGATATTATAACCTTACATTCTAAATTATTATCACTAGCAACTTTAGCAAATGATTTTTGAGCAGACAGTACATTTCCCGATCCATAATCAACTATGGTAACAAATTTCATTAATATTATAGAGTGCCCTTAGATGAGGGAATTTGATTATTTCTTCTTACATCGATCTCTGTTGCAATTCTGAAACTTTTTGCAAAAGCTTTAAAGCATGACTCAATGATGTGATGGTTGTTCTCACCATATAGATTTTCAATGTGTAAGTTACATTTTGATTCATTAGTGAAAGCTTTAAAGAATTCTGTAAATAACTCAGTGTCCATTTCGCCAATTTTGTCCAATCCCAGTTTAACCTTCCATATAAATTCAGGCCTGCCACTAAAATCGATAACGCAACGAGAGAGACATTCGTCCATGGGTATGTAAGAGAAACCATATCTGTTGATACCTTTTTTTTCACCTAGTGCTTTTGTTGTAGCTTGAGCTATGGCATAGGCTGTATCCTCAACACTGTGATGTAAATCTACATTAATATCACCATCAGTTTTAAGTTGCATGTCAATTAGACTATGATGAACAAATAGTTCTAACATGTGATCAAAAAAACCAATACCAGTTGTGATATCGGCGATTCCAGACCCATCTAAATTTATAGTGCATGAAATTTTAGTTTCTTTTGTATTTCTGTCTATTTTTGCTTTTCGCATTTTTGCCTAATATCAGCGAATTTAAATAAATTCTAGGTAAATCACTTGATAAAAATAATTAAATAGCCATTTTAATGATAGGCTTAGTAAATGGAAAAAAATAGAATAAAATCAACTACTATAATTGGTATAAGAAAAGATAATCTTGTTGTTATTGCTGGTGATGGTCAAGCAAGTTTAGGAAACACAGTGATGAAATCTAATGTAAAAAAAATAAGGAGGCTTGGTGCAAATGAAACTGTAATTTCAGGTTTTGCAGGTTCAACTGCTGATGCATTCGCTTTATTTGAGAGATTAGAAGGAAAACTAGACCAGTACAAAAATCAGCTTAAAAGAGCTTGTGTAGAACTTGCCAAAGACTGGAGAACAGATAGGTATTTAAGAAGACTGGAAGCAATGATGATTGTTGCTGACAAAGAAGTAAGCTTATTATTATCTGGTACAGGTGATGTAATTGAATCAGATGACGGAATACTTGCAATTGGTTCTGGTGGGCCATACGCAAATAGTGCAGCTAAAGCCTTGATGAGAAATACAAATCTTGATGCAAAACAAATTGCAGTTAAGTCATTGGATATTGCAGCTGACATTTGTATATACACAAATCATAACATTATTTCAGAAACAATAGAGCTTTAAATGGAATCTAGTTTTAGTCCAAGAGAAATTGTATCTGAGTTAGATAAGTTTATTATTGGTCAAAATAAAGCTAAAAGAGCTGTTGCTGTTGCATTAAGAAATAGGTGGAGAAGAAAACAGTTAGAAGAAGGTTTAAAAGAGGAGATTGTACCAAAAAATATTCTTATGGTTGGTCCAACTGGTTGTGGTAAAACAGAGATATCAAGAAGGTTGGCTAAACTAGCAAACGCTCCTTTTATAAAGGTTGAGGCAACAAAATTTACCGAAGTCGGTTACGTAGGTCGTGATGTAGAGCAAATAATTAGAGATCTTGTTGAAATTAGCATTACAAAAACAAAAGCTCAAATGGGCAAGGAAGTAAAAGCGAAAGCGGAAAAAAATGCTGAGGAAAGAATATTGGATGTTTTGGTTTCTAAAAGCTCAACTCCTGCTACAAGAGATAGTTTTAGAAGTAAATTGCGCTCTGGAGAATTAAATGACAATGAGGTAGAAATACCAGTATCTTCAACCGCTAACTTTAATTTACCAACAATGGACATTCCAGGAATGCCTGGTTCCCAAATGGGGATGATAAATTTAGGCGATGTCTTTGGTAAGGGTTTTGGTGGTCAAAAAAAAATAAAAAAAATGTCTGTTAAAGAATCACACGCTTATTTATTAAATGAAGAGATTGATAGATTGCTTGATCAAGATAAAATTAATTCTAGGGCACTTGATGATGTTGAACAGAATGGAATTGTGTTTATTGATGAAATTGATAAAATTACCTCGAGAAGTGATAGAAGTGGCGCAGATGTATCTCGAGAGGGTGTTCAAAGAGACCTGCTCCCTTTGATTGAGGGAACAGCAGTTACAACAAAATATGGAGTAGTTAAAACTGATTATATATTATTTATTGCATCGGGAGCATTTCATATATCTAAACCAGCTGACATGCTTCCTGAATTACAAGGAAGATTACCAATAAGAGTTGAGCTTGACAGTCTAAACAAAGAAGATTTTAGACTTATTCTCACAGAAACCCAGAACAGCTTAATAAAACAATACAAGGGATTATTAGGAACAGAAAAAGTTGACCTAGAATTTAAAGACAGTGGGATAGAAACAATAGCCACTTTATCAACTGAGATTAATCAAAATGTTGAGAATATTGGTGCAAGGAGGCTTCACACGGTTATGGAAAAACTCTTAGAAGAGATTAGTTTCACTGCCTCAGATATTGGGCCCACAAAGATAACGATAAACAAAGAATATGTTGAGAATAGTCTTGGTGAGTTAATTAAAAGTCAGGACTTATCAAAGTTTATACTATAAAGCTCATTTGTTTTTAATTTGTTTTTAAATGAATGTTTTTAATAACATAAAGATCGAGCTATTTTTATTTCTTATAATAGCCTTAAGCTTTGCTGTATCTTATAACCCCGACATAAATGTTCACAATTATTTTAAGAACTTAAGTGAAAGTCATGAAAAAGTTTTTCTTCTAGGTTTTTTTACTAAGATTACTGAATTGGGCAACTCAGTTTGGTATTTAGGTATCGCTCTAATTTTTTGGTTCCTTTTATTCAGTAATAAAAAAATGGATTTAATAAAAATAACGAATACAGATAAGATTATTAATTTTTTTATATCTTCTATAATTTACATAGTCTCTGCAGGTTTAATAACACAGATAATTAAACACATAGTTGGAAGACCTAGACCAAATTATTTTGATTTTGAAGATGGGGGTGGTTTTAGCTTTTTTACACTTAGTTCAAACTTTCATTCTTTTCCATCAGGTCATGCATCAACAATATTTATGGTTTGTTTAATATTGTGTGCTACTTTACCTAAACTTAAATATTATTTTTTTACTCTAGCGTGTATAATTGGAATTAGCAGAGTTGTTGTTGGGGCTCACTTCTTTACTGACGTTGTGTGTGGGGCGTTAGTTTCATTAATAGTATTTAAATGCCTAAATATTTTCATGGCTTCATACTATAAAAAATATTTGTTTAAAAAAATTTATTTCGAAAGAAAAAGAACCTATTTTTATATAATTATAATTTTAATTGGTTTGTGTCTGTTCTTGACTGTTGCTCCAGATATTGATCTGTATACAGCAAACCTTTTCTATTTAGGTAATTCACAGTTTTCTCTTCAGAGCTCTGATCTACTGTCAATAGTATTTCGTAAAATTTTGATTCCTCTCATCTTAATTTATGTTCTGGTTTTGCCAATTATTTGCAAACTAACTCAATTGGAAAAAATATTTTTTAGATATAAATTTACTTTCAAAGAAATTTTATTGATTTGGTCTTCTTTAATTATTTCAATTTTGATAGTTGTGAATTTAATTTTAAAAAATTTATGGGGCAGGGCTAGGCCAGGAGATGTAGTGGAGTTTGGTGGTGTAGAAGCATTTACACCATGGTATAAAATGAGTGACGGATGTGTTACAAATTGTTCTTTTGTGTCCGGCGACGCCTCTGTTGGGTTCTCAATAGTTATTCTATATTTTATTACTAGGAATATTATTTATCTATACTCAAGTTTAATATTTGGTTTTTTGCTTGGTGTGATAAGAATTTCAGCAGGTGGCCATTTTTTTAGTGATGTTGTTTTTTCAGGGCTTGTTATTATTATTTTAAATTTACTTTTATTCAAAATATATAAAAATCAGTATGGTAAATAGAATACTATTATTATCATTATCGTTTCTAATCTTACTTAAGGTTGTTGCTTTATATTATACAAATTTTGATTTATTTGGTGATGAAGCCCAATATTGGTTGTGGTCAAAAAATTTAGATTATGGTTATTTTTCAAAACCACCTTTGTTACCATGGGTATTAAATATTTATACGATTTTATTTGGTGAAACATTTTTTTCTTTAAAGATATTTCCGTCTATAATTTATTTTTTTTCGGCTTGGGCATTTTATACTCTAGGTAAAAATATTGGCCTAGAAAAACAAAGGGCGTTGTTCTGTTCTTTTTCATTTTTATTAATGCCAGCTGTTTCAATATCAACATTTATTGTAAGTACTGATGTTTTGTTACTGCTTTTTTGGATACTTTCATTGAATGAGTTAGTAAAACTAATCTCACACCCAAGTATAAGGGGTTTTATTTTATTAGGTATTTTTATTGGTCTTGCTTGCTTGGCTAAGTATGCAGGTATCTATTTTGTTATTTGTCTAGTTTTGTATATTTTGTTTGATAAAAAATTTAGATTATTTTCCTATAAGAATTATTTAGGATTTTGTATATGTTTGATTTGTACCACTATTATTATTCTTCCAAATTTAATTTGGAATTTAAATAACAACTGGATAACCATGCAACACACATCTGATAATGCTAATTTTAAAAACATAAGCATTAGTGTTGTGAGAGGTATAGAGTTTTTAGCTATTCAAGCGCTTATGATTGGGCCTTTTTTATTTGTATCGGGCATGTTGGGACTTAAAAAAATTAAAATTAATAATAGTCAAAAGTTTCTATTAATTTTTTCTTTACCTATATTTATTATAGTGGTTTTAGAAGCTGTTATGGTTAGGGCTAATGCAAATTGGGCTGCTCCAGCTTTAATTTCCTTTTTTCTTTTCCTTTCAATAATGGAAAAAAATAATTTTTTAATTAGATTAAATTTAATATTCAACTTTATATTTTGTTTAGTTTTTTTTATCCTTATATCAACATCCTATCCTTTAAAAATGTTCGATAGAATTAATGGTCTGTCTGAGTTTTACAAACAGATTTATTTAGAAAGATCTGAACCAAAAACTGTCGATATTGTTGTTGGTGATAGAATGATGTTTGCAAATATGAAATTTATATTAAGGAAGGAAAAAATCAAATTTCATATGCCTTACCAAAGTGGTAGCAAGGTAACAAATCACTTTCAGTTATCTTCCCCACTGGAAAAAGGAATGAGTGATAATTTTGTTTATATAGGTTCACCAAATGATATCACTTATTTAAAAAACAAACATACCTTGCAAAAGAAAATTGTGCCTACTTATAAATTTACAAACAAAACAATTGAAGTCTATGAAGTTACTTTTAATTAAATTAATTTTACTTATTGTATTTTTTGTTGTTGAGGTTCAAGCAAATGACTTTGAAAGTGAATACGAGGTAAGCACTTCTGGAATAAAAATAGGAAAGTTTAGTTGGTCGCTAAAAACAAGTGGTGATAAATATAAAACAGAAATATACCTAAAAAATTCAGGTTTTTTTTCAAAATTATATAAATTCGAGGGTAAATACGAGTCTAATGGATTAATTAAAGACTCTTACTATAAGGCAATTAATTATAAGCAGTTTTGGAAAACAAAAAAGAAAATAAAAATTGTTGAAATGTCTTTTAATGATAATTTTGTTAAGATTTTACAAGAGCCTGTGGAAAAGGAAACTGCTCGTATAAATTTTGATGAGCTGTTTCAATATTATGATCCAATAACATCTTTTATAAACATACTTAACGGAAAAAATAATATTAAAACTATTGATGGCAGAAGAATATATGTGATGGAGAAAATTAGATTAAATGAAACAGAAAAAATTAATATTAATATAAAAGATTATAAAAATATTTGGGCAGATCATAAAAGAAACGACCTAAAAAAAATTGAATTTATTTTAAGCAAAGATGAGTTACTACCTGTGCAAATTAATATTCACTTTAAAAAAAGGGTCTTCAAATTAAAAAAAAGTTAATTTCTTTTCTTTCTTAAATAAATAAAAATAGCTCCATCACCCCCGTGTTCAATGCCTGCGTCCTGATATGTTAGAACATATTTATTAATTTCTTCTTCATTAATCCAATTAATAATAGAGTTTTTAATTTTACCATAAAATAATTTTGGATTGAGATTGTTATTATCAGGTCTGTCTTTTTCGCCAAGAAACACTCCCTTGCCAGTAATAATTAGCATGCACCTTTTGTTTGTGTTGTATGATTTTAGTATTTCTTTTTTAAGCTTTTCATGAGCTTTTGCTAAACTGTAACCATGTAAATCTATCCTTCTGTCGATTTTAATATTGCCTCTTTTGAGGTCTTTGTTAATTTCACCAAAGGACATTTCAAACTTTGTGTTAATTACTTTTTTTGACTCTTTGATGCTTTCTTTTGCCTTTTGTTGATTGGTGTTAGTGTCGTTTAAGTTTTTGATGCTTGGTTTAGGATGTTTTTTAACTTTATGTGTAGTTTCTTTTTTTAAGATCTTTACACCTTTCATTTTTTTTAAAAAAAAATCTTCTTCCATTTTTAGATATAATGCTTTATCAAGTTTTCCACCCTTTTTGGTGTTTGTTTGTACCAAAGACTATCCATCATTTCTAAGCTGACCATGTACTTATTTTTATTATTCAAATGAAACAACATTTTTTTAAATTTAACAACACCTTTTGGGCCTAGTTGGAAAAGCATCTCAATTAACAGTTCTTTCTCTTTTTTATTGTGATTTTTTTTGTAAAATAATGCCTCATAATGACTTAATGCTCTAGCGAAATCTTGATCGAAAATTATTTCAAAATACTTTTTACTAAAACTTTTCTTAAAATATTTTTTTTCGTTAGGTTTAATTAAATGGCCAAAACCAACTGTGTCAAAACCCAGCTTATCTTTATAAGGTTTCTCTGAATAACCCTCATTATGTTTAATTCTTTGTTTGAGTTTTTTAAAAGACAATTACTAAGTCTGTGTTAGAACCCACATAGGGCTATTTGAGCTTACTGATTTCTCAAATGTCCAAGTATCTTTGTTCTTTATAATTTTGGACTCATCATCATTTAACATTTGCTCACTTATAAAGTTTATTGAAATTGAGATTATGTTGTTTTCCACTTTGGCATCTTCAACACTGTCAATTACAAGAGAGTAAAATTGGGAATTAGGGTTATTTTTCTTTTCGTCTATAGCCTTATCGAAAGCCAAAAACACATCTTTAGAAACTAAGTTTTTTAGTGTTTTCTTATCTCCGTTGTTAAAAGATGTAATAATTATTTCAAATGCCTTTTTTGCGCCCTCTAAAAACTCCTTGTGATCAAAGTTATTTACTTTTTTATAAATTTTTTCTAGCTTCTGCTGATTATCAAGCAAAGATGGTATATCTTCTGTGGTCTGTGCTTTTACCTTTTCTGCTCTTTTTTGTGAGCTATTGTCTTTTTGGAAACCTGTTCTTTTTCCAAGAACGCTTCGCAAACGATAAATAATAAACCCAGCAATAGCGGCAAATATAATTATATCAAAAAACTGAAGATCTCCATAAACCATAGAAAATTATATAATTACTTTTTTCAATATTAATAGTTAAATTTATTCCAAATTGGATTTTTTATTTTTTTTAGCATGGCCTTATGATTGGATATTTGTTTCTCAGAAACTACAATTTCTTTTGTTTTTTCTTTATTTACATTGTTGCTAGATGAATTTTTATCCTCCAGGACAGCGCCGTCAAGTTGCATTGAAAACTGTTTTCCCCCTCTAAGCTCTAAATACACCGATGCCAAAAGTTGAGAATCTAATAAAGCTCCATGAAATGACCTGTCAGATAAATCGACATTAAATCTTCTGCATAAATAATCCAAATTGGCAATTCTTGTGTTTAAGACCTCTCTGGCTAGTGCCACTGTATCAACGATAGGGTTTTTAAGAGGCGGCAACCCTATTAATGACAACTCATTATTAATAAAACCCAAATCAAAATCTGAGTTGTGTATAATCAAGGTGTCGTCTTTAATAAAATCTAGCATTTCTATATGATTTTCTTGGAAGGTTTTTTGCTTGGATAAAAAATCATCCGAAAGCCCGACAATAGATTTTGCTCCTTCAGAGATGTCTTTATCGGGTCTACAGTAAAACTGAAGGGTTTTTCCAGTCGGCACATAGTTTTTCAACTCAACGCATCCGACCTCTATAATTCTATCGCCAGATTTATAGCTAAGACCTGTTGTTTCTGTATCTATAACTATCTCTCTCATTTTAAGATCTGGTCCAGTACATAGTTAATTTTAGCTGTGTATTCTTGCAATGTTTTGTTGTTGAAAACTACTATATCAGAGTTTTTTTTTCTAATCACGTCAGTAGTTTGGAATTTAACAACCTTTTGAAATTGATATGTTGATAATTTCTTTGATTTACCAAGTCTCTCAAGTCTGTTTTTTTTTGTAGAAATAATTGAAATAACTATGTCAAACTGATTTTCCAGTTTGTTTTCGAACAACAAGGGTATGTCTAAGAAAATTATTTTTGTTCTTCTTTTTTTTTCTTTTCTTATAAATTTAATCCTACTTAACTTTACTATTTTAAAAATGAAACTTTCTAACTTAAGTTTTGTTTTTTTATCAGAGAAAATAATGTCTGAAATATATTTTTTATCTATCTTCTTTTTTTTAATAGATTTTCCAAGATTAATTTTTTTTAAATATTTTAAAAACTTAATTGTTGGTTTTTTATATATCTTTGAAACTTCCTCATCAGAGTCTAATAATTTTAAACCCCTTCTCTTGACCTCTTTGGAAAATGTCGATTTCCCTGATCCTATTCCACCGGTTATACCAACAACAATTGTCATTTAAGCTTTCTTTCTAAAAGTTGTTTTAGACCCGTGTCTAAAATTGGTTTATAACCGAACCAAAATTTAAAACTCGGTATGGCCTGTTGCACCAACATATCAATACCATAGATCTTCTTGTTGTTTGGAAATGCTTTTAAGAAGTCTGTTTCTTTAGGCGAGTAAACTATATCACTTAAAATTGTTTGTTTTTTTACTAGTTTTTTGTTTCTTGAATTTATTGGGTTTAGTGGTGTGGTGTTAATTATCAGATCTGCGCTTTCTAAGTAATTTTCAATTTTTTTTAGAGGTACTGTGTAGTTATTATTTTTTTGATACTTCAGCGCTTTTTTTGACCTATTTAAAACAATGATATTTTTAAAACCTTTTGAAATTAATAGGTAATGGATAGCTAATGATGCCCCTCCATAACCTATCAATAAGATATTTTTATTAATAAGGTTTTTTGTCATCGGAAGTGTTTTGTAATAACCTGTCCAATCTGTATTGATTCCTCTTATTTTGGGTTTTGTCGAGACACAATTTACTGCATTTATTACTGTTGAGTGTTTATCTAAACTCTGCAGGTGTTTTATAATTTTTTGCTTGAAAGGTATTGTTATGTTTAAGCCACAAAGATCTTTTTCTTTAAGTTTTTCTCTGATCTTTTTATCAAAATTTTTATTATTTAATTCTAGGTATTCGTATTTTGCTTTTATTTTATATTTTTTAAACCAATAATTAAAAATCACTGGAGATAGGCTCTTAGAAACCTTATTTCCTACTACGTAAAATTTTTTCATTTGATTCCGTTTGTGTATTTTAATAGTTTAAACAAAGGCAGCCCCATAACATTAAAGAAATCACCTTTAATTTCCTTTATAATAGTCGGTCCTAGTGCCTCAACCTGATAACAGCCGACTGATCCAAGTATTTTTTTTCCTGTTTTTTTAAGATATCTGTCAACATCATTTATGCTTAAATCTCTAATTTCTACTTTTGTCTTCACTGAAGTTTGCCATATTTTTTTTCCATTTCTGCAAATTGTAAGGCCGGTTACGATTATATGTTTTTTTCCAGAAAGTTTTTTGATCTTTTGTTTGGCTTCGCTCATTGTTTTGGCTTTATCAAAAATTTTATTGCCTATATAAATTAAAGTATCGCACCCGATTACAAAATGTTTTTGATATTTTTTTATTTGACTTACGCTCTTAGCTTTTTCATAAGATAGTTTTTTTGCTATCAGTGCTGGTTGTTTTTGTTTTAGGCTTTTTTTAATTATGTCTTCATTACAAAGCGGTTCTACTTTATTAAAAATAAACCCTGAGTTTTTAAGAATACTGTATCTTGATTTGCTTGTGCTTGCTAAAATGTATTTTTTGTGAGTATTCATGTTAATAAATTGGTAACTTATTAACATAATTATTGAATATTGGAATTCATGAAAAAATTATCTTGTTTAAACAATGAATTATTAACAACATAATAACTTCATAAAAATTATCCCAGTAATGTTCTTAAAAAACTTATTAATTATTTATAACAGGTTATTCAAATGGTTATTTTTTTATAAATGCTTATTAATTGGGCTTATTTTAAATTATCATTATTATTAAAAACATTGGGTGTTTATTTGTTAAGATGTTAACAATTATTAAAAAAACTATTAAAAATATAAAATTCCACTAATTAAGCCTACAAACACAACAACTACAAATAAATATATATATATTATTATTTACTTTGACATTAATATCTATTTTTTGTAATAAATTGTTTCATTTCTTAACTACTCCACCACTATGAACCTACAAGAATTAAAAAGTAAAAATCCAGAAGATCTATTAAAGCAAGCAGATAAACTTGGTATAGAAAACCCTTCGTCATTAAGAAAGCAAGATCTAATGTTTGCTATACTTAAAACAATTGCTGAAGAAGGTACGCCTATTACTGGCTTAGGTGTTATTGAAATAATGCAAGATGGATTTGGTTTTCTTAGATCATCTGAATCTAACTACTTACCTGGACCTGATGATATCTATGTATCTCCTTCACAAATTAAAAAATTTAGTCTTAGAACAGGTGATAGTGTGGAGGGTGAAATTAGATCACCAAAACAGGGAGAGAGATATTTTGCTATAATTAAAATTAATAAAATAAATGAACAAGAGGTTGATCAAGTAAAAAACAGGGTGAATTTTGAAGATTTAACTCCTCTTTATCCTGACTCAAGATTTAGACTAGAGCAGGAGAAACCAATGCCAGATTTAACTGAAAGGATTATTGATATTATAGCTCCTCTTGGTAAGGGTCAGAGGCAACTAATAGTCGCTCAACCTTTCACGGGCAAAACAATAATTATGCAAAGAATTGCAAACGCTATTACTGCAAACAGCCCAGACACTAAATTAATTGTGTTATTAATAGATGAAAGACCAGAAGAAGTAACTGATATGCAGAGATCTTTAACAAAAGGAGAAGTTATAAGTTCAACATTTGATGAACCAGCGTCCCGACATGTTCAGGTTGCAGAGATGGTTATAGAAAAAGCCAAAAGATTAGTTGAATATAAGCACGACGTAGTTATTCTCCTTGATTCCATAACTAGACTAGGGAGAGCTTATAATACAGTTGTACCTTCCAGCGGTAAGGTTCTTACAGGAGGAGTTGACGCTAATGCATTACAAAGACCAAAAAGGTTTTTTGGTGCAGCTAGAAATGTTGAAAAGGGAGGCTCTTTGACGATAATAGCTACTGCTTTGATAGATACAGGTAGCAGAATGGATGAGGTTATTTTTGAAGAATTTAAGGGTACGGGCAATAGTGAGATAGTTTTAGACAGAAAAGTTGCGGATAAGAGAGTATTTCCGTCAATA
>MDTD01079808.1_pt1 | contig 20366 bp, 17 predicted proteins | sample 811221 | NCBI WGS metagenome assembly MDTD01 (sample SAMN05326646, study PRJNA326480) | marine metagenome | isolation source: seawater | place: Pacific Ocean: South West | collected 2011
GGGCACCTTCGCTGCGAGAGGTGCGTGCGTGCTGGTGTAATGATCTTCAAAAGCGTCGATATCGCTATCCAAGGGTTTTGACCATACTGCGTAAAGTGTGTACACGTTTTTCTCCCCTCTCCTAAGGACGCACAATCCCATTATGGGCAGACTTACTATTCAAAAAATTTTTTCCGAAGAGTGACTAATCTTTGGGTGTTGGACCATTTCAATACTCGGGCGCGTCAACCTCAAGCAGCACCCAACCAGGGTGAGTGATGCTGTAGATGTTCAGCGGCACGTTACGAGGGTAATGTGGGTGATTACCTTGCAATGCTGACCGGCATATTTCGTACACCTCGCATAATCATCGTATCCATATAATCGTAAACATTTTTTGTAAGGGTCATGGTCGGAAGGCGCCGTAAAATCTCACCTATTGCGATCTGACCCTCAAGGCGGGCTAGTGGAGCTCCCATGCAAAAGTGTGGACCATAGTTAAATGTCAGGTGATTATTTGGGCTACGGGTGATATCGACACGGTCCGGTTCTGGAAACGCTCGGGCATCACGATTAGCGGCATTAATCATCACGAAAACTCGTTCGCCAGCAGTCAATGAAACGCCATGCATGGTGTGGGTATTTTTTACGAGTCTAACTGAGGCACCAGTTGGTCCGTCGAAACGCAGAATCTCCTCTATCGCACCCTCGATTAATGAGTTATCTTCAAGAAGTCGCTGTTTTTCCTGAGGGTGCTGCAGAAGCACACGCACGCCATTCCCAATCAAGTTCGTAGTCGTTTCATGACCGCCGAAAAGAAACAGCATGCAAGTGCCTATCACCTCATCTTCACTCAGTTCATCGTCCAACTCTCTTAAAGCGATCAGCTGAGAAATCAGATCTTGTCCGGGGTCTTCTTCACGATCACGAACGACAGAGCGAAAATATGTCGCCATCCGAGTTGCACCTGTCTCGGCGAGATCATACTTATGCGGAGATGCGGTAGCGCTCCCTATGAAAAGTTGCATTTGATCTGACCAGTCTTTTAGGTCGTCCATGTCCTCCTCTGGTAGGCCTAATAAGTCCATGATTACCATTGCTGGAAGGGGGAATGCAAAATCACTTACAAAGTCAAAGTCAGACTTAACTTCAAGGCGACGGATCAGTCTATCAACAGATTTCTCCACCACTGACCTCTGTCCGATTGCAGTTTCAGGAGTGAAGACAGTTTTCATTAGGGTTCGCAGGCGACTATGCTCTGGCGGGTCCTTAAAGGCCACCCATGTATTTAAGTAATGCGCGAGTTGTTGAATTTTCGCGCGGCGCTCCACGGGTTGGGAAGTGAAAAAGGGTGTTATTCGGTCTGCCGAGAAGTCTTCATTGCGAAGCACTGCCTTGGCGTCCTGATAGCGTGTTATTACCCAACCTCGCAAAGCCTCGCACCAATAGACGGGCGCCTCATCCTGTAAGGTGCGAAGCGCTGGTATGGGGTTGTTGATAGTGTCTCGATCCCTTGGATCATAGTGCACGTGCTGTTGCGATGTGATGTTGCGAGTCCCCATGTGCGCTCGTTTGAATCGATTCCAGTTACTGGTATGTTACTTGGACACCGTAATTAATGCATCAGATTATCGTTTGATGTAAGGCAACGACAAGATGGCGTTAGACGATACGCAGGTTTTTCTACCCGAATTGTGGGCGAGTCACGCGCGGTTTCGATCTGAAAAGATTGCGGTTGTGTGCGGCGCTGAGCGGCTTACTTGGGCTGATCTCAATCTCCGTTGCAACCGGGTGGCGAACGCGCTTCTCTCATCTAAAGCCGGTAAGCCAGCGAAAATCGCGGTGCTAATGAACAATAGCGTAGCGACCGTCGTAGTAATGCTAGGTATTGCCAAGTCGGGTGCGTGCATGGTGCCTGTCAGCACCATGCTCAAGCCCAAGCAGGTAGCGACCATGCTTGCTGACTCCGGTGCGTGTGCGGTCTTCGCTAGCAATGCGACTTTAGAACTTGCTGAGGCGGCCCTTGCGGAGATTGGTAACAGATGCGACCTACTGCTGATCTGTGCTGACAGGGATAGCGGCGAATGGCAGTCCCTCAATGAATGGACGGCAGGAGCAAGTGATCAAGAACCATCGGTGCGCTATGATTTAGAAGACCATTTCAATATTATTTACTCTTCGGGCACGACTGGCGCTCCAAAAGGAATCGTACAGACCCACCGAGCACGCCAACACTGGTCTTACTCTAACGCCCTAGAGCTCCGAATGGACCATGAGACAGTGGCGCTGGCAACCACCCCTTTGTATAGCAACGGCACTTGGTTCATGCTTCTACCACCGTTATTCGTGGGTGGCACGGTGGTAATTATGGAAAGTTTTGCCCCGGATGAATTCCTAAACCTCTTAGCTGCAGAACGCATTACGCATTCATTTATGGTCCCAACACAGTGTATTGGCGTGCTAGAGAGCACGGCCCTTAATGGCGCTAATCTCTCTGAATTCCGTTTTCTATTGTGTGCGGGATCGCCTTTGCGACAAGATACGAAGGACGCAATCCTTGACCGACTTTGCTCTGGTCTCTTTGAGCTATATGGTTTTACAGAGGGTTTTGCGACGATCTGCCGACCTGAACAACACCATAAGCGCGGCTCCGTTGGAACTCCAGTAATAGGGTTTGATTTACGCATTATTGACGGGGATGGGAATGAGGTGCCCGTAAATGAGCCTGGGGAAATTGTCGGGTACGGTGGCGGGTTAATGAAGCAGTACCATGGTAAAGAAGCTGAAACAGAGGCTTCTATTTGGCGCGATGAACGCGGCAGGACTTTTTTGCGTAGCGGCGATATTGGCAGGCTGGATGAAGATGGGTTTTTGTATATTCTTGATCGCAAGAAAGACATGATCATATCTGGGGGTTTCAATGTTTTTCCGAGGGATATTGAGGAAATTGTTGGTGTGCATCCCTGTGTTTCTGATGTAACGGTCATCGGTGTGCCCGATTCCAAATGGGGCGAGCGGCCATTAGCTCTGGTTATTCCAGTTTCGGGTCTGCAGCCGGATGTTGTCGAAATTTGCGAATGGGCTAATGATCAGCTGGCCAAACCGCAACGTCTAAAATCTGTTGAGATTCGGGATGAGTTTCCACGAAACTCACTTGGTAAGGTGATAAAACGTGAATTGCGCGCGCCTTACTGGGGTAACTCTTGAGTGAGGTATATTTAGTTGGCGCTTTCAGCACTGTTTTCGGCAAGCGCGCTGAAGATAGTGTCAAAGACCTGACCCGAGAGGTATTTCTTGGCTTACTCAATGATGCAGGCCTTGAGGAAGGTCGAGACATCGAGAGTTGTTGGTTTGGTAATTGCGGAATGTGGATCGAGAGCCAAGGCAGCATCCGCGGCCAAGTGTGTCTTACGCCGCTGGTGCGTGAAGGTCTTTTTCCTGAGCGAGTGCCCGTCATTAATGTCGAAGGCGGATGCGCGACAGCATCCATGGCTCTCAATGGAGCATGGAAAGACATAGCAACCGGCAGCGCAGATGCTGCAATCGCTTTGGGGGTCGAAAAGACTTTTTATCCGGATAACCCCGCCTTTTCGATGCGAATCTTTGAAGGTGGGATTGATCAATATGATAAGGAAGAGTGGAGAAGTTACTACTCTGCCGCGGGGAAACTTGCAGGTAAAGCTTTCGCCCCGGGTCCAGGTCGGTCTATCTTTATGGACACCTATGCGATTCAAGCCTGTTACCACATGAACCGATATGGCACCTCTCAGGCTCAAATTGCTGCGGTAGCTGCAAAAAATCACTGCCATGGTGCACTAAATAATCGAGCTCAGTACCGATTTGAAATGACGGTCGACGAGGTCCTTGCCGATCGCGAGGTAGTATGGCCGCTTACGCGTTCGATGTGCGCGCCGATTGGTGATGGTGCTGCCGGCGCACTGTTGGTTTCTGGGCGGCGCTTGCGACAGTTGCCCAGCTCGGTGCGGGAACGTGCTGTCCGCGTGTTAGCCACAAGTCTCTCTGGAGGAAAATATCGTGATCTTGATGAGGCAGGTTTGAGTCGTAACGCGGCATTAAAGGCTTATAAGCAGGCCGGCCTGAGTCCAGCTGCGATAGATATTGCCGAGGTCCACGATGCCACAGCGTTCTGCGAAATCTATCAGACTGAAATGCTCGGTTTATGTGAGGATGGTGAAGGGGGATTGTTTGTTGAGAGTGGGGCGACTCAATTAGGCGGGAGTTTGCCGATAAACACCTCAGGAGGGCTTTTATCCAAGGGCCACCCGGTGGGTGCGACAGGACTCTCTATGATTGCCGAGCTCACGGAGCAACTCCGCTGCGAGGCTGGTGACCGTCAGGTTCATGGAGCTCATACCGCACTGGCGGAGAATGGTGGGGGCGTGATTGGCTTTGACGAGGCTGCCTGCTCAGTTGTGATATTGCAGCGGGCGTGAGGAATTCGAGACCAGTGTTGGCTCTCAAGAGAGCCCTTCGGATCAAAACTGTTGCCTTCTTGCGGCGCTACTGCTCTAGATTCAGGGCCACCAACTGACCAGAAAATGAGGTTGCTGCTTGTTGGGTTGGAATGAGATCTGTCGTTTTTAGAAACATGGTTCTGGTGGTAGCGCTCGTGAGGAGCCGCTTTTCCGTCATATTATCAACGTGCGGTGTAGCCGCCATCGGCCAAGTGGTAAGAGCCCGTGATGAAACCTGCGTTATCGGACAACAGGTATAGCACTAGGGAGGCTACTTCCTCTGGTGTGCCCATCCGGTTTAATGCGTGACCACTAGCCACTTCGGCTATTTCTTCTGTATTAAGGCTACTCTCTACCAGGGACGTCATAATGAAGCCAGGGCCGACGCAATTGACGCGAATACCGTGGGCCGCACAGTCAAGTGCCGCGGCCTTGGTTAATCCTAAAACAGCGTGTTTAGATGCTACGTATGCGCTGGCGCCGGAGAAAGCTACTGACCCCATTATAGATGCGAGATTCACTATTGAACCTCCACCAATCTCTTTCATCACTGGCACCGCGTAACGTATGCCATAGAAAACACCGTTTAAATTAACTTCCAGAACCTTTTGCCACTCATCAACACAGTACTCCGCGACTGGCCGTAATGGGCTCGTAATGCCGGCGTTATTCACCAGTGCGTCCAACCGACCGGCACTCGTCACGGCAAAGTCGATCATTTTTTCTACCTCTTCGTGTCGAGTGACGTCAACTTGCACAGCTAGTGCTCCGTTGCCAATCGATTCTGCCGCTGAAGTTGCGCTTGGCAAATCCAAATCTGCTAGAACCACCTTCGCGCCGCTCTCTGACAGACTTTTAGCTATGGCGTAACCTATCCCTTGCGCTGCGCCAGTGACGATCGCCACCTTCCCGTCAAAACGTATATTCATATATTAGCCCCCGGTCTTACTGAAGAGTTGTCGAGCTCAAACGTATCCCACGTGCCCTATCTGGTGCTACCAGCCCGTCGGTATAAATCAGTCACAGAGTGGTGCATGTTATCTGGTTACCAACTTCTCCCTCTTTTCGTTTGCCCATAAGCCCACCAGATGGCTAGGCAAACATTTGACTGCCACAAGAGACTTTATCTCTGTTGCAGTTTTGATGATCTAAGTCGTTGGTACGCTGGACAAAATTTAGCTACTCAGGCGGGAACAGGCAATTAGCAGCCCTGTCGTCGGCCTCGGCGAGGCTAAGAAAATCTGCTTGCGTGCCGGTTTCTATTGGATCCAAATCCGCAGTACGCCGCAGCTCTAAGCGTCCTATTTGATTGCGGTGTACCTCGTCAGGTCCGTCCGCTAGCCTTAGTAAACGGGCTGTGGCGTAGGCGGAGGTCAAGTTATGATCACTGCTCGTCCCGCCGCCGCCAAAGGCTTGTATTGCCCAGTCAATAACCTGGCAGGCCATGTTGGGAGCGGCTACTTTTATCATGGCAATCTCTCGCCGAGCCTCCTTGTTGCCAACCTTGTCCATCTTCCAAGCCGCATTGAGCGTGAGTAGTCTGCACTGCTCAATCTGTATACGGGCCTCAGCTATCCGCTCTAGTGAGACAGATTGCTTGGCCACAGCGCCGCCAAAAGCTTCCCTGGCCTCTAACCGTCTGCACATGCGTTCCAAGGCACGTTCTGCAAGGCCTATCAAGCGCATGCAATGATGGATGCGGCCGGGGCCTAATCGACCTTGGGCGATTTCGAAACCGCGTCCTTCACCAAGCAACATGTTGCTAGCTGGAACGCGAACATCTTCAAAAATCACTTCGGAGGCGCGGTCTGGCATGCCATAGAATCCGAAGACAGGTAAGGATCTTATTACACGAACTCCCGGAGTATCTTTTGGCACTAGAATCATCGACTGCTGTTTATAACGGTCCTCGTGCTCCGGAGAAGACTTGCCCATGAAGATAATGATCTTGCAGCGTGGATCAGTAGCATTTGTTGTGTACCACTTCCTGCCGTTAATTATGTAGTCATTACCATCGCGTGTAATGGAGCTTTCAATATTCGTTGCGTCGCTGGATGCCACGGCTGGCTCAGTCATAGCAAAGGCACTCCTGATCTCACCGCGCAACAACGGTTCTGCCCACTCTTTAATCTGCGCCTCAGTCCCGTAACGAACGATAGTTTCCATGTTGCCAGTATCTGGTGCTGAGCAATTAAACACCTCAGGCGCTAGGTGCGAGCGTCCCATCAGGGCGCATAGCGGGGCGTATTCCAAGTTTGTGAGTCCAGCACCGTACTCACTGTCCGGTAGGAAGAGGTTCCAAAGACCTTCTTGTTTTGCGATCTTTTTGAGCTCTTCAATGACTGGATAGACTTTCCATGGCCCCAAGGTCTCAGACTCCGAGTAAAACCGTGCCTCGTTGGGGTAAATGTACTTTGCAAGGAAGGCGTTTATGCGAGTTGCGTATTCGTCTACCTTTTCGCCATGGTCAAAATTCATGATATCTATTCGCTCCTGAGTAGATAAGTTACTGCTGGTCTGTTATTGACCCGCCGTCAGTAAACTGACTTGCCGCTGTTAGCTACTGCCGAGCCGTGGTTCCACCATCAATTACAAGTACTGTGCCACTGCAATAGCTGGCTTCTTCAGAGGCTAGATAGAGGCAGCCATAAGCCATTTCTCGTGCTGTTCCTGGGCGACCTATTGGAGTGAGTCGCTCCGCTTCGTTTGGGTCGTCGAACAAATCAATGACATCCGCCACCATAGGCGTATCGATAAACCCAGGCGCAATGCAATTAACCCGTATATTGTCTTTGATGTAAGAAACGCTCATGGAACGGGTGAGATTTATCATTGCTGCTTTGGCCGCCGTATATGCGTGCGCGGCAGGAAGGCCCTGAAAGCCAGAAATACTTGACACGCCGACTATTGAACCTCCGCCAGCCCTTTGCATGCGTGGCACCACTGCTTGGCAGAGCAAATAATAAGCACTCGAATTGATGCGCATCACTTCGTCCCATTTGTCGGGGCTCAACCCAACGACATCCGCCATGCTTCCCGGACTATCCTTTTCCCAGCTATATCCCACACCTGCTGCATGCACAAGAACATCTATCCCACCATAGGCTGCTTCGGTTGCTTCAACCGCTAAGCTTGCTCCATCTTGCGTGCTCACATCCGCTGAGGTGATCTGGGATCTGCTCTTGGCTTCCTCGGGCAAGTTGTCTAGGCAGCGACGAAGTCGGGTTTCAGTTCGCCCTGCGCCCATGACATTGGCGCCTTCCTCTAAAAAAAGAGTCATGCAGGCAGCACCGACGCCACTGCCAGCCCCCGTTATTAAGGCGGTTTTGCCGGCTAACCTTCCCATGTATGCGCTCCTGCCTGGAATGTCGAAATATTATCCAGAACAATTTCCTATGGTTCAGATGAGACGCTGTTGCAGACCCATGTCCGGATCTTTCTAGTTTGTCACTATCAGCGTTCCGCGATTGCTGCCATCAAAGACGGCGTTAAAGCTGGCTGGAAGATTTTCAAAGCCGGTGCGAACATCTTCTCGGTGACTGAGTTTTCCACTTCGTTGCCACTCCGTGAGATCGCGCAATGCTTCGTCAAAACGATGCTCAAAATGTCCGACGAGGAATCCCTGCATGCGGATACCTCCGTAAATCAGCCTCATCATATTGCGCGGCCCTTCAGGTTGAACCCCCTCGTTATAGCTAGTTATTTGTCCGCACAAAACTATGCTTCCAAGGGGAGCCATGTGATCAACTCCTGCTTGCAGGATTTCCCCCCCTACATTGTCAAAAAAGACGTCAATACCATTCGGGAAAACTTCGCGAATCCGCTCACGGATATTCTCACTCTGGTAATCAATAGCGGCATCTAACCCACACTCCTCGGTGATCCAGCGACATTTTTCAGATCCACCGGCGACGCCTGCGACGAAGCATCCATTGAGCTTCGCCACCTGGGCAGCAACAGACCCCGCTGAACCCGCTGCCCCGGATACAAGGACAGAATGGCCAGCTTGAATTGAGCCAATCTCTTTTATCCCAAAGTAGCCGGTCAGTGAGTTTAGTCCAAAAACACCCACGCCCTCGACCACACTATGATCATCGGGCAGTACTCTCGTCATGCTCTCTTCCGGCTTCACCAGCGAATAATCCTGCCAGCTGCTAATTGTCGCTACCAAGTCTCCAGGATTGAAGTTTGGGTGAGCCGAAGTTACAACAACACCCGAGGTGGGACCCATTATGACTTCACCTATTCCGATGGACGGGTAAAGACTGTTTCCTGGTGGATCCATCCAGTTTCGAATTGTTGGTGCACATAAAAAAGCCAGGTTATTCACGACGATTTCGCCGTCACCAGGGGGGGGCGGCATACCTGAATCGTCTATGAATTCGAAATCATCGGGTTTTGCGAGAGCAGTGGGGCGTCTCGCTAGGCGCCATTGGCGATTTTTCTCTGACATACCGATTTCAACCATTTTTCAAGACAGGCTAGTTAAGCGACTTCAATCATAACCTTTACTGTCTCATCAGCATTTAGCTGCTGCTGAAACGCAGTCCCAATGTCTCCCAGTGCGAAACGATGCGTCACTAAGGGCTCTGGTCGAATCTTTCCTGCGTTGATGGCGTCAATTGCGGCAACAAAATCACCCCCTAGTGACCCCACTATGTGCGGCATTTTGTGCACAATTTTCGTAGTGTCTAATGGTACTTCGCCCTCCGGCAGGCCAACAAAGCAAATGGTTCCGCCTGGACGCACCATTTCAAAAGCCTGCTTAATAGTCGTAGGATGACCCGCGGCCTCCAAGACCACGTCAGCATTACCGCCAATCTGGAAGTGGTAGGGCGCTTCTCCGAATTTATCCATGACCCAGCGCAGTGCATCACCGGTGCGTGCGTCGAAAACGTCGTCTGCTCCACAATCTTTTGCGAGCCGCAGTCGAGTATCGGATACCTCGACAACAATCACTTCGGATGCTCCCACCGCTTTGGCCGCCTGCAGACAAGCGTTACCGATCATGCCTGCACCCAATACCACTACTTTATCATTGGGCTTAACTTGTGCCTGAGTCACAGCGCTGACTCCGACCGCTATTGGCTCAACCATTGCACCCTGAATGTTATTTATCGTGTCATCAAGCTTGTGAACGGACTCTCCGACTACTGCTCTCTCGATTTTGACGTACTCCGCGAATGCGCCAGCAAGTCCATATCCTGTGGAGTTTTTGAAAAGTTCCGCACACAAAATTGCTTCACCCCTTTCACATGAAGCACATTCGCCGCATACGCCAGCACTAAAGCCTGTAACGCGATCTCCGCGCCGCAAATCCAGTACCGATTCACCAACCTCTGCAATCTCTCCGGAGAATTCATGGCCCATGATCTGGCCCGGATCTACAAACATGCCGCTCGTAAAGCTATGAAGGTCCGACCCACAGATACCGCAAAATCTGACTTTTATCAGCACATCAGAAGGGCCAATTTGGGGGATGGGAACGTCTTGTAGGACGATATTGTTTGGCTCGCGTAACACGGCCGCTGTCATAGTCTTCAAACTAATCTCCCATTCTTGACTTTTTTGTAGGACAGATTGTGGTGATAATAGAGGGGCGTTCGGGGTCAGTCAACGACCGCCCCTCCACGTTAAATTGACGTTCAGAAAAGGGTGTTTGGGAAGATTTTCTGGACATGATCAGCCATACGAGACAGGATTATCACGGCGTCAGACAACCTGCCGCGAAATAGGATCACGTAACAAAAAGAAATAGGATCACATAAAAAAATAAGGAGGAAGAAATGGGGCGCCTGCAGGGAAAAGTCGCGATTATTACCGGGGCAGGAAGTGGCATTGGTCGCTCTTGTATGGAACTTTTTGCTCGCGAAGGGGCGCAAGTGGTTGGCTGTTCCAGAACACAAAGCAACCTGGATGAAACGTTAGGTCTCGTGGATCGGGCTGGAGGGGATGGCTTAGTCGTTGCCGTCGATCTCTCTAAACCGGAGGGAGCAAAAAGGCTTGTTGAGGCCGCAATAGAGAAATATGGTCGCATTGACGTCCTGCTAAACGGAGCTGGTATTGGCTACTCTTGGGAACATATTCAGGGACACGCTGGGACTATGGGCTCGGTGACAGAAACTTCACCGGAGAGCTGGCGTAGCGTGATGGCCGTAGACCTTGACTCTATTTTTTATATGTGTCGATTGGTAATCCCACACATGCAAAAAGCAGGCGCTGGGTCTATCATAAATATCTCCTCAATTTTAGGTCTAAAGGGCAATCCTGATGCGCACGCTTACACGGCAGCTAAGGGCGCGATAGTCAACCTCACCCGTTCTCTTTGTTCAACTTACGCTCTCGAGGGTGTGCGCGCTAATTGCGTCTGTCCGGGCTACATTGATACCCCGATGATAGAGTCTCATCTACACTTGTTTGAGGATGAGGCTACTGCCGACCGTTTTTGTGCTATGCGGCGAACAGGAACGCCGGAGGAGGTTGCTTTCGGCTGTCTTTATCTAGCCTCTGATGAGGCGTCGTATACGAACGGCTCGGTAATGACGATAGACGGTGGGACGACTGCACGCATTTGACCGAAAATAAAAAAACTATAAATAAACTTTAATTGAACTTTTTTTTCCGCTTGCGAAGACCAAGTTATACAGATTCGATCAGTAGGAGACGTCGCAGCCGTGACGAAGCTAACAACGCAAAAAGCGAATATGGAGACGACTGCGGTAGGTACTCGTCCCCATGAGCTAGGCAAGTCGACCAGTTCTCCCCGTCGAGTGATGGAAGTTATCGTAAGTGGTATCGAAAATGGTCGATTTGTTCCAGGTCAACGTCTGACAGAGGCCGATCTGACACATGAACTCAAGGTCAGTCGTGGTCCTGTTAGAGAGGCGTTTACTCGACTTGCCGGAGAGGGCGTGTTGGTGCTGAGCAAACACCGTGGAGCCTTTGTTCGAGCACAAACGCGCGAGGAAGCACTAGATATGATGGTGGTGCTTGAAGTTCTCGTTGGACTGGCCGCGAAGCTCGCGGCTACGCACATTGACGAACAAGGGCAGCAGACGCTCCAAGCGGTGTTCGCAGCAGCCATCCGCGCAGGAAAAAATGGCGAGACCTTGCTGTTTTTAGAACAGCGGCGCTGCTTCTACGACACGCTATATGATATCGGCGGAAATATACAATTAGCTGAAATGGTGCCGCGTTTAAAAATTGCGCTGCTGAGACTTCAATTTAAGTGTTTTGTGTCACCAGAGCAGCATGAGCTTCAGCTGTTAGAACTTTCTGCAATCACTGAGGCCGTCTTGCAGCGAGATCCTAAAAAAGCCGAGCGTGTTGCGCGTCTCCACCTGAGACGCAGACGTGCGGAAATCCTAAGTCTTCCAGACGAGGCATATGCAGCAGCGAGGCCCACTTAGCGAATCAGGACAGCCTTCTGAAGATCGTAGCATTGGCCATCCCTCCAGATTCACACATTGTTTGCAGTCCGAGACGTCCGTTGTTTTGCTCTAGCACCCTTAGAAGGTTGCCTAAGAGCCTCCCACCCGAGGCGCCCACTGGATGACCAAGAGCGATTGCACCACCTTGGCAATTTATTCTGTCGAGCTCTAATCCAAAGTATCGCTGCCAAGCAATCACAACTGAAGCGAAGGCCTCGTTCACCTCAAATGCATCAATGTCCTGTATTTTGACTGAGGCTTTTCTGAGAACCTTTTCCGTGGCTGGGATAATGCCGGTTAACATAAGCAATGGATCGGCTCCTATTACCGTAAAGGCCTCCACACTTGCTCTTGCTGACAGGCCCAGCCGAAGTGCAGCTTGTTCTTCAGCTAACAGTATTGCGCAAGCACCATCGCTCACTTGGCTGGCGTTGCCTGCAGTGACTGACCAATTGATCTCGGGAAATCTTGCTTCAAGCTCGGCATCCTCATATGCAGGTTTCAAAGTTGCAAGTTTCTCTAGACTAGTATCGCGGCGCAGTCCTTCATCTGTAGTTAGCTTTTTATCCCCCTCGACATCTGTTTCAATTGGAAGAATATCGCGTGAGACACTTCCGCTGTCCACAGCCGCCGCGGCGAGACGATGTGAGCGCAAAGCGAACTCATCCTGGTGCTCACGGCTGATGCTCCATTTCGCGGCAATAAGTTCCGCAGCAACCCCCTGACCTACTAGTCCATGTGGATAGCGCTGATGAAAACCAGTCCCTAAATTATCCTTGCCCATACGATTGGCTTTCATCGGTACTCGACTCATCATTTCCACGCCACCAGCAAGGACGACATCATAGGCGCCAGCTATAATTCCTTGAGCTGCGAAATCGACTGCTTGCTGAGCTGAGCCGCATTTTCTATCGAGTGTGATCGCTGGCACCGTCTCAGGCAAACCTGCTGCCAGCGCTGCTTGCCTCCCTATATTGCCAGACTGCTCAGCGACCTGAATGACACATCCGGTGATCACATCTTCAATCAGAACCGGGTCGAGGTCGTTGCGGGCAACGATTGAAGCTATAACGCCAGCATATAAATCCACGGGATGCCAATTAACAAACGCCCCTGCTGCCTTTGCGCGGCAAAATGGAGAGCGAAGCACATCAACAATAATGGCTTTCCGCGCAGTGATACCCCTAACCTCGTAAAGTTACGCTTAGATTCTGAGCTTCAACCTGAAGTAATGGGACTTTGGCGATTTTCATCAATTTGCACACTTCTGCCACTTCCTGTGATGAATGTACTGGATAGTCCATCGCTACGGGACCATTCTCTCTCATCTTCTTGAGATCAGACTCGGGCATCAATGCCCGGAGGATTAGCTCGTCAGGGTCTCGCGTGCCGTATTCTTTATAAAGCTCTTCTTCTGTCTTTTGCTGTGGCGGTTGCGATGCGACCTTTTTACCGCGCGGTGAATCCATAATTCTATCGAGAACGTCTCCTTCTATGGGTGCAACGGGTTCACCGTAGAAACCAGCTGCATACTGAATTACCTCGTCGGGAACGATCTTATATCTCTCTTCAGACACTAGGTTAAGAACGGCTTGAATACCCACCAACTGCGAAAACGGCGTCGCCATACCAGGGTAACCCAATTCTGCACGAACTTTGGCTGTCTCCATTAGCACGTCATCCATGCGGTCGCTGAGATTGTGCTTAGCCATCTGTGCGCGCAAAGTGCCGATCATCCCGCCGGGAATTTGATGCTTTGCCGACAAAACATCGTACTCATGATGCTGATTTACAAGAAACCCAGCCGTTTTTCCGACCTTTTCGAAGTGTTCAGCCACCGGAGGGAGCAGAGCAACATTAAGATCATGCGTATGTCCTAACAATTCAATGTTGCGCGTCATTATTTCCGTTGAAGGCACGGATGGGCCATTAGCCATAGGTCGACTCGCGGTATGAAGAATGTCTACGCCCAGCTCGATAGAGTCACAATACGCCTTGCCCGACATACCTAAGAGGTTGTTGGAGTGAAACTCCAGTGGCTTGCCTCTGGCATTGGCTTTAATAGCTGGCACCAAAGTTTCCATGCGCTCTTTATCCAGCACACCCGCAGTGTCGTAAAGCAGCAACGTATCGATATGCGGGCTTGCAGACAGCTTTTCGGCTTTATCGGCATAGTACTCGTCAGTGTGGACGGGACTTGATGTGAACATTATTGAACCAGCGACCTCCGCGTCAAACTCTTTGGCGACTTCGGCCAGCCTAAGGATCTTATCTATATTAAATAGCACGTCGTATATCCAAAAGGAGCGGCAGCCGTGAACGTTTAGTTGGCGCATCCACATATCCATCAAAGAGTCCGGTGTTACACCAAAGGTTACTGAGGCGTTGGACCGCATACCCGCGCGAATTGGAGTATTCGGCATCGCCCGAGTGAGTAAATCCAACCCTTCCCATGGGTCTTCCCGATTGACTCGAATCTGTACCTCAAACATTGATGATCCAGCTAAATCAATAACTCTGAAACCTGTTTGGTCAAGTGTTGATGCCATAGGCAGGGCCATGCCTGGGCGCATCTGCATTCCCCAAAGGCTCTGCTGCCCATCTCTGATCGTTTCGTCAAGAAATTCGATATGCGCCATGATTAATTACTCCTCTCGGTTGGCGAACGCCGGGAGACAAATTTCCTCAAGCCAGCGAGTCGTGATTCGGTTTTTACGAAAGTCATCGTGCATCACAGTGAACTGTTGTAGTGGCATGTTGCTTATTAAACCCCCCAGCTGAAAGCGACTAATTGCAGTTTCCATGCGCTTAAGTGCCTCGTTGCGATCGTTTCCATACGCAATTAGCTTGCCAATCATGCTGTCATAGAACGGCGGCACGACGGTGCCCTCCGTACAAAATGTGTCAAGACGGACGAAATCCATTTCTGGAGGCTTGAAAGTGGAAATACGGCCTGGATTAGGTTGAAAATTGTTGTCTGCATCCTCCGCGTTTAATCGGCACTCGATTGCGTGACCGTGTAGTTTTATATCTGACTGCGTGAGTGTTAGAGGCAGGCCTCCTGCTAGCTCGAGTTGCATTGCAACTAGATCCCTCCTTGAGATCAATTCACTCACTGGATGTTCCACTTGGATACGTGCGTTGACTTCTATGAAGTAAAACTCCTGGCGATCTGTGTCGTACAGAAATTCTACTGTCCCTGCATTTCTGTATTTTAGATCCGAAGTAAGTTTTACTGCTGACGCGTGAAGTTCAGCCCGAATATTCTCAGGAATGACGTCACAAGGCGCCTCTTCAATAAGCTTTTGATAGCGCCGTTGTATGGAGCAGTCGCGCTCTCCAAAGTGGATTACTTGGCCCTCACCATCCCCAAAAACTTGCACTTCTACGTGTCGAGCATTCTCAACGAAGCGTTCGATATACAGAGAGCCATCGCCGAAAGCATAGCGAGCCTCCTCGGACGCTTTATCAAATGATGCCGTAACGTCTTCTGGACCAGCAGCAAAAAACATGCCCCGGCCACCACCACCGGCGGTCGCTTTTATCACCACGGGATAGCCTATGGCATCTGCTGCGCGGCATGCCGCGGATGCGGAGTCAAGCTTTGATGTTCCCGGGACTAATGGCACGCTCGAGGCTTGGGCAATGAGCCTTGCGCTCAGTTTGTCGCCCAAAGCTTCTATGGTGTCGGGTCTTGGTCCAACAAAAGCAACACCATTCTCTTCGCACAACCTTGCCAAGGCGGGCCGCTCTGATAGAAAGCCATAACCTGGATGTAAAGCATCGCAGTGAGTTCCAAGAGTTGCTTGCATTACCAAACTTTCGTTGAGGTAGCTGAGGCTGGGTTCGGCCGGCCCAATTATCACAGTGCGGTCAGCCATTTTCGAGGCAAGACTATCGCTGTCCGCGCTGGACGCGCCTAGAACGGTTTCAATGCCCAGTGATTGGGCTGCTCGTATTATCCTGACCGCGATCTCTCCACGATTGGCAATGAAAAGTCGTTGAATTGTCACTGTGGAGTCTTAAGCGTCTGGCTTTACGTAGAATAACGGTTGGCCATGGTCTACCATCTCGCCGTCGTCTACGCAGATATGTTGGATGGTGCCCTCAACCCCTGCCTGAACTGGCGTGAAGAGCTTCATTACTTCAATCAGACAAATCTCTGTGTCCTTGCCGACTTTCATTCCCAACTCCACATATGGTGGCGCGCCGGGCTTGGGAGACCTATAGAAAATACCGAGATTGGGCGCTGTCACTGCCAAGCAATCCTCTGGTACTGGGGCTGTTACCTTCTGGGCTGGACTTGACTGATCCATTAAGGGCGGCGGCCGCGACTGTGCTTGATTTGATTCTGGTTGAGCAGGGCTGTCGCTTACTGTTTCTCGAGGCGATTGCCAAGGTGCGCCTTTGGTGTCTTGGTCTCGTGAGATAAATATGCGGGATCCATCAGTTTCTAGCGCGAGCTCTTTCCATTCTGATTCTTCGAATGCGCGAATTAGTGCACTTAGGTCTTCAGAGGTAATTTTGGTCATGTGATTTTCCAAGTAGAAAAGCTTTTTTAGGTTAGCTCCGCAGCTTGCAGCGCTGCTATGAGAACCGGGAGGGTCGGCTCAGCGACTATAAATTCAATTCCAGCATTTAATGCAGCGCGGACGCCTTGTTCGGTGGCGATGCAACCGCCGCGAACCCCCCGCGAGCCGGCGATGAGGGTGGGGAGATTATTTGGATCAACAGCGTCTTCAATAGCGTCGAGATCCAAAGTGTCTGTTGGCGCCTGGGAATATCTGTAGACAGCTATGGGGCTGCGCTTTGTTGCCCAAACTATTAGTTCTTGAAGGTACTGATCTCTCGTCTCAGAAGGAGTCACGACGTCTAAAGCTCCCTCATAAATGCGTCCTTCAGTGCCGTCTACGGTAACTAAGCGGCCTTCTAACCTTGTGACGGTCCCTGAGCCGCAACCAACAACACTTGGTAAGCCCAGTGCTCGCCCTACTACTGCCGCGTGCGAGGTAGATCCTCCATGCTCAGTTATTACAGCTCGCGCACTCAGCATTCCATGAACGTCATCAGGGCTAGTTGTCACCGTCGCAAGAACAACATCACCGCCCTCTTTCGCACACCGCTCGGCTTCATCGGCGTTAGCTACTACTGTGCCGATCCCGACGCCCTGCGAAACTCCAAGCCCTGACGCCAGCAATGTGGCCGTCCCGGCGGCAGCATCTGCAAGTTGCGGTCTTAAAATACTGAGGATCTGGGCGGGTGTAACGCGTTTTATTGCTTGCTCAAAAGTAATGAGGCCCTCATTAACCATGTCAACCGCAATGCGCACTGCAGCTACCGGTGACCGCTTAGCACCTCGCGATTGCAGGAGATATAGTCGTCCTTGCTGCACAGTAAACTCGATGTCCTGCACGTCTGCATTTGCCCGCTCAAGTGCATCACTCGCTCGCACAAGTTCAGAGTAGGCCTCGGGTACCGAGGCCTTCATATCGTCGAGGCGTTTTGGCGTAATCTTTCCAGAAACTACGTCTTCCCCTTGAGCATTCCGCAGATACTCTCCGTAGGGTTCAGGTGTCCCAGTTAGCGGACAGCGGCTGAATATGACACCCGTACCACTATTTTTATCTAGGTTGCCAAATACCATAGCCTGTATGGTGACAGCCGTTCCCAATTGTTCGGTAATGCCATGATGTTTCCGGTACCGCTTGGCGCGACGGGCATTCCACGACTTAAAGACAGCTTCCACCGTTGCCGTGAGTTGTGCTATCGGTGTTTGAGGAGTCGGCTGCGTCGCTCCACGCTCTATTTGCACGCGCCAATCATCAAAATTTTGATCTCCAAGTTCTGGGACCGAGACTTTTAGTACTACTTCTCCGAAAACTTCCAGGAATCGACGATAGGTATCGCGTGCAAAAGAGGGGTCACCCGATTCTTGGGCGAGAGCTTCCATTGTCTCGGCACTAATTCCCAGATTCAGCACCGTGTCCATCATTCCTGGCATTGACACTGGAGCTCCAGATCTGACTGAAACCAACAAAGGAGATTTACCTCCTCCATAAGTGCGGCCAGAGGCTTCCTCCAACCAGTCCATTGCAGACGCTAACTCCGTTTCCAGCCCAGCGGGTAGGTGTCCTTCCCTTAAGAAGGCTTTACAAGCATCTGTGGTGACCACGAAAGCTGGTGGTACAGGTAGATCTAGCGACTGCATGTGTGCTATCGACCAAGCCTTACCTCCAACAAGGCTTACGTCTGGCAGTGCGCTACCGTCTAGTGGTAACAGCCAGCGGCATGCAGAGAGCGCATGTCCCATGAACTATCGCTCCTCGCGCTCACGGCCTACAACGCGAAGCAAATCCTCGTGTAGCTCAAACCAGACGGTGTGATAGCTTGCGATTGTGGCATCGCTGACCCACGCAATCTCCCCGTCCTCCGCTTTTTCTAAAGCGCTAAGCAACAGGTCCAGATAATGGCGGAGGCGTCTCTCTTTTTTACTGAGACGCTCCAAAACTATCTCAACTTTCTCATGTATGCCGCCGAGACGATCAATAATTGAGTTGTCGTATTCTTGATTCCTATGATCATTTGGGACGGTCTGCCCACCGATTTCGATAGTTTGCCAATCGGTAATTGCTTTTTTTAAATGGATATTGATCTGCTCAAACTCCTCATAAGCGGTTAGGAATTCTTGGTCCTTGCGCAACCCTGCGTAATGCTTGGCGTATTCGGAGCTCAATGTGACCTGACCGATGGGGGTGAGCAGATACTTGCCGTTCGCTACACTCGCACGCTGTTTGGCTACGGCCTCAGAAGCGAGTGAAGTCACGGCGTCAGGACAAAGCCCAGTAATAACACTAACTTCCTCCACGGTTGCGTACTTTTTTACAGCGATGCCGTGCATCACAAGTTTAAGGTCGTCCATCTTTGTTTATGCTCCGGGTTCCTTGATGCGATCGCGCTGGGTAACGATTTCTCGTATCTTTCTGCGGAGAACCTTGTTGGCAGCACTTTTCGGTAGCTCAGACCATATTTCTACTGCTTTTGGGCGCTTATAGTCAGCAAGTCGTTCCTTTGCCCAGGCGAGCACTGCTCCGGAGTCCAGCCCGCTTCGACCGGCTACCACAGCGTGTATCCGATCACCCCATTTTTCGTCGGGGATGCCAATGACGCCTGCCTCAATCACACCGTCGAAGGATAACAGGACGTCCTCCACCTCCCTCGGATACACGTTATAGCCCCCAGAGATCAGCATGTCGTTTTTCCGATCAAGAAGGAAAAAAAAACCATCCTCGTCCATCTTGCCAATGTCGCCTGTATGCAGCCAGCCGTTTCGCATTACCTCAGCTGTCGCCTCGGGTTTGTTCCAGTAGTAAGCCATGAGTTGAGGTCCGCGAACACAAATTTCTCCGATCTCTCCTGCCGGCAATGGTTTATCAGCTTCGTCTAAAACAGTGACATCAGCGATAACAAATGGACGTCCACAAGATCCGACGCGGTCATGATCCTCCGGTTTCAGACAGGTAATAACCATAGGGCTCTCCGCTTGACCGTAGCACTGAGCAAATACTCGTCCGAAGCGCTGTTCCGCGCGTTGCAGTAAACTCTGCGAAATAGGTGATGCACCGTAGCAGATGCGGCGGAAGTTCAGCCGCGCATCATTAAGGTTGGGCACTTCCAGAATCATCGCTAGCATCGTGGGCACTAAAAAGGTCATATTTGCTTGCGTCTTTTCTGCAAGCGAAACGAATTCAGCCGCGTCAAATTTTTGCATGATTATTGATTGGCCACCCCGACATAGGGCTGGTAAGAAGAATGCTCCCGATGCGTGAGCAATTGGTGCCGCGTGTAGAAAGAGGTCGCCCTGTCTGACGTCTGGCACCAGGTCGGTCAGAAACGCTGACAACTCGCTCAGTTCTCCGCGCGACGTTAACGTCACTGCCTTGGGCTTTCCTGTAGTGCCGCCCGTAAAGCCGAGACGAAAAGGCGCGTCGAGGTCGCGCTCAATGGCGCAAGGACTGCTATCACCATTGGTAATCATTGAGGTGAGCCTCGTGGGGCCGATTGACAGCTCTACCTCCTCACTCAGGGTTTCGTGATTGTTGTGGATAAGCGCTCGGCACCCACTCTCACCTAATTTATAAATATGGTCTTCAACCGTATCCCGAGGATTCAGCCCAACACGGATGAGGCCGCATTTAGCGATTGCGTAATAAGTTACTAAGCAATCGATGCTGTTGGGGAGCATGACTCCCGCCCGGTCGCCTGGCTTAAGCCCCGAGGCTAATAGAGAGTTACCCAGACGATTAGTTGCGTCGTCAAACTCGCGGAAACCTATGCTCCTCGTCCCCTCTGTCAAACATGGGGCATCTCCAAACTGACGCGCCGCGCGGGCTATCATGCTACCGATCTGCACGAGAACTGATCCTACTGACGATTTCCGCTGGCGATCTGCAAGTATAGATCCGCTATTTAATATTTTCGCGGA
>MDTD01184330.1_pt1 | contig 20365 bp, 18 predicted proteins | sample 811221 | NCBI WGS metagenome assembly MDTD01 (sample SAMN05326646, study PRJNA326480) | marine metagenome | isolation source: seawater | place: Pacific Ocean: South West | collected 2011
CCCATGATGAGATCTCCGATGCTCTTGAGTCCGCCTATGCAGGCGGATGCCGCTCACTCGTCCTCCTGCATTGCGTCAGTGGATATCCGACGCCTGTTGAAGAAATCAATGTGCAGTCGATGGCAAGGCTCGGAGAGGAATTCAACGTACCCGTCGGCTTGTCCGACCACACCCTCGGTACGCTTGTGCCGACGATCGCGACTTCGATGGGCGCGTGCTTCATTGAAAAGCACGTCACGTTGAATCGAGCTGATGGGGGGCCTGATGCCGGCTTCTCGCTGGAGCCGGATGAATTCTCTGAAATGGCGGCTGCGGCAAGGACCGCATGGCGAGTCCTCGGATCAGCGGACATGCAGTTGCGGCCCGTATGTGAAGACGAAACGCGTCCGTTTCGCAGGTCGCTCTTCTTCGTCCAGTCTGTCAAGGCGGGCGAGACCATCACATCTGAGATGGTTCGCTCGATACGGCCTGGCGATGGACTGGCGCCCAAGCATCTCAAACAGATTTTGGGCGACAAGGCAGTCAAGGATATTCCTAGAGGCACCCCGGTTGATTGGGAACTTGTTGAGGGATCGGGCGTCGTCTGAATCAGTTTCGGTATGAGATCCGATGCAATGAGCCAGAATCAAGAAAAGATCATTCTTCGAAGGGCCTCTCCGGACGATTCGGATTTCCTCTTCTCATTGCGAAACGATCCGGTTGTCATATCCACCAGTACATCAGGTGCAGGTGTTGAGATAAACGAACATCTTCGATGGTTGGCCAGAGTTTGCGAGAGCGATGCTCACTTGCTCTGCATCATTGAATCAAGGGATTCAGGTGAACGAGTCGGATATTCACGATTGGACAGAAGAGATTCATCCGATGCAATCATGACCATTGCAATCGTCGAGGAGTGGAGAAGCCGGTCTATCGGAAGATCGTCGATAGCCGAAACGGCCAGGCTTGGATTCGAACACTGGCAGGAGGTCAATTGTGTGCTGGCATACGTAAAAGCCGGCAACAAGGCATCCGAATCCGCCTTTCTCCACGGCGGCTTCCGTCTGCATGACAAGCCGGACAAGGAAGGCCACCACCTCTACTCAATTGAAAGAAGCATCTCGAATGCATGATTCGACTGGGCGATATGAGGATCTGACCCTCGACACCGTTAACGCATGCATTCCTGCGATATGAATCCATACGACTTTGGGTATGATCCACACCCATGACGGATGGTCATTACATCGTGGCAGGCAAGCACGACTGGGTTCTTCAGGCATTTGACTCCAGACAGGGTTCGCTTCCTGGGAAGTGGTCTTATTGCAGTACGCCGGAGGAACTCGATCGAATATTGTCCTCCGGCGTTTGTCCGGAAAGGATCTTCTTCATTCACTGGTCATGGCGTGTTTCATCCGATCTTCTATCCAGTACCGACTGCATTTGCTTCCACATGACGGATCTTCCATTTGGAAGAGGTGGTAGTCCGCTTCAGAATCTGATTCTCCGCGGTCTGGATTCCACCATGCTGACAGCATTGCGCATGACCGATTCAATCGATGCCGGACCTGTCTACATGAAAAGGGAACTTTCGCTCACAGGGAGCGCCCAGCAGATCTACATGAGGGTTTCTGCTCTGGCCATGGACATGGCCCTGGAGATAATCGAATCGAATCCTGAAGCGATTCCCCAGGAGGGAGAGCCAACCATGTTCGAAAGACGGCGTCCGAGTGATAGTGAACTTCCTAATGTGGAAAACATGAAGCAGTTGTACGATTTCATAAGAATGCTCGATGCAGAGGGATATCCGCATGCGTTCATCGACAGGAATGGGTTGCGCATCGAATTCACCAATGCCACTCTCCAAGGCGATTCCATCGTCGCTTCGGCTAAAGTAGAGTTTGCGGAGAAGGACTGACCTTTGTTAACGAGATTTGCATACATTTCAGAGGAATGGTGCTCATGAAATTGATCTCCAATGGACCGATTCTGGTCGTGGCGGCTCATGCGGACGATGAGATACTCGGCTGTGGCGGGGCCATGGCGAAATTCAGCGATGCTGGCCACGAAGTCCACACGCTTCTCATGACGGATGGAGTCTCCGCACGGGCGGATGCCAATGATGGAAGCGATCGGCGCCAGGCCGCCTGCGAGGCCGCCAAGATCGTGGGCTCAAACGAACCGATATTCAACGACTTCCCTGACAATGCCATGGATTCCATTCCACTGCTCGAAGTCGCCAGAGTAGTCGAATCCGCCATCGATAGAATCTCGCCGGAGATCGTCCTGACCCACCATCATGGCGACTTGAATGTCGATCATCAGGTGGTTCATCGAGCAGTCATCACCGCTTGCAGGCCGCAACCAGAGCATGTTGTCAAGACGATCCTGAGTTTCCCTGTTCGTTCCAGCAGTGAATGGTGTGTATCTGACCGAGGGAACTACTTCCATCCGAATCTGTTCATCGACATCGAGTCAACGCTACCCAGGAAAATGAAGGCTCTGGAGGCGTATGCAATGGAGATGAGGGAGCCGCCACATACGAGATCGCTTCAGGCGGTGGAGTCGGAGGCGAGATTGGTCGGAAACACAGTCGGGGTTCAGGCGGCGGAAGGATTCGAGATCATACGAGGTGTCTGTTGATTCGAGATAGATTCGCAGCCGGCGGAATGTGGATCAAATTCAGGCCATCGAATGCATGCAGCAACCCGATCACTGAGCGCTCATCACATCTTCACTGAATCAATCGTCAGGTGCTCGAAGTGCTCTTCCATTCCGTTGTAGCTTCTCAAGACTCGCTCGATCGATGTGACCTTGAAGCCCTCTCTTTCCATGAGTTCCCGAACTGAATCGGGATGCGAGAACCGGAATGGATAGTGGTTGCCGGCAAACATCGAACTTTCCCGATAGATGCCGTTCAAGGTTGAGCTGTCAATCAGCTTTGCAGGCGCATGATCACGAAAGGCATCGCTCTCCTGACCTGGCGTGTATGAGAAGAAGTAGCCGCCTGGTTTCAAGACACGCTTCACTTCGCGGACACAGGTCTCGAAATCGGCCTCGTTCAGACAGTTTGCAGAATAGATGTCGACCACGCAATCCATCGACTGGTCTGGATGGGGGATGTCAGTCATCGAGCCTGATTTGAGACTTGCCGCCTGCACTCCCCAATCATCCATGATGCTCGGGCCTAGACGAATGGCTTCATCACAGAGATCAAGCCCGTGTGCCTTGAACCCCTCCTTGGCAATCACCCAGAGGTTTGCGCAGGATCCGCATCCGATCTCGAGAATGTTTATATCGGAACGCTCGTTGCGGGGGACGGAAAAATAGGTCCGCGCCATGAATCGAACCAGTTCTTCATTCGGATATCGGCGTTGTGCGTTGACTCCGAGCTTCCCATAGCTGGTCTCGTACCATGCCTTCGTTTCTTTGATTCCCTCGGACATTCTATTGCTCCATATTTTCTAGCATGATATCGAGATATGGAATCGTCGATCCGCCAAATCCCGTCTTGAAAGCACTGATATTAACATCCTTATCCGATCTGGCAGGATGGGCTGGCTGGTTTGGATAGATCTCCTCTCCCACATCAAACCATGTACAACCCATCGCTTTCGCATGAAGGATCGCCTTCCAGAGAACCGAATGGAAGAGGGGTTTCTCGAAAAGGTCGCGTCGTGATGCAGATGATCCGTAGTAGCAGTTGTGCTTGCTTGTGAAGAACATGCCTGCGGAAACCAGTTCGTCTCCAATGTGTCCTGCAACGACGAATCCTTCACCAGCCTCGACAATGGACTGTTGCCTTCGCCAGCTCTCCTCGGTTCTTGTCTGACGCCCTGCCGCTTCGGCGTGAAGATTTCGAAACACGTCCATCTCGGACCATGTCAGTTTTTCGGAATCAAGCACGATCGGCTGCAGTTCCCGGTTGCCCCAATTAATGAAGCTTTTGTAGCGCTTCCGTATATTCCTCTTCAAATCAGATTCATCGGGCTTGAGATCGATCACCCTGTTCAAGGTCGTGTCAAGAGAAGCCCCGTATGCCAGAAGATGTCGACTGAGGAATGACATTTCCCCGTTCGGCAATTCATCTCGAAACCTGATTCCGTTGTCCGCCTGTTTCGCAATCAGATCGAATTGCTCGATGCATAGGCTTCTCGCCTTCGCATGGGACAGCTCAGGATCCTCGATACAGATCATTGCATTGTTGAAGGAGGCCAGCGTCTTGCCGGCATCGGAATCCAGTCGTTGTGCGATGATCGCGATTAGGGGAGTGTCGCCATCGTTGATCGTGAAGGAGCAGTCCTCGATCGTGCAGGAGCCCTCGTACTGTTCGCGATAGTAATGCAGGGCAGAAGCGGTATGTCTTGGCGACATCCAGCCCGTCCGATTCGCCAGGATTCCGATTGAATTCCAGAATGAATTCTCATGAGCTTGTACGCAGTGAATCATTGACTGTGGCATCTCAATATTGGCTGTCCGATCGACGGGATTTGTCACGCCTTGGAATCAGGCATAAATGCGAGTTCCGCTCGGCTGAATACTAATCGAATTCCTATCGGTGTTTGAATACCAGTCGATAGTTGCAGTTCTGCAGTGCCTTCGTATACCGTATCGGTCAGATTTCGTCCCAAAGCTAGGAGTGACGTATTCAGTTGTCGACATCCGGCACTTCACAGTCTGATCTTTCAGAGTCAGGGGAACCGCTTCCAATTCTGATGACTATCGGTGTAGCCGGCCATATGTCGATAGTCCGATCCTTTCGCCGAAATCTAAACCGCAAGACAGTTGCTGTTGTCCTGAGTGGACAGGGACTGGAGTATGTCAGGAGTCTGGATGAGACCGTCTTGAGCAAAGTCGTCTCGTTTCCGGACTACTACCGAGAGAACTCGCCGGTGATTCGGGAACTGGATGATCAGGAGATTCTCGACCAATCCAGAGAAGTCGAAGCGCAGCTGGGTGTCTCATCTGTCAATCCCTATCACTACTACGATCGCGATCTCAGGAAGAACGGGGACTGGAATCATGTTATTAGGCGACACCTTCTCAACTTGAGATTTGTTGCAAAGCTGCTTGTCGATGCGCGGTACTACTTTGTTCGAGGCGAGAACGTCACTCACATAGGCTGCCTTATCCAGCAGGCGGCGCATGGATTGGGCCATAGATATATACGTCCTTCCAATGCCAGATTGCCGAATCGTCTGGAGTTCGGAAGCAGGATTCTCGGGCCCAACTGTGGCATGGAAGCGGCCTATGACCGTATCCGCTCAGGAGCGACCGACGACACTACAAAGAAAGCGGTTGAGCAGGCAGATCAGTGGTTGGCGAGTTTTCTCGACAACCCCAGTCAACCTTCCTGGGCACTCAGGAACTCTCGGACCAGATTGCATCTTTCGAAACGCGTATATCAATATGCCCAGATTGGTCTTCAGAGGGCAACGCGACCATTGCGACAGAGTCGGGATGCCCGGCGATTTGATCGAGAAGCAAGGATGACGGGTTTTCCCGGTGCCAACTTCGTCAATCAGATGTTGTTGCCGGATCTGCGTCGAATGCTGCATTTGCGAAGATCCATCTTTCGACGTGCAGTATCTATGGAGGGGGACTTTGTCTACATGCCTCTCCAGTATTCACCAGAGATCAGTACTCTTGTCTACGGCTATCGATACGAGGATCAGATGAACCTGGTGCGCACACTTGCGGCCTACTTGCCCACGGGATGCCGACTACTGGTCAAGGATCACATGTCAATGATGGGGCGGAGGCCGTATGCGTTCTACAAGGAGCTGGAAAGCTTCTACAACGTCCAGGTCGTCTCGCCGTCGGTCAGTACTTTTGAGCTATTGAACAAGTGTCGAGCCGTTGCAACCAATACGGGAACCCCCGGATGGGAAGGATTCGTGATGGGCAAGCCTGTGCTTGTCTTTGGAGACGTCTTCTACCGTTATTTCCCGAATGTCCTTGGGCTCGAATTCAGTCAGGACATGGGCGAGAAAATCCGTTCATATCTGGACAACTTCAAGGCTGATGAGACGGTCATACGCAACTGTGTCGCGTCCTACTTTGCATCGACCTACGGGTGCACGATGGTTGATATCGGGGAGGATACGCCTCCCGACAAGGTTGAGGAGCAGGCGGACCTGTTCGCAGAGGCATGCAGATGGGCGGTTGAATCACTGGAAGACGACTTCCCCATCGATTGGGAGCATTAGGCGATGGGTTCGAGATTGCCCATGTATTCTCATCCGGTGTCTAACTGAGATACGGCAGAATGGTTAGAATTACGACAGATTCTCCTGACTCGTATTTCAGGGCTCCGTTGCATGCGTAGATATCATCAACACCTGGCTCGTCACGAAAGCAAGCGTTGCCTTTTTCGCTTGATTCCCCGGTGTATGTCTGACTGGATCAGGCTGCGAAGATTTCGACGGCTGTATCCTGAATCCATCGTCACGGTTGGTAGTCAAGTCCAGGATGGAGCCGACATCGGAAGAGGTGTCGTCATCAGGAATTCGATTGTGAGCCGTTCATCGTCCATAGGGCGATTTACCACCATTGGAGAAAACTGCCGACTGGCAGGTCTTGGCCGCATATCAATAGGGCAATTCTGCTCCATTGGACCTGACTGCTCAATCCGTTCGGACAATCACAGATTGGATCGAATCAGCACATATCCATTCAATCAGATTGAGGACGGTGGTGCTGGTACGGAAAAGGACTATGTAGCAGAGCCGGTTTCAATTGGAAACGATGTCTGGCTCGGTGAAGGTGTAACCGTTCTGCCTGGTGCGAATATTGGGGATGGTTGCGTCATTGCCGCCCGATCCGTCGTGGCGCGAGGCGAGTATCCACCCTACAGCATCATCGCCGGAATACCCGGAAAGGTGATTCGGGCACGTATTCCAGCGGAAAGCATCGCGGCCATACAGGCAGCTCCATGGTGGAATGAAGCTGAGGATCGAATATTCGGGGAGTTGCGATCCGAACTTACCCGCACTGTTGGTGAAGGTGATTCCTGATCACCGGAGCAGATAGACTGAACGCTTGATCTGTTTTCAATTCCTGATCCGAGAAATAGGTGAGGCTGATTCCCAATCTTTCTTTCAACAAACTGCCAAACATGCTTGTGGTCGGTGCTGCCAAGTGCGGTACCACTTCACTTGCGGCATTTCTCAGAACCCATCCTGACATCTACATGTCTGGCACAAAGGAGCTGAGCTTTTTTCTTCCATCAGAAGGCCAGATGGTCAAATCGCTCGATTCATACAAAGCGTGTTTTGCGTCTGCGGAGGATCAGCTTGTTCGTGGGGAGGCTTCCGTCAACTATCTTTACTACGAGGAATCTCCTCGTCTGATCCGAGAAGCACTCGGTTCCGATGTCAAGTTGATCGTAATGCTTCGAAATCCTGTGGACATGGCCTATTCGCTTTGGGGACACAATCGTAGGTTAGAGCGTGAACCCAGATCATTTCAGAGCGCATTGGATCATGAGATGGAACGAATGGCCGGAGAGGATGAGCTAGTAGGCTGGCGGCCGAATTATTTCTATCGAGCTCGTGCTACATACTCGCCACAGATTAGGCGATATCTCAATGAGTTTGGATCTGAGCATATTCGAATAATGCTTTTCGAGGATGTTCTTCGTGATGAAGCTTCGGAGCTACAGGCGCTTTGTGAATGGTTAGGGGTTTCCACGAATGTTCCGCTCGAGTTCCCAAGGCTTAATCCGGCGGGGTCGAATCGAATAAGATCGCTTCGAAGATGGATGGATGGAGGCAGCAGCTCCAAGAAACTACTGAAGCGACTTATTCCGAACAGTGTCCGATTGCCTGTGCGAAGAGTTGCTGAGAGATTCAATAGAACCGAACGCGCGCCGGATCGACTCGATGCGAATACCCGCGAACAGTTAATGAGTCTGTTCATCAAGGATGTGGACCAACTGTCTGAATTGATTGGACGTGATCTGCACGAAATTTGGGTAAATGCCAGTAGAAGAGAAGGATCGTCATGATTTCGGTATGTGTCAGTATGGCATCAATGAATCGGATTCTACGAGTCGCATCGAATGTATTCGCCATGCCATGTGTTTACGGGCTCATGTCCTCAGTTGGCCGTGAAGCAGGGATCCTTGCGTCATCTATCTCAGTCATGATCTTTCCAATTAGTTACGTTCAACCTAACTTTGAGCAGAATCCAGTCTGATGTGTGGAATTGCGGGCATATTCGGCGGATCCTTCTCCATGGACCAACGCAAGTCTCATTGCGAGAAGATGCGAGATGCCATTACTCACCGTGGTCCGGATGATCAGGGAATATTCACATCGTCAAATGCCCCGATGGCCATGGGGCATCGACGGTTGTCCATCATCGATACGTCGCCTGCCGGTCATCAGCCGATGACGAGTCATTGTGGACGATGGACGCTCGTCTTCAATGGAGAGATCTACAATGCGAGACAGCTCGCCCAATCGGTCGACAAGTCCGTGCCCATGCGTGGATATTCGGATACCGAGGTTCTGCTTGAATTGATCGCACGAGATGGCATCGAAGCAGCGATTGCCCCAGCTGTGGGCATGTTTGCTTTCGCGGCATGGGATCATGAGCGGAAACGCCTTTATCTGGTTCGAGATCGAATCGGCATCAAGCCGTTGTACGTGACCGAGCACAGCGGCCTGCTTGGATTCGCATCAGAGCTACGATCATTCCGGCATGTGCCTGAGCTGCATGGAGGCGTATCCAAGGCCGGTCTGGCATCTCTTCTCAGATTTGGATACATCCCCGGACCGGCCACCATTCTCGAAAACACTCGTAAGCTTCCGCCTGGTTCCATGCTGGTAGCGGATTTCCAAGATGGCGTTCTGAAGACGCGCACCAATCGTTGGTGGTCGATCCCTATGCCGCCCGAGGACTCGATTGGCCGATTGGATGAACAGGATGCCATAGAGAGAGTTCGAGAGGTCATCGGTCAATCAGTCTCCGATCGTTTGGTCTCGGATCGACCACTCGGCGCATTTCTATCAGGCGGTATCGACTCCTCGATCGTTGTGGGCATGATGGCCAGGACAAGTACCGAATCCGTCCGTACCTACTCGATCGGATTCGAGCAGGAGGCATACGACGAGGCATCGCATGCCCGTGGAGTGGCCGCTCATCTTGGAACCGAGCACACCGAGTTGTATGTTCAAGAGCAGGATGCCATTGATCTGGTTCCGCAGATGGGAGCGATCTTCGACGAACCGTTTGCAGATTCCTCCCAGATCCCTACGAGTCTGGTTTGTCAGCTGGCAAGACGTGATGTCGTGGTCGCCTTGTCCGGCGATGGAGGTGATGAATTATTCAGCGGCTATGAACGCTATGCCTGGACAATGAGATTATGGAAGCGGATTTCCAGAGTCCCGAGGCCGATCAGACAGTCCATGTCTCTGGGGCTTCGGACGGTGCCGCCACCATTGGCGGCTTCTCTTGCAAAGGCGATAAACCGATGTGTTCCGCGTCGCTATCAGGTCAGGAATCCATCTGACAAGGTCAGGCTGATGTCACAGTTGCTGGGTGCGAAGGATGCGCGTGATCTCTACCAACTGATTGTGGGTCATTGGAAGAACCCGGAACGAATTCTGGCGGGCGGCCTCTCCCCGGAGGAGCAGCCAGTCTTCCCGGACGTGCCGAAGATGGATGACCGGCATGCCATGATGATGACCGACATGCTTGGATATCTTCCGGACGACATACTGGTCAAGGTCGATCGAACAAGCATGAACATCGGACTGGAGGCAAGGGTTCCATTACTTGACCATCGACTGGTTGAATTGGCCTGGCAGTTGCCTATGCAGCTGAAGGTACGCCATGGCGAGGGCAAATGGCTTCTGCGGCGAGTTCTGGAGGAACTCGTACCAAGAGAACATTGGGATAGACCAAAGCAGGGTTTCGGTGTTCCCATCGGGCAATGGCTGCGGGGGCCTCTCAGAGACTGGGCCGAGGCATTGCTTTCAGAGGAACGATTGGGGAGAGAGGGTTATCTTCAGCCAGCAGTGGTGAGAAAGGCCTGGAATCAGCATCTCTCAGGAACGCTGGACATGGGCGCCTACATGTGGGACATACTCATGTTCCAATCATGGCTGGAGGCGAACAGATAGCTATGCGCATCGCGATTTTCACAGGATCTCTGGCTACCGGTGGAGCGGAACGACAGTTCGCACTGCTTGCTGGCCAACTTGTGAAACGTGGTCACGAGGTGCTCTTTCTGACAATGGAAAGCCGTTTCGACAATCCGGACTATCTGAAACTACTCGGTGACGCTGATCATCATGTTCTTCAGGAATCGAGATGGCCTGGACCACTCAGATTGATTCAGCTTCTTGGCATGTGGCGATCGGTTCGCCGTGAACTTTTCCAATTCAACGCAGATGTCGTCTATTCCTCTCTTGAATGGCCGAATTGGCTGGCTGCTCGCGCTGTCTCCGGAATGAGAAACCGGCCCTTCTGCGTGGGAGGTATTCGAAACTCCTCGGAAATCATGAGCTGGAAGAGAAGACTCCCAATAACCCTGCTTGCCAAGCGGGGGCATCTTGATGGGTTGATCGCCAATTCCCGAGCAGGACTTGACGAGTCTCATCGATCAGGTGTGAAGGCGAATCATGAGCAGGTCATATGCAACGGAATCGATTCGATTCGATTCAGACCCGACGATCTTGAGCGGGCTCGAATGCGATCGGAGCTAAAAGTGCCTACTGATTCCCTGCTCCTCGGTCATGTTGGTCGCATAAGTCCCATGAAGGATCATGAGACGCTACTTCGAGGATTCGCACAAGTTCTGAAGTCCATGCCCGAGAGCCACCTCGTCTGTGTAGGCGATGGTCCAACGGCCCGTATTGATGAGCTGAAGTCTCTTGCAACGAAACTCGGCATCGATTCCAGAATTCAATGGCTTGGTCATGAATCACGAATATCGTCGCTGTATTCCGCATTGGATGTTCTTGTCATGTCGTCTCGTGATGGGGAGGGTTTTCCAAATGTCGTCTGCGAGGCCATGGCCTGCGAGACACCTTGCGTCGTGACCGATGTTGGTGAAGCACGGAACATAGTTGGTGAGGCCGGCAGAACAGTTTCCGTTGGAAATCCCGATGAGCTTGCTCTTGGAGTGATCCAAGTCAATCGGGAGAAGGAACTGGGTGCAATGGCCCGTCGACGCATAGAGGATCATTTCAGTGTCGAAAACATGGTGTCTCGGACGGAAGCGATGCTTCAGGATTTGATCACGTCATCAGGATGATGCGGATCCCTTGCCGAGTGTATCCTGCGTACACATGATCCGAATTGCCCATGTCATCAACAATCTCCAGACAGGTGGAGCCGAGACGACTCTCCTGAGGCTCATGGAGCACATTGATCGAAGTCGTTTCGAGCCCTTCGTGCTCGCGATGATCGGCGAGGGAACCATTGGGCCACGTATTCGTGAAATGGATATTCCCGTCGTCGCTCTGGGCGCAGCCCGCCGGCGACTCAGCGTGCGGACCTTTCTCGAGATCAGAAGACATCTCAAGGAATTCCAGCCTGATGTCATCCAGTCATGGATGTATCACTCGAATCTGGCGGCCTACCTTTCAAGAGGTGCCGTTCCAAACCGACCTGCGCTGGCCTGGAACATACGTCATTCGCTTCATGATCTGTCCCACGAGCCGTGGATGACGCGACAGGTCATCAAGGCGGGGGCCAAGCGTTCCGCAAAGGTCGAGGCCATCATCGCCAACTCCGCCGTGAGCATGAGACAGCACGAGGCCATCGGCTATCGCTCATCGAGAAACGAGGTCATTCCAAACGGATTCGATCTCGAGTCACTGAAGCCGTTTCCGAATGCGTCCACCAAGCTGCGTGAAGAAATCGACATCGGCGATTCAGGATTCATCATTGGTTGTGCGGCAAGATTCCATCCCATGAAGGACCAGCAGATGCTGGTCAGAGCTACGGCCGAACTTGTCGAGAAGGGACGTGATATCCACTGTGTCCTGATCGGCAGAGGGTGCGAGTCCGGCGGGGAAGCGGAATCGCTTCGTCCATTGCTCGGAGAGCGTCTGCATCTTCTGGGCGAGCGCCGTCCGTTGGCGGAAACCGTCTCCGGCCTCGACTGTCTTGCGGTCGCATCAGCATGGGGAGAGGGATTCCCGAATGTTCTGGCCGAGGCGATGGCCTGCGAGGTTCCCTGTGTCACCACGGATGTCGGTGATGCGGCCGCCATCGTGGCCGATCCCGAACGTGTCATATCACCTAGAGATCAGAAGGCGATGGTCGAGGTCGTCGACAGGATGCTTCAGCTCGAAAAACAGCAAAGACAGAAGATCGGACAAGAAGAACGAGCAAGAATCCTGGAGAACTATCCAATTGCCAAGATCGTCAAGCAATACGAGGATCTCTGGGTCGATCTGGCATCCTCACGGAATACCGTCCCATGAGTCGTGTGCTCGTCATGGGAGGCTTGGCGCCGACGTTGTTTCTCTTTCGAGCACCCTTGCTGCGGGCGATGGTCGAGCGTGGTCATGAAGTGATCGCCACTGCTCCCGATGAAGATGATCGAGTGCCTCAGGCCATGGAGGAACTCGGTGTCCAATGGCGACCACTCGACTTCGAACGCAATCGAGTCCAGCCTGTTCGTGATCTTCTGTTCCTGAGGAGAATCCGAAGCCATCTCAGGGATATCCAGCCCGACCGTCTTCTGACATACACCATCAAGCCGAACATCTATGGTGGATGGGCGGCGCGATCCGAACAGATTCCATCGGCCGCGATGGTGACAGGTCTTGGTCAGGTCTTCACGAACCCCGGGATTCGTCGGACATTGGCGACACGCATGCTTCGAAGCGCCTGTCGACACCATGATCATGTATTCGTCCAGAATCCCAACGACCGATCCGATCTTCTCGATTTGGGAATCGTGAATGACGAATCCAAGATCGTCATGACGGCCGGTTCGGGAGTGGATCTCTCGGCCTTCCCATCCATGCCGATGCCTGACCGCCCCATCTTTCTCATGCTGGCAAGACTTCTCGAATCGAAGGGAGTCCGGGTTCTGATCGAAGCGGCCCGGCAGCTCAAGGAACAGTGTCCAGAGGCCACGGTCCGGATCGGGGGCATGGAGGATCCGGGCAGCGGGGGGGTTTCCATGGATGAAATCCGAAGAGCGCACGACATGGGGATCATTGAATACCTCGGTTATGTCGACGATGTGAAGCAGGCTCTGGCCGACTGCAGCGTGTATGTACTTCCCTCCTGGTATGGAGAGGGCGTGCCACACAGCATTCTGGAAGCGATGGCGACCGGCAGGCCGATCATCACGACCGATCATCGCGGATGCCGTGAAACAGTCGACGCAGGACATAACGGGATGCTTGTGCCAGTCCGAGATTCCAACGCTTTGTTTCAGGCGATGCTGGTCATGGCCGAGGATCATGAGGCTCGTCAGGAAATGGGAAAAGCCAGTCGAGCACTCGCGGAATCCCGATTTGACGCCCGGGAAGTCGCCACATGCATGCTGGACAGCCTCTCTCTGTGAACCAATTGGTTGAAGAGAACATAGACTGCTGACCATGAGTCGCGTCCTTCTTCTTGGCAGCTATGCACCATCTCTGGTCCTCTTCAGGGCGCCATTGCTGAAGGCATTGGTGCAGGCCGGACATGAAGTCGTTGCATCGGCACCCGATGAGGATTCCTCCATTGCCGGTGCCATGGAGCAACTGGGCGTCCGATGGGCGCCTATCGACTTCGAACGCAACAAGGTCCAGCCTGTGCAGGATCTGGTTCTGGTTCGCCGGCTGCGTGCCCATCTTCGCGACATTCAACCGGATCGACTGATCACCTACACCATCAAGCCGAACATCTATGGTGGATGGGCTGCTTGTTCCGAGGACATTCCATCAGCGGCCATGATCACAGGCCTTGGAACGATGTTCATGAATCCCGGCATTCGAAGGGGCATTGCCCAGCGAATGCTTCGCAAAGCCGTTCGACATCATGATCGGGTGTTCTTCCAGAATGGTGACGACAGAGATGATCTTGTGAATGCCGGCGTTGTGGAGGATGCTTCCAAGATCGTCATGACGGCGGGTTCGGGAGTGGATCTCGAGAAGTATCCGGTCCAATCCCTTCCTGACAGGCCCGTCTTCTTGATGCTTGCCAGGCTTCTGGTGGCCAAGGGTGTGCGTGAATATCTTGAAGCGGCAGCCATTCTCAAAGAGAAGCATCCGGATGCCGTCGTTCGTCTTGGCGGCATGGAGGATCCCGGAAGTGGCGGTGTGCCGATGTCGGAGATTCAACAGGCTGTCGAAGATGGTGTGATCGAATACCTCGGACATGTGGATGATGTGCAGGCGGCGCTATCCCAGTGCAGTATCTATGTGCTGCCCTCATGGCACGAGGGGACTCCGCGCAGCGTATTGGAGGCAATGTCCACTGGTCGTGCAGTCATCACGACCGATGCCAGAGGCTGTCGAGAGACCGTGGAGGATGGGAGAAACGGTTTGCTTGTGCCATTGAGAGATCCGCATGCACTCTCCAATGCTATGCATCGACTTGCATCGGACTCTGCTCTTCGTATTAAGATGGGTATCGAGAGCCGGAATATAGCTCAGGATTGCTTTGATGCGAATCAGGTTGCAGATGTGATGCTCAGATCACTGAATCTTTGACTACTATCCAAGAAGAATTCAATCGGTTCGCATGAAATTTCACTCGTACAGATGCCATTGAAAATGGCGGATCACTCCAGTTCGAATTGAGAATGAAAATATGACACCCTCGATTGAATCGAACAAATCACTTGAGAACCATTTCGAGTTCGGTGCGAATTGGCTGGATTACTCGGATTCGGTCACGCAATCCCATCTGGACCATGCAATCTCGAATCTCAAGCGACTGTTCGCATGCGAGCGTATGGACGGGGCTCGCTTTCTGGATATCGGATGTGGTAGTGGTATTCATACGGTTGCTGCTGCGAAGCTGGGCGCCCGGATAGTTTCAGTGGATCTCGATCCAATGTGCATAGAGTCGACAAGGAAGTTGTGTGATCTTTTTGAAGTGCAGAGCCAAGTCGAGGTTACAAGGCAATCGGTATTCGAGCTCGATCCGTCATTGAGGCGTTCATTCGATATCGTCTATTCTTGGGGCGTACTGCACCACACAGGGGACATGTGGACGGCGATCGAGAGGGCGACAGAATGCGTCTCTGATTCAGGCCAATTCAGTCTTGCCATCTACAGAAAACTATGGTGTTGCGGCTTGTGGAGAATGGAGAAGTACCTCTATTCGCGCATGCCATCGGCAATGCAGAAGATGGTCCGCTGGCCGTATACCGCTGTTGTCGACGGGGTGACATCCATCAAGAGGATGCAGTCTCCACTCAGTTTCCGCCGTGAATACAAGGCCTCGCGTGGCATGACACGGGATCACGACATCCATGATTGGCTGGGGGGATATCCCTACGAATCTGCTACTGCAAGCGAGATCGAGGGGTTCATGAAGTCCAAGAATTTCACTCTGCTCAGGAACTTCGGAGCTGAATCCAAGAGATTTGTATTGGGACTTTCAGGTAGTGGATGCATTGAATATGTTTTCCGTCGTGACGATTGAGATTTAACTGTTGATTAATCGGCACTTGGATTGTTCTGGATTTGGCCGACGAGCTCATGAGTACGTTGATTAAAAGATGCTTTGATTTGTCCGTGAGTATCGTCATGCTCCTTGCATGTATCCCGATATTCATGTTTGTCTCGATTTCCGTTCTCATTGCCATGGGATGGCCTGTGTTCTTCAGGCAGTCGAGGCCGGGAAAAGGCGGCAAGCTCTTCATGATGTACAAGTTTCGGACGATGTCCAATGCGAAGGATTCGAACGGCGAACTTCTTCCCGATGCCCAGCGACTCGGTCGACTGGGCAGATTGCTTCGCAAGAGCAGCCTTGATGAACTCCCGGAACTCCTGAATGTCGTCAAGGGCGAGATGAGTCTGGTGGGACCCAGACCGCTGCTGCCGGAATATCTCCCGCTCTATGATCAGGAACAGGCTCGGCGACATGAAGTCAGGCCTGGAATCACCGGTTGGGCACAGGTGAAGGGTCGAAACAGCCTGGCCTGGAAGGAAAAGTTCGCACTGGACGTCTGGTACGTTGACAACCGATCAATCTGGCTGGATCTTCGTATTCTTCTCATGACTGTTGTTCAGGTCTTCAAAGCAGGAGACGTCAATCAGTCTGGGCAGGCGACGATGAGCAAGTTCACGGGGAACACATGAGCGACAACAGGCTTCTGATCCTTGGTGCCGGTGGAAACGGACGAGTCATTTCCGACATGGCAGAGCAATCGGGCATGTGGTCGATGATCGCCTTTCTGGATGATTCCGTCGACGCCCATGACTACCCATGGGGGATCGTCGGTTCCTGTTCGGACTTCGTCGAACATGCGGCCATGTTCACCCACGCGATCGTGGGCTTTGGCGACAACACGCTTCGATCGAAATGGATCAATCGAATAGCGCAGACCAGTCTCCAGATGCCGACCATCATCTCGGAATCGGCACAGGTCAGTCCACGTGCCGAGCTCGGGTCTGGAACAGTCGTCATGCCGCAGGCGGTGGTGAACATCGGTGCTCAGATCGGCGCTGGATGCATCATCAACACCGCCGCGTCGGTCGATCATGACTGTCAGCTTGGTTCCTGCGTCCACATCGCACCAGGTGCGCACGTCGGCGGGCATGTGAAGATTGGCGATAGAAGCTGGATCGGGATCGGGTCATCCATACGAAACGGCATCAACATCGGAACGGACGTGATGGTCGGTGCGGGCGGCGCCGTCATCTCCGATCTGGCCGATGGTTGCACCGCTGTCGGGGTGCCGGCTCAACCACGGGACTGAATTCAAGCGTTTGCCTGTTCAAGCACGTTGCCGATGGCATCGACGGCCATCTGCATGGTCTGATCGTCAATCGTGTGATGAACCAGAAAGGCCAATCCGGTCTCGCCGAGTTCCTGTGCCACTGGCAGGCGTTCGGCAGGAGCCAGACCGGCATCGGCGATCAGTTTTTCACGATAGATCTCCGGACAGCCACCGACCTGACATGGCCATCCTGCCTGATTGATCTCATGCATGATTCGATCTCGCGACCAGCCATTGGCCAGATGATCCGGTTCAACGAAGCAGTAGGCTCGATAGCAGGCGTGGCTTATATTTTCATCAGGCCACGGGAAACGAATCACCGGCAGTCCTGTCAACCGCCGTCTCAGAAGATCGGTGTGTTGTTTTCGCTTCAGGCACCAGTTGTCGAGCTTCTCCAGCTGACGCAAGCCGATAGCAGCCTGAGGTCCGGTCATTCGCCAGTTGCTGCCGAGTGATTCGACGACCCAGCGAAAACCCGGTGGATGATCATCTCGATGAACGGCATCCCAGGATTTGCCATGCTCTCTTGCCGACCAGGCTCGCTTCCACATTGCCTCGTCGTTGGTCACCATCATTCCGCCATCACCACCGGTACTCATGATCTTGTCCTGGCAGAAGGAGAAGGCCGAAGCATGGCCAAAGCTTCCAACGCTTCGTCCGTCTACCGAGGCGCCGTGAGCCTGCGAACCATCCTCGATGATCTTGATGCCATGTTCATCGGCCCAGGTCATGATCGCCGGCATGTCGCATGGCCATCCAGCCAGATGGACGACGATGGCTGCTCGAGTGCGAGGGGTTCTGGCTGCTTCGAGCGTTTCGACAGTGAGATTCTGAGAGTCACGATCGACTTCGGCGAAAACGGGTCTTGCCTGTCTGAGCATCACGCACGAGACCGAAGCCATGAATGAGCGGGGGGTGACGAGCACGTCGTCGCCCTCTCCGATGCCGCACGCGATAAGAGCGGCTTCGAGGGCCAGAGATCCATTGGCGAGCGTCAGGCCATGAGAGGCATCGAATTTTTTGGCAAATGCGGCTTCAAAGTCCGCGCAATGGCTTCCTGTCCACGCATTGACCAGACCCGAACGAAGCACCGAGACGGCTGCTTCAATCTCATCAGGCTCGTATTGGGGCCAGGGAGGTAGGGGCATGAAGGAAGTATAGGGTTGCTGGCACACTCGACGATACAATCAGGCCCATGATCAGAGACCATCTCATCTCATTGCCTCGATCCGCCAAGCAGTTGCTGGCGATGTTGGCCGATGCTTCCATGGTCTCAATCGCCGTATGGGCCGCCTTTGCCCTGAGACTTGCCGATCCATGGCCTGAGATGCTGGCAAGCCGCTGGTGGCTGCTGGTGGCGATGCCTGCCGTGACGATCCCGATCTTTAAGCTCTCTCGTCTATACCGGACGGTTGTCCGCCATCTGGGGCCTCAGTTCGGCCTGTCCCTGATCTACGGCGTGACCTTCTCAGCCCTTTGTCTGCCTGTGATGGTTCTTTTGTCACAGCAGACCGAGGAATTCTCTCGGTCAGCGGTGGTCATCTACTGGCTTCTGGCCATCGTGGGTGTTGGTGGGTTGCGACTGCTTGGCCGGGGTTGGTTCAGGATATCGATGCAGGAAGGGCTCAAGCCGGTCATCATCTATGGCGCCGGTGAAGCCGGTGTCCAGTTGCAGTCATCAATGACGGGCAGCGAACGATATCGAGTGATCTCATTCGTGGATGACGATCGAACCGCCTGGAAAACGGTCATCAATGGAGTTTCCGTCTCAAGCCCGGAAATTCTTCGGCAACTGGTTCTGAAAAATCGCTGCCGTGACATCTTTCTTGCCATGCCCTCGATTGATCGAATCGAGCGGCGCCGCATCATTGACCGTCTCAAATCTCTTCCAGTGACGGTTCGAACCGTTCCAAGTCTCGCCGAGCTGATCGATGGAACGGCCAGTCTCGATGATGTCCGGCCAATCGCCATCGAGGATCTGCTTGGTCGGGATGTCGTCGCGCCTCGTCAGGAGCTGCTTGACCAATGCATTCGGGACAAGGTTGTTCTGGTCAGTGGCGCTGGCGGATCGATCGGATCGGAGTTGTGTCGTCAGATTCTGAGATTGGCGCCCAAGAGGCTCGTACTACTGGAACGATCCGAGGTCGCGTTGTACGAGATTGATCGAGAGCTGAATGAAATCGCACAGGAAGAGGGCCTGCAGGTCAGGATTTCCCCGGTTCTGGGATCCGTCCGCGATCGGGTTCGTGGAGAGGACATTCTCCGCACATTCGCCGTGGAAACCGTCTATCACGCAGCGGCCTACAAGCATGTTCCATTGGTCGAATACAACATTTCTGCTGGCGTGGGCAACAACTCAATTGCGACCTGGAGCTTCGCCGAAGCGGCGGCTCAGGCAGGCGTCACTTCTTTCGTATTGATCTCGACGGACAAGGCGGTACGGCCCACGAACACCATGGGTGCCACCAAGCGATTGGCGGAACTTGTGCTTCAGGCACTTCAGCATCAGCATCCAAACACCAGATTCTGCATGGTCAGATTTGGAAACGTGCTGGATTCGTCTGGTTCCGTCGTGCCGAGGTTCAAGAAGCAGATTGCCATGGGTGGGCCGATCACGGTCACGCATCCGGAAGTCATCCGATATTTCATGACGATTCCAGAAGCAGCGGAACTGGTGATTCAGGCCGGTTCCATGGGAGAGGGCGGAGATGTCTTCCTGCTGGACATGGGCGAAGCCGTGAAGATCGTGGATCTGGCTCGACTCATGATTCGACTGGCCGGTCGGACGGAACGGACATCCGATCAGCCTCATGGTGACATCGAGATCCAGTTCACCGGTTTGAGACCGGGAGAGAAGCTCTACGAGGAATTGTTGATTGGAGACAATCCATCCGGCACGGATCATCCGATGATCATGAAGGCCAATGAAAGCGAGCTGTCCTGGGAAACACTGAAGGGGCATCTGGAGTTTCTGGCCGAAGCCTGCCGTAAACCGGATCCCAAGGCGATCAGGGATCGTCTGGGAGTGATCGTCGAGGGATTCGAGCCGGAGCAGGAACTGGTCGACATCGTCTGGCAGGAACAGCAGGACAGAGTGGCTCGTGGATCCATCCCTTTCAGGAATACCTCTGGAACCAGAAATGACGAGGATTCCAACCGGTCACATGGCTGATGGTCTCGGATACCTTTTTTCCCAAGCTAGAATGACACGATGACTTCATCCAATCAGATTGAATCAGATTCACCTACCAAGGTCCTCGAGAACCGAATCGACTCATGTGCCGCGACGGTTGCTGTCATAGGCATGGGCTACGTGGGATTTCCATTGGCGAGAGCCTTGAATCATGCAGGCTATGGAATCATCGGATTTGATGTTGACGATCGAAAGATCGAGATGATGAAGCGAGGCGAGTCCTATCTCGGACACTTCGGGGACGAGTTCTTCCGATCCCTCACCGATGGTGAACGATTCAC
>MDTD01186643.1_pt1 | contig 20365 bp, 19 predicted proteins | sample 811221 | NCBI WGS metagenome assembly MDTD01 (sample SAMN05326646, study PRJNA326480) | marine metagenome | isolation source: seawater | place: Pacific Ocean: South West | collected 2011
TAAAGCTGATAAAGCTATTCAAGATACCATTCTCATCATGATGACCTCTCTCGGCACACGTGATCAGTCTACATATTTGCAAAGTATCGGCTTCGCTGCTTGCCTGGCAAAACCGATAAAGCAGGCCCAGCTTTATGATTCTATCGCCTTTGCGATTGGACGGGCAAAGCGCCATACCATTGTTTCTAAACCCATCATGACAGAAGACAGCCTCAAGCAACTTCGGAAACAAACCATCCGACTTTTAATCGTGGAAGATAATGTTACCAATCAAAAAGTAGCGGCTGCCATTATGGAAAAACTCGGTTTCAGGGCAGATTGTGTCATGAATGGAAAAGAAGCGATTCAGGCACTTAAGAATATTCCATATGACCTGGTTTTCATGGATTGCCACATGCCAATTATGGATGGCTATGAAGCAACTCAGCAGATTCGAAGCGGAAAAGCAGAGATAAAGGACGCTGAAGTTCCAATTATCGCAATGACAGCAAATGCCATGCAGGGAGATCGGGAAAAATGCCTGGAAGCAGGTATGGACGATTACATAGCTAAACCCGTTTCACCTGTAGATATCGTCCATATCCTGGATACCTGGCTTGACCGGGATCAAAGCAAACCAAAACCGCCAGCCTCATCTGATCCGAAAGTCTTTATTCCCGAGTCACCTGAAGATAAAGGGAAAATAGCTGCGTCTTCTCCTAACACCGATTTCGACGTCAGTGAATACGTAGCATTTGATGAAGTTGAATTGATGCGACGCTTAATGGATGACCGTGATCTGGCAGAAATGCTGCTTCAGGTCTTTATTCAGGATATCCCAATCAAGCTGGAAGAAATGCGTACTGCATTGAAATCGCAGGAACATGAAACCATGGCTGGACTTGCCCATACCGTGAAGGGTTCTGCAGGTAACATTGCAGCACCACAACTGCAATATCTCGCAAGCCGCTTGGAACAGTCTTCACGTAAAAAAGACCTTTCCAACGCCGAAAGTTTCATTACGGCTATTAATGCCGCACTAAAGGAATTTCTCGATGGAGTCCAGATATCTGGATACAGCATAGGAAAAGGACAACCACAGTCATGAAAACCAAAAACCGCATCCTTATTGCCGAAGATAATCTTACATCAAGACTCATGCTGAAAAGCGTTTTGCAGAAAAAGGGATTCGAAGTTGATGATGCTGCAGATGGCAATGAAGCATGGACTAAAGCGCACGAACCAGATGCGCCACGATTGCTCATTCTGGATTGGTTGATGCCCGGGAAAAATGGAACCGAGATTTGCTCGGCATTAAAAGCCGAAGACCACGATGTCCCTTTCTATATTATTCTGCTTACCAGCAAACATGAAAAAGAAGATGTGGTGGAAGGGCTGAGCGCTGGAGCTGATGATTTTATATCAAAGCCTTTCGATTCCGGGGAGTTACAGGCTCGGGTTTCTGTCGGATTTCGGATGATAGACCTGCAAATGAAATTATGTGAGAAAATTTCCAGCCTGCAACTAGCACTTGAGCAGATCAATACGCTCCATGGACTTCTTCCAATGTGCATGCATTGCCATAAAGTTCGTGATGATCAAGGATACTGGGACCAATTAGAACACTATATTCGGGTTCATGAGTTAGCTGAAATAACCCATGGTATCTGCCCGGATTGCCTGCAAAAGCACTATCCGGAAATCCACCTTGAACGCCAAAAATCCTGTTGCAATAATTGATCATCCGCTCCAGATCAGGGCTGATCTGGAGCTTCATATTGCGACAATTCTTCTTCTTCAACTCGCTCGTAACACTCCGGGCAAATACCGTGGCTGAAATCGATATTCCCGATTTGTGCCACATACGATTCGAGTGCTTGCCAAAAGCCATCGTCGTGCCGAACACGTCGACAATAAGAACATATCGGAATCAAATTGCGCAGGGATTGAATTTCTTTCCTCGCCGCTTCAAGCTCAGACATCAGATTATGGCGCTCAATGGCGTAAATGATGGCTCGCATCATCTGCCGCTGGTTTGATTCCCATTTTACCAGATAATCCTGTGCTCCTTCATGTACCGCCTGAATAGCCAGCTGCTCGTCATTTAACCCGGACAACACGATAATCGGTTGTGAACAGGCATCACGTAAAGTCACAAAAGAATCCAGACCACGCCCATCTGGAAGATTCAAGTCAAGCAGGATTACATCCGGCGAAAAAGCTTGTAGAAAACCGGTTGCTTCCTTCAAGTTAGGAACATGTCGGATTTGAATTTCAGGTTGGAGCTGATCTTTCATGATCTCAGAGAAGAGTCGGACATCGCCTTCTTCATCTTCAACCATCAAAATATTGATTAACTGATTCGCATAATCTGGCACTAAAAATCAACCTCATGATTAGCTTTCGGTAAAAGAATATACACGGTTGTTCCCTGTTGCCATACTGAGTCCAGCCAGATTCGCCCCCCATGAGCTTCAATAATCTTCCTTGCCCGAGCTAAGCCTGTACCGGTTCCTTCACACGCATCTTCATGAAAACGTTGAAACAGCTCGAATGCATAGGGAAGCATCGCAGAATCGATGCCGAGACCGTTATCAGTAAACGTAATGACATGGGCATGATCAGTGGAGTCACAATCAATGACCAGCGCCGCATCAACTTCACGCCGATAAAAAATCGCATTCTTGATTACTTCCGTAATAGCATCTCTCAGATAAGCAAGATGCCCCTGAATAGTCGGCAAAGCAGCCTGTGACACAGTCATTCCCCCTTCATGAATCTCTGTGTTCAATTCCCGCCGAATCTCAACACATAGATCATTCAGATCGACCTCCACCAACGATGCCGATTCCCAACTTATGTGCGAAAATTTACGCAGCTCATCAATCATACGCTGAGACTTCTGAAGATGTTCAATTGCCACCCGGGTATAGTCATTCACATCCTCAGGTACCTCTTCGGGCAATTTATTCTGCAGCAACTCCAGAAACTTGGTAGCGATACGAACCGGAGCCTTCACATCATGGGCCATCGCATGTGCAAAATGTTCCATCACATCTGCCTGCAGCATCGTCTCACGATGAGCGTTGGCGGTAAGACATTGCTGATGTGCAGCCCAGAACAAAGCTTTCAGACTCTGGCGCATGATAGGTTCACGCAAAGACTGTAAATCTCGCATATCCAGGTAGCCTGCATATATCAAGGGAGCATCCAGACAACCATTTTGGCCAGTTGGTATTACAATTGCCAACACTGGTGGCCGCTTAAAGTTAACCAATACCGGTAGAACGCGATCCATCCACCCACGCTCACCTACCATAACCAACGGAACAGGTGGTGGCTCTGGCATCTTGCCAAGCTTTTCCTTTTTTGAACTCTCCCCATAGCAATCAACTAATGCAGACTTTGCCAGACGCGAGGTTTGCTCCAGATCCTGCGTAAAATGCGTCGACACTACGCGAACGTTGAGATTTCGCTTTGCTACCTGAAGAAGCCCTTGTAGTTGCTGAAAGGTGGCAGTTTCAACATCTGCTGGAAGACGTTGCTCCAGCCAGCAGATATGTTGCGTATGCGTACTCATCTAGCGTTACAACCACTCCATTTGATCGTAGCCCTCAACAGTCTGCCTGGGGTCTGGTTTGACATTCCGATATCTGGCCCCGGAAACCAGAACGCTCGGATACCACAGAATCTGTAGCTCTTGACAAATCTGACTGAGCATTATCTCTGGTATTAAACGTAGCTCTCTCGAACCACCTTGCCAACTTGATTCGACAGCACAAGGGGTATAATTCTCACCGCTTACCACATATTTACAAACCTGCGTTGCATTCAGCGGTGGTCCAAGTTACCGTACTCCGTCTTACTTTTGCAGAGAAGTAGGTTACATTATTGTAGTTTCGTGGCATGCAGGCAGGAACGAATACTCGAAACACAACCTACCCTTACCGCCTCAAACGACCTGTTGGGAGATTTGGCCAACAATGTTTATGAAATGTTGGGACAACGAGACCATCGTTAACCATATCCAGGATCTATACAATAAAAAGATCCCGGTATATTCCTCTTACATACACAAGAACTACCCCACCCTTCACCGGGCTGCTTTCCGTTATTTCGGAAACTGGGAAGCCGCCATTATGGCCGCCGGACTCAATTATGATGAGATCTGCCGGTACAAAAGGTGGAACCGCAAAACCATCATCACCAAGATCAAAGAGCTGCGCAAACAGGGAGTCGACCTTAGTTGGCGGCAGTTCTCGCTGGGTGAACACTCAGCTGTCGCATATGCTGCCATCAGCAAACGCCATTTTGGTTCCTGGGATGCGGCTTTGGAAGCAGCAGGTGTATCTGCTGCCGAAATTCGCCGATACAATCGCTGGACCCGCAAACGCATCCAGAAGCAGATCCGAGATTACCACAACAACGGCAAACCGCTTGCAGCCAAACACATGCAACAGGATGAACCCGGGCTCTACCATGCAGCCTGTCGGCAGTTTGGCTCCTGGCGCGAAGCCATCGAAAGTGTCGGTATCGACTATACCGATATTGCATACCGTATTCAGCGTTCAAAAGAAGAAATTACCAATATTCTAGGCGATCTGATTGCTCAGGGAATCAGCCTGTCAGACACCAACATGCGCCGCCATTATCCCGCGGTTCATGCCAGTGCTGTTCGCTATTTTGGTAATTGGTCATCAGCGCGCAAAGAAGTCGGCATCGACCGGGATTATCGTCGTCGCAGTGATAAGGAAAAAGCAGAAACCCGTGAAAAGGCAAACGCCAAGAAGCGTGCCAAACGGGCAAAGGCCAATCCGAAAACAACCGATACGAAAGCTGCAAAGCCACTTTCCACGAAAAGGACGACCACCAAAGGGAAGTCGACAAAGAGCAAGACAAAAGCTTCGTCGGCGTCCGGTAAATCAGCCAAAAAATCTGGCTGAACCCACAGAAATAAACTTCAGAAAAGCCAGCGACAGTCGCTGGCTTTTCTATGCCTGCAAAAGATAGCACTGAGACTTTTAAGATTTCGTTGGAATCGCAGGCTGGCAGGTTAGGTTACACATGGAGGTGAACATGACCACGACCCCTACCCCATCCAGGCTAAAAAAAACCGGCCGTCTGATCGTTTCAGACAGCGAGCGCTGTGCAGATATGCTCTATGCCGTAGGCATGTTTGTTCCTGATTCATTCATCTGGGCAGAAATTGAAGGCCAGCCTCTCGTTATTGTCAGTCCACTGGAAGCTGGTCGTATGGCGACAGGAGTAAAGGGCAATACAACAGTTTACAATGTTGACGAGATCATGGAATCCTGGAAACTACAGGACCGTAAAATACTGACCCAACTATTAGGTCTGAGTAAACATTTTGCAGTTGGACGGTGGGTTGTTCCCTATGACTTCCCCCTCGGTCTTGCGGAATCACTTGACAGTCATGGCATTTCCTGTGCCCCTGAAGAAAAAGCTTTCTTCCCAGAGCGTGAATGCAAAACACCGGCAGAAATCAACTACCTTCGCGAAGGCGTGCAGCTGGCAGAATCAGGATTGCTTCGTGGTATTGAAGTTCTTAAAGAGGCTACCATTCAGGGCACAGATCTTATCTGGCAAGGTTCCATCCTTACGGCCGAAATCCTCCGTGGTGAAATTGACAGCCACATCTGCAAGCAAGGTGGCATCGCTGCTCACACCATTGTAGCACCTGGTCCAGAAGGGGCTGATCCCCACAATGCAGGCAGTGGGCCGATTCATCCTAATGAGCCCATAATCATCGATATTTTCCCTCGCGTCACAGCAACCGGATACTTTGGTGATCTGACCCGCACTGTCGTGAAAGGCCAGGCACCAGACATAGTCAAACAAGCGTTTGAAGCCGTCCGAGATGCTCGCGATCGAGCCAAAGCAGCAATCCACGCCAATGCCAATGGCAAAGAGATTCACCAGACCGTTGCTGGTATCCTCACGGACCACGGATTTGAAACCGATTTGAAAAGTTCTCCGCCCAAAGGTTTCTTTCATGGTACAGGTCATGGTCTTGGGCTTGAGATTCATGAAATGCCGCGTATCAGTAGTGTAGAACACGTGCTCAAAGCGGGGCATGTCGTGACTATTGAGCCTGGAGTATACTATCCTGAATGGGGTGGCGTACGTCTGGAAGATGTGGTTGTGGTGACCTCGGACGGTTGTGAAGATCTTACATCCGTACCGACTTTGCTGGAGATTGATTCATGGTCGTAAAAAATTTACCAGCCTGTATGACTGTTGCTGGTAGCGATAGCGGGGGAGGTGCCGGAATTCAGGCAGATCTCAAAGCTTTCGCCTATTTCAAGACCCATGGCACTGCAGCACTCACTGCTGTTACGGCCCAGAATCCCCACGAAGTGAGCGCTATCGCTCCCATCCCTGTAGAAGTCGTTATCGAGCAATACCGCGCTATCATGAGTGGTATCAAGATCAGTGCCATAAAAACCGGTATGCTCTTCTCAGCAGATGTCGTCGAAGCTTTAGCTATTGAGATGACTCAGTCTGCCGACCAGATCCCACTGGTTGTCGATCCGGTCATGGTTGCCACCAGCGGAGCGGTTCTCCTTCAGGAAGATGCTATTGCCGCGATGAAAATGCAGCTCATTCCCCTGGCCACCGTTATTACCCCCAATCTCCCGGAAGCAGAACTCCTTCTGGGCGAAGCCATGGAACGCACCGAAGATCAGGCGATTCAGGTCGCCGAACGCTTATCCAAAGAATTTGACGTTGCAGTTCTTATTAAAGGTGGCCATTTCGATACCGGCAAATCCATCGATTATCTCGCTGCAGCTGACCACATCTATCGCATCGCAACCCCAGAGGTCGAAGCCCTTACCACCCATGGTACCGGCTGTATGCTCTCCAGCGCCATCGCTGCCAACCTGGCCTTGGGCAAAGATCCCCATTCGGCCATCGTTGCTGCCAAAGCCTATGTTTACCACTGTCTTTCAGATTGCCGGCGCATCGGCCAGAAAGCCTACGGTATGGTCAGCCCCAAATATTGCGACGAATCCATCGTCGGCGTCGCCATGCTCCGCTGATCAGGATCACTGTGAAAACAAAAAGGCTGCCAGGCATTTCTCAACCCGGTTCACTGGTGGATAATCGTTAAAGAGAAATCCCCTTGAAGCAAAACTGGGATGCGATTCGAGCTTCCCGGCATATTCAGGACGCTTGGCGACAGAACGATCAACACCCATAATTAATGGCAGGTCAGGTTGTTCTTCCAACAGAGCCAGACGCTGCTCAAGCTGCGTTGCATGCCAGCGATGAAAAAGTTCCAGATGGATAAGTCTACCATCCTGGCGTTCAAACGACAGATCAGGAAAGACCAGTTCCTGACCGCCAGCTTCCAGAAACGGTGTATGCCCCACAATCTGCCAGTCATGCACCGTTTCCTTAAAATGGCGGTGAAATAGCCGGATTTCTTCAGGCACATATGCACTGAAATTCCGGTAGGGACAGACCAGACCCGCTTTATGATTCAGGTGCAATGGCCGTTTTTGATTCTTCCATTCCACTTCGGCCTTCATCGTCCACTCATCAAGTGTACAGATTGCGGGAAAGAAAGAGGCCAGTTGCAGTCCATACTTCTTCGATTCACTTAGCACGGATGCGGGTCCATCGATCACCACCTTCACTGCTTTTTTCTTTTCCTTATAAAGTCTTGCCAGCAATCTGAAGAATCTCAGATACTTGAAGAGGCGTCTCATCTTGGCAGCATCAGGCGAAGCAATGATCAGTTCCAGGTGATTTGCCCGCAACAACAGAGATTGCACCAGGGAGACGTTATACCGTTCCAGAAGTTCTGCTGGGGTCATGGTTTTGAACACCACCAGTTCTTCATTCGCCGGTAGATCGGCATATATCCCTTTATCAAAAAAAGACTGAGGAAGAGTGGCCTTTTGCAGGACCTGCGATACATAAATCTCTGGCTTCTGATTGCCTCCCTGAAGTTGGCTAAGAAAGCTGGCGCTGGTTTCAAACAACGCAGCCCGAAGTGCTGGATAATCCTCTTGCACCGGTTGTGAAAATTCCGATCGGTCCAACAGAATCTTTTTCAGACCTTTGGCAAAAATCACATCACGATGCCCGTTGATCAGCGGCATCAGATCTTCATCTATTTCACCTCGTGTGGGATGATTATCCGGGTTAAAAAAGGATATCAATTGTTCTGCCAGCTCAAGCGCGCCTGGTTCTTCTGGATGCACGAATGCCGGTCGTACTTTCCCCCCCTGTATACGGCACTTAATGAGATCTTTGGTAAGCACGATGCTGCCTTCTTCGTTCACTGACATAAGACTCACTGGTCCCCATACTCACCAGCTCATAAAGGACCGCCTGCTTTCCTTCCCGTGGCCGCAGAATGCGCCCCAGGCGCTGAACATGTTCGCGCGTACTACCAGAACCGGAAACAACGATTCCCACACTCGCTTCCGGTACATCAATCCCCTCATTCAGCACTTTGCTGGTAACCAGTATCGGGTAAGTACCAGCCCTGAATGCCTCCAGAAAAGCTTTGCGCTCCTTCGCTTTGGTGTGATGGGTTAGTACAGGTAGCAGAAACCTTTTGCCAATCGCATATGCGGTATCGTTATCCGCCGTAAAAATCAGAATACGTTCACCCGCATGCAGTCCGAATAAACGCCAGATCTCGCGGAATTTCGCCCTCCCACTTCTGGCCAGACGCCGCTGCTCCAAGTAAGAATTAAAGGCTTCCCGCCCACCTGGCATTCGGCTTGTGAGGCCAATAAAACGGGCCCAGCCCCCTGGCTGGCTGAAATTAATTTGATGGGCACGGATGAAATTGATATAGGTCTGGCGATGCATCTCATAGGACATCTGCTCATCGTCATCCAGATTCAATTCGATTTGTTCCGTCTGATAGGGGGATAGAAAGCGTCCTTCCATTTCATCCACATCCCGCCGGAAACAAAGCGGTCCCAGCAGATCATAGATTACCTGCTCCCCGTCATCCTGGCGCTCTGGAGTAGCAGTCAATCCCAGGCGAAAAGGAGCGATCGACATCAATGCGACCTGCCGGTTGGTAGGACTTGGCAGATGGTGACACTCATCGACAATCAGTAGCCCAAAACGATTGCCGATAAACTCCACCATCAATGCCGCTGAATCATAGGTGGACACCGTCAGAGCCTCAATCTCACGACTCCCACCACCAAGCATCCCGACAGGAAGTTGAAAGGCCTTTTCCAGTTGAGTTGCCCATTGCTGCATCAGGTCAATGGTTGGCACCACCACCAGTGTCGGACGTTCAGTGGCAGCAATCGCCAACTGGGCTACAAATGACTTGCCGGAACCCGTTGGCAGGACAATAACTCCACGTCGATTAACATCTTGCCAGCAGGAAATAGCCTCCTGCTGGTAATCACGAGGCTTCAATGTCTGCCCAAGTGTCAATCGAACAGGAGAAAATGCCCGTGCTTCATCCTCATATGGAATTCTCTTTTGATGCAACCAGGTCACAATTGCAGCATAATGCCGTGCTTCAGCCCGGTAGCCATTAACTCGCTCATCTGAAACCAGATAATCACGCAAGGATGCCAGAGTATTTTCGGGACCTTGTACCAACAAAGTACCATCTTTAAATTGCACAACGACCTTCATGGCCAGACTGTACTGGCCTAAAACAGCAGATCAAATGTTGTACTGCACAAACCATAATGTGAAGCTACGTTCCACTCTTTTCTGAGCACTCTACATGAATCCAATGGCACAAAATCGTTACGCATTCCGCCAAGCTCACGCTATGATTTGGCATGGAAAAATCTGGCGTTACCTGCTGCTTCCCATATTTTTCAGCATCCTGTATCTCCCAATCCTGATTACCATTTGCATCGGGGGAGCTACGCTTGTCGCGAAAATCCTAAGTATGGTTTTTTCCAGTTTCTCCACACCGGGTTCATGGAGCTGGTGGCTGACTACACTGTTTACGGGACTGATCTTTGCTGTTATTGGAATTCTGAGCTACCGCAGCGTGATTTTGATTGCCTATTCACCGTTCCTCGACAAAATTTCGCTAAAGGTTGAGACTCGTCTGCTTGGAGAGCGTAATATTCCAGAGCGCCCAATGTGGCAGGCAATCAAACGCGTTCTCATGGTATTTGCCTTAACCACGAGTGCATCAATACTTCTGCTTATCGGTGATTTTGCCATATCTATGGTTCCCGTGATCGGCGCAATTTTAGCTATCGCCATCATTTTCCCGATGCAGATTGTTGTATCGGGCAGTGCCTATGTTGATCCCTATCTGGACAGATGTGGACATTCCGCCACTTCCAGCTTCAGCTTGGTTAAAAAGAACTACACAACTGTCTTTATCTTTTCGCTGGTCAGTGGATTATTCCTGCTGATCCCCTTCATCGGATGGTTTATTGGACCTACATATACCGTTATTGCGGGATTGATCCTGGCTATGATCTTCAATGGGGACCTTGAGCTGCCAGAAACAGAAACGCAGATTAGTTGAACAATAAGCATTTTAAGTTGCGTAAGCCTCAATAAGATTCCAGGAATCAATATTTAAGGTTCTGATCAGCCCAAAGTAACTCTACGTAAAATCCCTCAAATCTTTACTATTTCACTTGCGAATAGGTAGACCCCTGCTATAATTGCTGCTTTGTCCAACAATAATTACGTGTGTAATTGCTATGGGAAATAGGAGGAAGCAATGAAGGCATGGAAGAGATGCTGGCTAATGCTTGTTGGTCTGTTTATGACCTGTGCAGCAATGGCCCAAACTCCGGTTGCCCCCACACCACCAACGGCTCTTGAGTCAGCTTGGCGGGAGATCCGGCTACAGAACTGGAAGGGTGCCAAAGCCTTGTTTGAGAAAGAGCTCAAACAAACAGTAACCAACAGCGACGAATTCGACCAATGCAAACTGGGTATCGCCTTGTGTCTGCATCACATTCAACCTGACACCGAATCTGACAAGCAAGAGGCTGGCAAGCTGTATGACGAACTGATTGAACGGACTGCCGGAAAGCCCATTCAGGTTCTCGCTATGCTCTATCGGGCACGACTTGCAGATCAGATCGACTATTATGAAGATGAACCGGATCTGGAGACGGCACTTAAGCTCTATGATCAGATACTGGAAAACTTCCCTGACTCCCCCTATATCCATCATGCCGCGCTTTACAAAGCCCAACTTGCCGTTAATAAGATGACTCGGGAAAGCTCCACGGAAGGTATCGCCCAGATTGATGCCTGGCTCAGCAAATATCCAGATAATCTTTTCCGCAGCATTTTTCTGAGTCTGAAAGGTCAGGCTCTGGTCTATCCGATGGAAGACTATAAAGCTGCCGCTGCTACCTTTGCTGCAATCGAAAAAGATGGCAAACTGCCCGGTCATGTGCAACCTGATGCCCACCTTTGGCGTATTGCCAATCTCGCCCAGAAGGCCGGAGACACAGAAATGGCAATCGCCTACTACACCCGCCTGATCAAAGAAGTTGAGCGCTCTGGCTATGGCTTTGAGTCATACGTCCGCTTGAAAGAACTTGGTGTCGAAAATCCACCTGAAGTTATCGATCCATTTGCAGACACACCAGTGGACGATTCCGCATCAATGGACACTCCGGAAGAGAAAGGAGCTGACCAATGAGCATTGAACAGGAAAAAGAAGCTACACCTTTAGTCAAATTCCTCCAGAATGGCCTTGGTTGGGTCATTCTGGTTGGAGCCATGCTCTATTCCATTGTATCGGTTGTTTACAATCACCTGGCTTATGACGCACCGGATGTAACGACAGTACGAATTTGCCACTGGCAGTTGGAAGCTGGTTTCCGGGATGCCCTGCAGGACTTGATTGACGATTACGAAGTTCAATATGAAGAGCGCACAGGAGAAAAAGTTCGCATTCTTCAACTGCCTATCAGTGAACGAGGTTATCGTCAGTTTGTAAACACTGGACTGATTGGCGGAACCGCTCCAGATATCATTGAAAAGGGCTTTGCCAAGAGTGCTACTGACCCGGCATATGTAGCCCGTTTCTTTGCCCCCCTTGGAAAGTATGCCATCGAGCCAAATCCCTACAATGAAGGCACCGACCTGGAAGGCGTTGCATGGAAGGATTCTTTCTTCGATGGTATGCAGGGTGCATATGATCGTACCCTCCTTGACTACTACTTCATCCCGTTCTCTATGTTCACCACCCGTATTTACTACAATCGTGAACTGTACCAGCAGATTATCGGCTCGGATGTTCCGCCGCAAACCTATCAGGATTTGATGGACGCATGCCAGAAAATAACTGACTATTCTAAGAAAAATAATCTCCGCCTGGTCCCTATTGCTGGCAGTAAGTACCAGGTCGGACGGTTTGAAGATTCCTACGGTACCGCCTTCTACTACAAGCCCATCAACGAGTTTGATACCGATTATAATGGTACGACGGATGTCTTTGAGACCTATCTGGCTTACAAGGACAACCGTTGGTCATTTACCGATGATCGTTTTATTCGATCACGTGAATGTACCCTGGACATTGCAAAATACTTCCAGGATGGTTGGCAGGCTGCGCTTCGTGATGACTCAGCGTTTCTATTTGTTCAGGGCAATGCCGTAATGATCGCATCTGGATCTTGGGATGCCCCTAGTCTTAAGAAGCAATCGGAAGGTCAATTCACCCTTGGTATTTTCGACTTTCCTTTGCCAACCGATGACCCTGTTTATGGTCAATACGTCAAATATCCTAAGACGGAAGCATCAATCCGGGGTGGTATTCCCTGGTCCATCAATGCATCATCCAATCAAAAGGATCTGGCGATTGACTTCCTGCGTTTCTGTACGACAAAGAAGAATAATGAGAAGTTCAATCTGGCCATTACCTGGCTTCCGGTGGTTCGGGGAACCAAGCTCTCCCCAGACCTGGTTCCATTCAAACCCAGGGTGAAAGGCTTTAGTGGCGCCTTCCGATACGATATCAGTACAGAAGTAAAGGTCGAAGGCGCGGGAAAACTGTGGAACCTGTACTCAGGTTCGATCTCTGCCAATGAATATGGCGAGGTCATGAAAGAGCTCTATGATCGCTCAGCTGATGATGGTTATGAAAATGAATTGATCAAGGTCCGGCGCAATTTCCGCAATCTGGAGCGCCTGATGGCCAGTCAGACCTCATCATCTCAATTCCTTGGGACCAGTAATGATCCAAGGCAGATTGAGCGATTCCAGCAACTCATGCAATCAACCAGCGATTTCAGCTATAAGGTTGCGTCCAACCAGGCCCTGTTCGAAGCCGTTCAAGACGATAAGGAGACTGAATAATGGCGGCTCAAAAAGTAACCATGCGCAACATCAAGGATAACTGGGTTCTGGTTTTCCTGTTGGCACCGACTCTGATTGGAGTTGCGATTTTCGCCTACATTCCGGCAATCGAAGCTATCCGCCACAGTTTCTACAATTGGGACGGTGCGTTCACAGAAGAATATGTCGGACTTGCAAACGTTGAAAAATTGCTGGGTAGTCTTCCTCTCTGGACTCCTTTGCTGCTTGCGGCTTTTAGTTGCGGGCTATCCGCTCTTATCGATCACCCGTTTGCAAAGCGTTTCCTTCGTATTGCTGGTATTGTCCTCTTCATCTTTACCTTTGGTTTGATGATCAAGGACGCTTCCACCCTTAAGGACTTTGCTGTCAATGTCAATCTCGGCATTATGATCGGTGGGTTTGTCTTGTGCCTGGGTGGTGCCTTTGCTCTCGGCACAGGTAAGCTCAAAACCTCGTGCAAGGTCCTCTCCTATATCTTTGCGTTCGCTATGGGTGTTGCCTATCTTGTGACAATCAAAAAGGTTGGAGATCACCTGCTCTGGAAGAGCTTCAATCTGATCTTCATCCTGGTTATCGCCAACCTTTTCAAAATGTGGCCCAGTATCTTCACTGCGGTCTGTATTCACCGTCTCAAATCAGAAAAATGGCAATACTGGTACCGGGTACTGTTTGTTATTCCGATGATCATTCCGCAGATGGTCGGTCTGCTGATTTGGAAATTCTTCTACGATCCCAATGTCGGCGTACTCAACAAAGTACTCATCACCTTCAAGATTGATCAGCTCCTGATCTGGATGGACAAATGGGTTCTTCATCTCGGCGTCTTCAATGAGCCCTTCAAGCCTGCTTGGTTAGGTGAACCGTCACTCGTCATACCAGCTCTCGTTTTCTGGGGTTTCCCATGGGTTGGTGTCGTTGGTGTACTCATCTATCTTGCGGGTCTGCAGAACATCAGCAATGACGTCTATGAAGCCGCTGAACTGGACGGTATCACCTGGTGGGGAAAGTTCTGGCAGATCGAGTTGCCACTTATCATGACTCAGGTTCGCCTGAATCTCATTCTCATGATCATCGGAACCTTCCAGGCATACGGTTTCCAGTACATCCTCCTCGGTGCAGAAGGTGGACCGGACAATAAAGGTCTTACTCCCGGTCTCTACATGTTCTACCGGGCATTCCAGGAACAGGACTACGGCTACGCTTGTGCCATCGGTTTGATCCTCTTCGTGATCATTCTCGTCCTGACCATTGTCAATCAGAAATACGTTCGTGTGAAGAAATAAGAGGATCTTATCATGCAGAAAGTTCAAAAAACACACGAAATCAGTAAGCATGTCCTCATTGGATTTGTCCTGCTGTTCGCCTTCTTTCCACTCTATGTCATGCTCGTCATCAGCCTGAAAGACAACTCCCAGTTTGTTCAGAATCCATTTGGTCCGACTTTTCCGTTCCAATGGCAAAACTGGGCAAAAGGCTGGGAACTGATCAAAGACTACATTGCAAACAGTGTCCTGGTCTCCACTCTGTCGGTGATCGGTACTCTGATAACCGCCCTGCTAAGTGCATTCGTTTTTGCACGATATGAATTCCCGCTCAAGGGACTGCTCTGGTATCTGTTACTGGGTTTGTTGTTCATGCCTGGTATCATGAATTTGGTACCGTTGTTCGTCCTGATGAAAGATCTCAACCTCCTCAACTCCCTGATGGGCTTGGTGATCCTCTACACGGTTGGTGGTCAGGTCTTTTGTGTCTTCGTGCTGCGAAACTTCATCGAGGAAATCCCAACGGATCTCTTTGAGGCTGCGCAGGTAGACGGTGCTGGACCTATACAGCAGATTTTTACCATCGTTGTCCCTATGTCTGGAAGTATCCTGGCCACGCTGGCCATCCTGCGCTTCCTCGCAACATGGAACAACTTTATCCAACCTCTCGTCTTCCTGACCGATGAATACAAGCAGGTTATTCCTGTTGGTCTCATGCGTCTGGACGGCGAATATGTCAAGATGTGGGGTGAGATGATGGCGGGTTTCTCAATCGCAGCTATCCCTCTCGTTCTCATCTTCCTTTTCACCATGAGATTATTCGTGCGTGGACTCACAGCTGGTGCTGTAAAAGGTTGATTTTCGCCTTGACACAGCCCGTCGTAGGGCTATAATACCGTCATCGCCTGTAAGGCGACCCGAAAATTATATTGCGCGACTTCAGCGCGGCCGGAATTTTTGTGAGCGAGTTGGGTTGGTTCCGGTCGCGCTCTTTCGTATCTGGGCAATAAAATCCCCTTCCCATCACCACTTCTTACACTCGCTTATCTCTCTGCACCGGCTACTTACCTGTCGCAGATTCAGACACAAAAAAACCCGTTCTTTCAAAAGAGAGCAGGCCGCGTTGATTGTCTTACTTTCCTGGACTCAGAAGCTCATGAAGAAACTCAGAAAACCGCCGCGCCTTTGCTTTTGTTGCTGCTCATCAACGGCAACTGCCACCACAGTGACATTATCAAAAGCCCCGCGTCGCTTTGTTTCACTCACCAGCTCTTCTGTAATCTTTTCCAGGGACATCGAAGGATATTTGCTCAGGTAGCTGGCTATATCGCGATCCGTCAAATGCCGGGTCAGACCATCTGAACACAACAAAAAGACATCACCAGGTCGGGTTTTAAGATCACTGAACTCCAGTTCCACCGGATCCTGTAATCCAATAGCACGGGTCAACATACCATCAATACAGGTTGGAACAATCTCCGCTTCGTCGTCAATACCAATCTCTGCAGCAATAGTGTGGTCAGCAGTTAACCGCTTTATTTTGCCGCCACGATAAAGATAGGCGCGGCTATCACCTGCATGCGTGACTGACGCCGTATTCCTGACACGATTAAGATGAAGTGCGACAACGGTCGACCCCATACCGTAAGCGCCGTGTTCCTCTGCATAATGCAGAATTGCGCGATTTGCGGTTGAAATCGCCTCCTGCACAATACGCTGAACTTCTTGTTCAGAAGCATCTTTTATGCGCTCTACAGCTGCAGCATCACGAATACATTCGATGATTGCCTGGCTTGCTTCTCTGCCACCGGTAGCCCCTCCCATACCATCTGCAACGGCAAAAATACCATGCTCTGGCAACGCGATCAGAGAGTCTTCATTACGCTCCCTGCGGAGTCCGACATCAGTTAGTGCCGCACTCTGCAGGGCCTGGGGGTGCCCGGATGTCAAAATCATCAACGCCTCACGCAAGATGTTTTGTTCACTGATTTTTCACAATACATGCAATCGCACAAATGTCACGTGTCACCATCCAAATACTATGCTATATTTTTTTCTCATGCTGTTCCCACGCTCAAACTCATCTGTTAACGTGCCCAAGGGTTTATCGGTACAGTCAGGCAGACAGGAATAGCAGGCAATCATAAATGGAGGATTTTGATAAGATGTTGTATGTATGTCTGGTATGTGGATATGTCTATGATCCAGCAGTAGGCGATCCAGGCGAGGATATTGATGCAGGCACCACATTCGAAGCTTTGCCTGAAGATTGGGTTTGCCCTGATTGTGGAGCTGGCAAAGAAGAATTCGAAGTTCAGGAATAGTTTCCACATTCCGTGTGCAGCGTAGCAGCCCGGTTCATACCGGGCTGTTACAACCTTGATGTTGCTTATACGTATGGAAAACCCCTATTATGGATGATCTGATCTGCTATTGCTTCTCCGTCAGTGAAAAGCGCATGCGAGAGTCTGTACGCAAAGGAGCGAAAACCGTCAGCGACATCAGCCGTGAAACCAATGCCTGCATGGGATGCAGAATCTGCATGCCTGATATTGAGGCCGTTATCAAATCTGAACTCCGTAAAATAGCCAGCGAAGCACCTGCAGACTCGGGTTGTGAATAGGTCTTTTTGCCCGTCAGCTATTGACGAATAGTCCTTCATACCTTACAGTTCCGTCCAATTGTTCCTTATGTAGTTGTGAAACAGAGGGGGTCTGTCACAACAACGATGTCATATCGGAACAGGGGCTACGGTGTCAGCCGTTGCCATCACAGCATTGTTGTTCCAGGTGGAAGCGGTTATCTTTTATTCTTCCCACTTGCATACCACTACGACTGGATACTGACCAACATGCCTGACGACCAATACTTATCTACGCCCTGCAATATCATTATTGTTGGAGCATCTGGCGACCTTACCAATCGCAAACTCATCCCTGCTCTTTTCTCGCTTCATTGCAACAATCTTCTCCCTGAAGATACCCGTATCTTCGGTTTTGCACGTACCGAATTGACAGACGATGAATTCCGTGAAAAAATCACCAGCAATCTCACCTGTCGTTATGTTCCAGAGGGCAATACCTGTGACGCATACATGGAGTCCTTCCTTGCTCGGTGCTATTACCATGCCGGGGCCTATGCCAGCAAGCAGAGTTTTGATGGTCTGGCTGAGCGAATTCGCCGGACGCACAGCAGTGAGGCAAATAATCTCTTCTACATGGCCATTCCGCCTTCTCTCTTCCTTGATACAGCCGATTCCATCAAACAATCAGACATGATGGCACTCAATGCTGGTGACAACTGGACCCGAGTCGTCCTTGAAAAGCCATTTGGCCGCGACAGTGCCAGCTCGGCAGAACTTCTCAAAGCCATGGCCCAGATCTTCGAAGAAAACCAGACCTATCGTATCGACCATTACCTCGGTAAAGAGGTCATCCAAAACCTGATGATCCTACGTTTTGCCAACCTTGTTTTTGAACCTATCTGGAACCACCATTACATCGAAGAGGTTTCCATTTCCTGGAGCGAGACCATCGGCTGCCAGGGTCGCGCAGGCTACTTTGATTATTACGGCATTATTCGCGATGTGATGCAAAATCACCTTCTTCAGATCCTCGCTCTGGTCGGAATGGAACAACCTATCAAACTGTCAGCGGAAGCTATTCGCGATGAAAAAGTGAAACTGCTCAAATGCGTCCCGCCCATTAAATTGGAAAAACTGGTCGTTGGCCAGTATACCGCCGGCGAGCATGAGGTCGGCTATCTGGAAGATAAAGGTGTCCCACAGGACTCCATCACCCCGACATATGCCCAAGCTGAATTGCGGGTGGACAATCAGCGCTGGTACGGTGTCCCCTTTGTACTTACCTGCGGCAAAGCTCTGGACTCCAGTAAGACCGAAATCAAGATCAAGTTCAAACCGGTCCCCTACTCTATCTTCCGCGAGACAGCCGGCCTGGAAGCCAATGTCATGACTATACGCGTCCAGCCAAACGAGGCAGTAGAGTTAGACCTCGTTAACAAATTGCCTGGTTTCGGTTTTGATCTGGAACCCGCCAAGCTCAATCTGCATTACAGTTCCAGTTTCAACGAAATTGTTCCTGATGCCTACGAACGTCTTCTTCTTGACGTTCTTCGTGGTGATCGCAGTCTCTTCCTGCGTGACGACGAGTTGGCAGCATCCTGGGATATAGTCACCCCGGCTCTGCATGCATTGGAAGAGAATCGCGACCAACCGATTCCCTACGAATTCGGCAGCGAAGGTCCAGTCGAAGAACGCGCAGTCTGACCAGAATAAGAGGAATCAATTTAACTATGGCAATTACCATTAAGACATTTGAGTCCAGAGATGCATTGGAAACAACCATGTTCCAGGCGTTGAAAGATGCGCTGCAACTAGACGAAGACAGCCCCAGTGCAGTCATGTTTTCTGGAGGTTCCACTCCATTGGCACTTTACCAGCAAATGGCAAAAGCTCCCTTTGAGGTCCCGGAAACTACCCTCGCCATATTTGCCGATGATCGCCATGTTCCCCATGATTCACCGAATAGCAATTATGGTAATATGCTGCCTACCTTCGACGCTCTGGGAATGGCTGATCGTGTACTCTATATCCGCGATGATCTGGAACTTGACGAAGCCGCAGCCGACTATGATGAAAAACTGACGACGTTTTTTAATGATGGAGGTACCATTTCGTTTGGACTGCTTGGAATGGGTGCTGATGGACATACCTGCTCCATGTTCAGTGATGCAGATGCCATTCGCGAAGACTGCCTTGCTTTTCCGGTAGCAGATAAAGGTGGATTTAATCGTGTATCCTGCTCACGTACAGTACTGAATCGAACGCGCAAACTGGTTTTCCTGCTGGCAGGAGAAAGTAAACGTGCCATTATTCAGAAGATGAAAGAACAGCCCCTTTCTACCTGGGCAGGTATGGCCACTGCCGGTCACCCGGATGTGGAACTCTGGACTGATGTAAAACTCTGAGGATGTACCAAATGAAAGTTGCCGTCACCAGTTGTTGCATCTGCTGCATCCTGGCTGGCGGCCTGTTCACCTTTGCTCATGCAGAGCAGTCCTATTCGGCTGATGAATATGCATTCGTTAAACTATTCCAAAGGGCTCAGGAGAACGATGCCTGGACGTCAGCTTCCCTTCGCAATCGTCTACTCCTGATCCGCGAAGAAGCAGCGAAACATTCCATCAGCTCAAATCCCGTTTCCTCCCGCTATCTTATTACGTGTTATGGTGGTCCCATTGATCTGGTCCATTTTCTTATGCTTGCAGCAGAAGTTGCAGGAGGCAAAGAATCAGGTCCTCGCCTTTACCTCGAATGGCAACGCGAAGGTGGCCCTGAAAATGTTTTTGGTTACAACCACCGTTCACCTCCAGCTGCACACCCTGATGACCTGCCCAGCAATGCCTTTGGTGCGTTATGGGGCCAGGAACTACGGGAAGCCTTCAGGAAAAATGACCAATTGGATCTGCTAACTGAGTTCTGCGCTTTTATGACTCCGCTGAAGCCAGTACCAGATAAAATTGCCCAAACTTTTTCTCATGCCGAAATCGTCATGGGCTATCCAGATGGGCGGTTCGATATTCGCCTTTCTGAACGCCAGACAGCATGGTTTACGGCAAGCCCCCTTGTACAAACCGACCTGATCAACCGTGCCGCACGCCAGCAATTTGGGTACAACCTCTGCAAAACGGTCAATACCGGCCAGGAAGCTCTCAATCACGCAGGTTTTCGCGTTATGACTTACAAGAATACGGAATTACTCATCATCAGAGCAAGGTAATGGCACTGCACCAGA
>MDTD01085809.1_pt1 | contig 20362 bp, 20 predicted proteins | sample 811221 | NCBI WGS metagenome assembly MDTD01 (sample SAMN05326646, study PRJNA326480) | marine metagenome | isolation source: seawater | place: Pacific Ocean: South West | collected 2011
GAAGAAGTCACAGGTTCAAATCCTGTAGCGCCCACAAGGGTTTTTCAGAAATCTTTACATATATATGTGGCTCAACCGAACAAAAACCGAACAAATTATTAAAAATTGACTAATCAATTATTATGGAATTATGAAATATAAAAAAGAGTTAGGTGTTTTACTTATTTTTTTAACTTTTGCTTGGCCAGTATTTGAGATTCTTGACCCTAGTTACACTCCAACTCAAGTAATTTTAACTGTCATATTTGCTTATCTTGGAATGCGTTTAACTTACTTCGTTTATTCTAAAAATAACTAATTTTTAAAAACTTGATTAGCAAGATAAATGATGGCTTCAATAATTATTGACCAATTCATTTTAGATTTTCCACCTGACCTCTCAACAAAAGTAATGGGATATTCTTTTATAGTTAATCCTTCTTTTTCTGCTCTAAGAGTCATATCTATTTGGAAAGAATAACCATTGCAGTCAGATTCATAATATTTTGTTGCAGATAATTTATCACTTTTATATATTCTAAATCCACTTGTCATGTCGTAAATTAATGATTTTGTAATTTTTCTAGATAAAATATTTGAAAATTTTGATAAAAACTTTCTTCTTCTTGACCAACCTATAGTTTTACCATTTTTAACATATCTACTTCCAATAGTTAAATCGAAATTTTTTGCTATTTTCATCATTTCTTCTAAATCCTCAATCTTATGAGAATGGTCAGAATCCATCTCTACAATAAAGTCATAATCTTTATTTAATGCCCAATTAAATCCCTCAATGTATGCAGTTCCTAGACCTTTTTTATTTTTTCGAATGATTAAAAATACATTTTTGTCAAAGAATTCATTTTTTTGAACCTCTTCATAAGTTCCATCTTCAGAGTTATCATCAACGATCAATAAATCAAATTTTGCTGATACGACATTATCTATATGTGCTGTGATATTATTAATTTCATTCAATGTAGGAGTAATTACAATTGTCTTTAAATTTTTCATTTTTATTTTGATACCAATAAATAGTAAAAATAGTATTTAAGATATAGATTATCATTTTAAAATTAATAAAAAGAGGGAAGTTTGAGTAAGTTTTTTACAAGGTTTTTAGTTTTATTGTCTTTAAATTATCTAGTCATCAGATTAAGCATAGAGATTGACATAGAACAATTTAAGGATGATTTAGAAAAAATTAGTCTCAGAAGATTTGTTAATACAAATATTTCGAACCTAATTATCTCGTCAGCAGTGTCTATTTCAACAATTTTTTTGATTTATATTTTTAAGCCCTTTATTGAGATTTATTTATTACATTTTCAAAAAATATATTTCTATCTACTTATAAATTTAATTTCCATTTCTACTATTTATATTGTCTTTAGAGTTTATGGATACTCTAGGCTTTATTTGTTATTGTATTTACTGTTTTCTACTTTCTTACTAAGACTGATAGATAAATTTATTAAATAGAATCTTCGTTTTTTATTGTTAGTCTTAATAATATGAAATTCACAATTATTATTCCTGCATATAATGAGGAATCAACTATTAAAGAAATTTTGAACAGAGTTTCTGACCAAAAAAATAATCACAATCTTGAAATTATTGTTATAGATGATGCCTCAACAGACAATACAAGAAACATTGTCGAACAAAATATACATTTAGTTGATAAATTTTTAAAATTAACTAAAAACCAAGGGAAAGGCGCAGCAGTAATTGAAGGATTGAAATCTGCCGAAGGAGATTATGTATTGTTTCAAGATGCTGATCTTGAATATAATCCAAAAGATTATAATAAAATCTTTTCAGTAATTAATGAGCTCAATGCAGATATAGTAATTGGCAGTCGGTTCTTGGCCCCAAAATATGTAAGAGTTCATTATTTTTGGCATGCTGTTGGAAATAAATTTATTACTTTTCTTTTTAATATTTTGAACAATACGACATTTACTGATATATATTCTTGCTATTTAGCAATTAGAATTAATTTAATTGATATCGAAAAACTTAAACATCTTGGATGGTCTCAACAAGCAGAGATACTTGGGAGTGTGGTGAAAAAAGGAAATGTATTTTATGAGGTCCCAATTTCTTATTCTGGAAGAACCTATGATGAAGGTAAAAAAATAAGAGCAAGAAATGTTATTTCTGTAATTTTGACAATTTTGAAAAAAAGACTATTTTAATTTTATAAATTTACTTTTTGGATATATTTTTTTATTTTGTTCTTTGATTACATCAAAAAAGTTCCATGCAAGTACAATTATCGTGTCGATTTTTAAAGGATCTACACTTGTTTTATCGATAATCTTAATATTGGTTCCAGGAATATATTTATTATGCTTTATTACACTATCTTCAACTACATATTCAAAATAACTATCATTTATTCCGTAATAATTTAATAAAGTCGTTGCTTTTGCCGGGGCTCCATAACCTATTATATTTTTTCCTTCAGAAATTAGATTATTCATTTTTTCGAGTGAAGAATTTTTTATTTCTTCAACTTTTTTTCCAAAATTAAGATAGGTTTCAAATTTGTCCAATTTATGTTTTTTTTCAAGTTCAATATAGTCATTTACACTATGATGGATTTTTTTATTTCTATCCTTTGAGGTATAAACCCTTAATGAGCCACCATGGGTATCTACTTCTTCTACTTTATAAACTTTTAATTTTGAGTCTTCAAAAAAATTCAATATAGAAAGTAAACACCAGTAATTTACATGCTCATGATAAACATTATCAAATGTCAGATCTTTAATTGTCCTAAGTAGATACTGTATTTCAAAAATGAACTCACCAGTATCTAATAATATCTCTTCTATGTTTTTCAACATTTCTTTTAAGCCGTCACCATGTGCAAAAACATTGAACGCGGTTACTGCACTAACTTTCCCATATTCTTTTTTTATTTTTCTTACTGTTTTTTTATCAAAATATTCAGGTAGTGTTTTAAGTCCATTTGAATTTGCAATTTTTGCCACATTTTTAGCTGGTTCAATTCCTATTGCATTTATTCCGAGATTCTTTAAAGGTTCAAGAAAAATACCATCGTTACTTCCAATATCTATCACGATTGAGCCTTTTTTAAGTTTTAAACTTTTATTAAGTTTTTCAGCAAAATTAATAAAATGCTCTCTAAATTTCTTTGATGTTGATGATAAATATAGATAATTATTAAACATTTTTTCTGGAGGAACTACAACACTCAGTTGGGAATTTGAGCATTCTTTACAATAATTTAAATCAAGTGGATACATTTCAGTAGGATCATTTTTTTTATCATTTAAATTATTTGCCAATGGTGATAATCCAAGCGATAAATAATGATTTAGACCTCCACCGCAGACCCTACATTCAGTTTTATAGCTATCTAATAGATGTTTGCCAAGTTTTTCGTCGACGAGATCATATTTAATTGTATGTGTCATTCCGTAGTTTTCATGTTCTCGTTCACCATTTACCAAATTTAGAAAAATTGAATCTTCAAGAAAAATCATCGTATGAGCAACATACGGAGGAATTGTAGATAATTCTCCTTCTGAAACAAGCCTTGTTTCAACAACGGGATGTTGTTTATTTAAATCTTTTGTTACGCTTATATATTTTCCTTTAATAAGTAGACATTTTTGTGTTTGTATTGGGTGGTAATGATTGCCTCGAATTGATCCTTTAATTGATTCAACATAGCCAATCATGTTTATTGAATCATCCATATAATAATTTGAAATAATCCCTCGTTTATCGACAAAGTCATTTGCACCTTTTTCTAAGAGCTCGTTCGAATCTAATTTACTTAAGTTTGACCAACTAGATATCATTTCTTCAATTGATTTTTCAATATTATATAAAAATTTAAATCCCTTATTTAATATTTTCGTGTTTGACATTGTGTAGCCTTCATTTGGGACTGGATCGTCAGTATTTATAAGTTCAATATTTTTATTGTATTTTTTACAAATTAAGGCGACTTCGGAAACAGTTAAGTTTTCGTTAACAATGTTAAGTACATCAAAATTAATTTCGTCATTATTTGCAACAAACTCCATTGCTCTACAAACGTCCATAACTGAAACTAAGCTTTTGAGCTGTTTACCTCTAGAGAATAATGTAATTGATTCTCCACTTGCGGCCATTTTAGAAAATAAATTTGGCATGATATTAAGTCTTGTTGAATCATAAGAGTTTCCATAAAGTGATCCCAGCCTTAAAATTACATAATTCTTATTGGACTCAATAAAATCTAATTCACTTTGATATTTTCCTTTTGAATATTCAAGTACTGGTTTTGGTATTGCATTCTCATCAATATTTCTTTTAACTTTACTTAACCCTTCAAAAATGACATGGGTAGAAGGAAAAATAATCTTCACATCCTTTTTTGATAAATTAATTATATTTTTTGTTCCCTGAACGCCAGTTTTACGTATTAATGTGTTTATTTTTTTATTACTTTGCTCAGAGGTTGTGGGTACGTCTGTTATTCCTGCTAAATGAAAAATTATATCTGCATCAAATATAAGTTCACCTAATTTAGTCTTATCTAAGATATCACATTGTTTGTAGTTGATACCCCATCTTTGAAGTTGGCTAACTCTTTCTGAAAAAAATTTATTATCGATTACTAAAACGTTATCTGTTCTTGATAGTCCGGAATAGATTTTTGCAAGCTCCATTCCAATGTATCCCAAACCCCCAGTGATAACGATTTTTTTCATACTATGACATTAATAGACTTCAAATCTAAAATCTTGTCATCATAGCTGGTATATTGTGAGCCAATATTATAAATAAAATAGATAAAAAAGCCTTAAACAATCTAGGATCAAATTTGTTAATTCGATCCATTATTAATGCCCCATAAAATGGTAATACATTTAAAAGATAAATAATGTAAGTCGCTTTTACAGTATCTCCTTTTTCTTCTGGATACTTGATGTTGAACCATAAAAAACCTAGCCACCCAATGATCAAAACAAAATTTGAAAATAAATAAAATTCTTTGACTGTACTATCGTATTTTCTGTATTTTTTTGAAAAAATTTTGAACGAGAAAATAATTCCAGATATGTAAATTAATGCAGGAAATAATGATACTAAATTAACTCTTCCAAGATAAGGTAATATCTGACTGATGTTTAATTCCTCTCCTTCACGACCAGTTCGAATTAAAAAATATCCCCACCAGTCTCCCCACATATCTGAATGAAGAATTGGAAAAATTCCTTTATTCATACTGGAACCTCTGAAAGGTTCCTTGAATAGCAAATAATCCTGAAAGCCAGTTGTAATATAAAATGTATATGGATTATTTTCTATTTCTAATGATTGAGGTATTTCATTAAATGTAGTAAAACTCCCATAAGTAAAGTAAAGATTAAAATAAAACCATCCGGACATTAGAAAAGCTATTAAAAACACAACAAACATGGCTTTGAAAAATCTTAAAAAGACATCTTTATCAAGGAATCTATATTTGTATATAAAGTAAAAGCCTAAAGATAGAAAGAATAAGAACCCCCATTGTCTACTCAGTGCTAATAGACCAAATATAAAACCGACATAATATAAAAACTTTTTATCATATATAAAGTTATTTTTGATTAATTTAAATAATAAATAAATAGACCAACTAACGAAGAATGTAACGTATGGCTCCCCACGAATCATTGCAAATGTTTTGTAATTGGCAGATATAATCACCAACAAAGTAAGTAAAGAAATTAAAAATTCATTATTATTATCAAAAATTTGCTCTGAAATATTTATATAAAAAAATAAAATAAATATAAATAAGATAGCTTGTAGAGCTTGTGTAAATTTTCCATATAGAAATGTGCAGTCAAGACTTAAGAAATTAAGCTCTACTAACTTATCGCAAACGGAATCGATTAATGAAGGAAAAATATATGGCAATGGAGGGGAAAAGAACTCGTATGTATCTTGATCTGTAGGCAATGCAAATGGAAGGACCTCTACATACCATTTGTGGGCTGCAGCATCATAACCTAATTCGTGATCATAGTTTATTAAATTGAAAGTTAACACTATAAAAACTAAGCTAAATAAAATAAAAATAAGGTATTTGTACTTATTTTTATTCACTATTACTAAAGTTTGATGAAAATATATTTTTAAATTATTTGTAAGCATTATCTCCAAATATTTTTCATAATATTGTTGAAAAATTCTGTAACTATTGAATAAATACTTATTGAATTATCATAATTTGGTGATTCCATAAATATTGATCCAAATAAATGTCTTTCATCAACTAACAGCATAAAAATAAATGCTATGAATGGTAAAAAGTTTACAAAGTTCTTATTGTTTATTTCTACAGTATTTTCAAAGTAATTTAATACAAAAATAATCACAGGAACTGTGAGCATTGAAAATACTCTACTTGTATCAAGTGCAAATGAACAACCAAGAAAGGCAACGCATAATGCAATAACTATTTTTATTTTATTTTCATTATTTGAAAAATAAGTAAATATCGCAAGATAAACAGTTATGCCTAAAAAGCCTGATATAAACAAATCCATTGAATTTGTTGATGATAAATAAAAAACCTGATCTAATACATTATCATTAAATACAAATCTGAATCTACTCCGTCCACTATAGTTAATGAAATTTAAATAAATTTGCAATATTAACCTACCAAAAATAAATCCCAACAATAAATTAATTCCAATCTTTTTATTGTGAATATTGAAACTAAGAATATAAAAAATTAATAGCATAAATAATGCAATCCCATAATGGTTAAATGTCAAAAGTATTGAAAATATGATTATTCTCAAAAAATTTAAATTTACAAATATATTTTTATAAATTAAAACAGATATTAACACTGTAAATACATCTACATAGCCCATAAACCATGAGACCGTTACTAACCAGCCAGAGAATAAAAAAACTATAGAGTTGTTCTTTAAGAAGGATATATGATAACAAATTAAATATATTGCAAAATTGGTTATTAAAAAGACCATAACGGCAAAAAATCTAAAATCATCTATATTTAATAAAGATCCAAATATTTGGAATATCGGAGTGTCAACATTGTATGAGTTATAAGGCATTTTAAGATTTTTAATTTCTTGAGATATTTCAAACTCATGAAATATTGTATTTGAAAATGTTGTTCCAAAGATTATATGAATTAAAATTTGTGAAATTAAAAATAAAAAAATTGTTTCTTTTTTAAAGAACTTAGACAATATTTGCATCAATAAAGTTCCTTATCTTTTGCTTCGATCATCCATGGAATAACTATGTCTAACATCTTATCTAAAGATGTATCTGTTTTAAAATCTAGCAATCTTTCTGCTTTTTCAACTGAGGGTATTCGTTTTTGTACATCGTATTCAAAAGAATCAACACAATTATAAGCAAACTCTTCATCTGGTCTAATTTTTTCCCAAATAATTTTGGCTAGTTCAAGGACAGTTGTAGAGACATCTGTTGATATATTAAAATCTTCATTTTTAGCATTTGGATGTTTTAATAATAGAGTAATTCCTTTGGCAAGGTCTCCTCCGTAAGTATAGTGTCTTATCTGGTTGCCTTTTCCCAGTATTTCAACAGGCCCATTAGAGTTTAAAATTTTTAATATTAAATCTGGGACAACATGTGAAAGAAGCAAATTTTTACTGTTTTCAGATAATTTCTTATTTGATTTTGTTTTTAATTCTCCAATTCCGACAGCATTAAAGGGTCTAGCTATTGAATATTCAAGACCATATTGTTTGTTTGCTGCTCTGGCGAAGTATTCAACTGATAGTTTTTGGAAACCATAAGAACTAAAAGGAGGAGGTATTTTAAACAAGTCATCTTCTTTTGTTGGAAATTTATCAGTTGATTCAAAAACCATTGAAGAGCTCAGAAAAATAACTCTTTTTAAGCTCCCCTCAAGATATTTTTTAATTGCAACGTCAGTTGTTGAGGATATTATTTTTTCGTTTTCAGAAAGCAAATCATAAGCAAATTCATGAAAATAAGAAATACCACCTATCATTGCAGCACCAGCAATAAGATAGTCGCAATCATCCATTATCTCATACATTAAATCAGAGTCTTTGACATCACCTTCAAAAAGTTGAAAATTATTATTGCTACTATGTTCACGTTCAACTTTTCCATATTTTGAAAAGTTATCTATGCCAATTACCTCGTAATTTTCATCAAGAAGTTGCTTTACAATGTAACCACCTATAAAACCTTCAGAACCAGTTACCAAGACCTTACTCATTTTTATTTCCTCCTTAATGCAAGTCTAAATACCCAGTACAAATAGCTTGGAAGAAATTTTCTTAATGAAAATTTTGTTTCTCCATGTTCTCTATCAATCCAAATAGTTGGTATTTCGGCAATTTTTTCTCTGTTTAGCTTGGCTTTTATTGTCATCTCAAGCCCTAAAGTAAATCCATTCTTGCTCTCAATTTTTACCTTGTCTAAAAAATTTTTGCTGTAAGCTTTAAACATGTTTGTAGGATCCTTTGTCCTAATAAAAAATAAATAATACAAGACAACACCGGCAAATCTACTTAAAAGATATTTTAATGTAGAACTACCAACATACTGACCACCTTTGGAGTATCTTGTAGCAACAGCCACACTCACACCTCTATTTATAAGGGAAAATAGCTCTTCTACTTGATTTGGGTCATCACTACCATCCCCCATAGCTATACAGATAGCTGTACCCTGAGATTGATTAATTCCATATTGTATGGCGTTAGCTGGTCCAGATCCGAGATCATTAATACATACACGTAGGTTGTCAATGTTTTTGGGTATAGAATTTAAAGTTGGGTCATTTTCATCATCTACAACAACCAAAATTTCTGTATCTTTCTCAACAGCATTAGAAAATCCCATTATTATTTTTTTAATACCATCTTGTTCATTTTTACATGGAATAATTAGTGATTTACTTATTTCCAACTTTAATTACCTTTTTACCTTCAAAATCATAATCTTTAAATTCTGTATGATTTGTTCCAACAATTATATTTTCCGTTAAATCTTTAACTTCTTCATATTTATAAATCTTTTCGGGTACGCTTTCTTCATTAATGTTTGGTTCAATGATATACAATTCATTGCCACGTTCAATTAATTCTTTTGACAAATTGTATGAAATTGAACCTCTCAAATCATCAGAATCCGGCTTAAATGTAATACCTAGAAATATGATTATATTATTATTAAATTTCGTATTTATATCTCTGATAATGTTTTGAAAATATTTACTATTTGTTTCTTCAAGATTATTTATTACTGAGTTTTCAAGTTGAAAGTTATTAATAAAAGTTTTTGTATCTTTGGGTAAACAAGGTCCACCAACAAATCCTGGCTCAGGGGTATTTTTCAATCTTGGATATTCCTTTTTTGCTAACTGAAACACCTTATTAAAGTTTATTTCATTTTTTTGAGCAATATTTGAAAATTCGTTGATAAGAGAAAATTCAGCATATCTATATACATTAGAAAATAATTTTATAAATTCTGCTTCTTGAAAACTGACATTAATTGATTTTGCACCAATAGAATCAAATAGTTTCTCAAATATTTTAAAATCTTGGTTTATATCTACACCTATTATTTGTGGAAGAATTTGAAGTTCTTCTAATGCTTTTCCTTCAGCAATTCTTTCAGGACAGTATGCAAGAATAAGTTCTTTCTCTTGAAATAAATTGTTATCCAGTATTTTTTTACATGTTCCAAAATCAACAGTGCTTCTTAAAATAATTTTTGAGCCAATTTTTGATTCTTTTATAACTTGATTGATTACTTTATCAAAATTTTCTTTGTCTTCTAATCTACTAGAGGTTCCTATTGTGATAAATACAAAATCAGATTCCTCTAAAAATTTAATTTCATCTGTTATCTTTAAACCTTTTGACAAAGCCTGATTCAATATATCTGTTAATCCTGGTTCATAAAAACTAGGTTTTCCATTCTTAGTATTTTCAATGGATTCTTTATCAGTATCAATAATCGTTACATTGTTGTCATTTACTTGAAATAAACAACTTATTGGAAGCCCTATATGACCAAGCCCACCAATAATTGAAATGTTCATAAACTTGCCTTTCTAATCAAAAACATATTCAAACTTTGAAATGTAACCGTCTAATATTTCAATGTTTGTTTTAGCTGAGATTTCAAACAAAGCTTGCCTACCATTATTTATTATTGGTTTCTCAAACTGTTCAACAATATGGTATCTTTCTCTGTCCATATAATCATCAAATAATATTTTTGTACCAATATTTCCAAATTTTAAGCAAGTTAGGAAACATGCAACTCTAAACCTACCATCAATTAAAACAAAATCAGGTTTTGTCTCAAGCTCCCAAATTGAGTTAAAATAATTTAAAAAATTTTTATTACGTGAATAGTTTTTAGGGTGACCATAAGGCTCTAATTCACCAACATCTATATGAATCATTTTCAAATTTTTATAATTAGGCAAATTTTCTGTTTCAGCATGTACTCTGTTTATCCAATCAATTGAGGTATCTACTGAAATTATTTTAGAGCTTGACTGTTCAACCGCATAAACTGTACTCTTTCCAACACCATATTCGCCGTAAACTTTTGAATTATTAAGTAAATCTGCAAACAGGGTAGTTTCACCATCAAAAAGATTTCTTTTTTCTTCGTCTTCATCAGATGAACTTTTTTTTATTAACTTAAAATTTTTAAAATAATTAAATATAAATGGGGGAGTAATTAAATAGATAAATTTTTTCATGTCTTAAATTTCTTCAATTGATAGTTAATTTTTTTAGTAATATTTAATTTTATATAGAAGAGTTTTGTAAACAATCTATTTGTTTTGTCTTCTTCTAATTTACCTTTGTTTATATTGAGTGGTTTTTCGTTGTAAATATTTGTTTCAAATATATTTGTTAAACCACTATTAGTTCCAGAGCCATCCATACCATCATTTCTTATCAATGCTTTAGATGGATAAACAGTTAAACCTTTGTTTATAAATATTGTTTGATACCAAAAAATTGCCCAAGTTTGTATTTTCCCACTAGTGTTATCTGATAATTGTTGTTGCCAGTTTGTTAGGTTATTAAAGTTAAATTTTTTAATACTTCCTTTGTCTAAGTTTGAAATTAAGTCAGCCGACCTCACCGTATGTTTTTCCCAACGATCTCTCCAAGTAGCCCAGCCCCATGAATTCATTAATTTTCCGAAAAATATATTTTTGTTATCAATTCTTATTTGAGGATAGGACCAACCATTAATATGCCAGACATGTTTATCGTTATAAAATGCATTCAGGCAATCATTCATATATTTAAGAAAGTATTTACTTACAATAAGATCATCCTCTAAACAAATTACTGTTTCTTCTAATTCAAAGACTGTATCAAGTCCATTTTCTATGTTACGTTTCAAACCAAATTCCTTATCTCTTACTGTGACGACAATCTCAAGGAAAAAATCAATACTGTTGATATATTCAACTAATTTTTTTGTAACATTTTCATCCCTGCTGTAATAATCAACAAAGAAATAGACCCTCGTTTGTGAATGCTCTTCGTTTTCTTTTAATGAATTTATTAGTTTTTCTAATTTATTAAGACGGTTGTAACAAAAGACTACTATTGGTGAATAATTCATACATTAATGATAAATCATTGGCCCGGTGGTTTTGAATAAAATTACTTTTTTTGAATGATTGAATTTATACAGATCCAAAAATAACTTGCAGGATATTCAAGTTTTAAAATATTAAGAGAAAGAACGTTTTTAATTAAAATCTTTAGAGTATTGTAAGACCATATATTTACAATATGATATTTTTCTTCAAATAATGAACGATAAATTTCAAGATAGAACTTAGATTCAGATGAAAAAATTCCTTTAGGTGACCATGGTTTGTGTTTCCCACTGTAATGGACAATTGTTGCTTCTTTTTCAATCAATTCAGTATCAGAATCTTTTTTTTGTTGATCACCATAGACATTAAAATTTAACGATGTTTCAAGCTCTTTATATTTTCCATCAAAATAAATATTTAAAATATCTTGATCCCAGAATATTAATTCTCTTTGTGGATTCTGAAATATTTTTAATAAAGAACCAGTTACATCCTGAATTAACCATTTTTTGTAATCAATTAAAACGACCCCAGCATTGAAGTATTTACCACTTTTAAGACCTAATCGCGAATAATCGTCATCTGAGAAGTTAGTTAATGCAGAAACTAAATATTCTGATTTTTTTAAATTCATAAACTCTTGTTCAAGTTTTTCCTCAAATTCTGAAATAAAATAAGCATCTGCATCTACGTATAAAACTCCATCCAGATTTTTAGGTAAATATTTCGTCATAAAAAGTCTGTAATAAGTTGCTTCAGATACATGTTTGTTATCTAAGTTATGAAATTTATAATCTTTATTTTCAAACTTGTAAATTTCAACAATTCCTGCCATTTTATGATCCTGAATAATTTCTATATATTGATTAAATGATTCAGGATCTTTATGAATAATATAAATATTTTTACTTACACTACTTTTTTCAAGCATAGAAATAATGGAGCAGAATCCTTGTATGTTATAATTCTCATCGAAACAGTAAAGAATATTTTGCATAAATCAAATCTAATTATATATATTGCTCATTTAATTATGAGACTAGTATTAAAAAAGAATGTCTGAAAAGATAGAAAACAAACAATTAAAAAAAATTGTTAAAAAATTTTCAAACAAAATTCATAGTATTGCACATGTAGGTGCTCACTTGGGTCAAGAAGTAGAGATTTACTTACAAGCAAAACCAGATAATCTATATTTATTTGAACCGCAAAAAAATATATTTGATAAATTAAATGAAAAAGTTCAAGACAAAAAAAATGTTTTTGCATTTAATTTTGGTTTGGGAGCAGATACTTCTAAGAAAATCTTACATAAAGCTACAGAAAATAATGGAGCTAGCTCGTCTTTATTAGAGCCAAAACTACATCTTGAATTACATACAAATATAAAATTTGAAAAAAATGAGGAAGTAGATGTAAAAAGGTTTGATGAATTAATCATAAATGACGTAAATTTTTTAGTTCTTGATGTTCAAGGTTTTGAGCTAGAGGTATTGAAAGGCTTTGGAGAAAAAATCAAAAGTATTGACTTCCTTTTTACAGAAATTAACAAAAATTTTGTTTATAAAAATAATGTTTTAATCGACGAATTAGATCAATATCTGAAAAATATTGGATTGGTACGTTTTAGTACTTTTTGGGATCCTTATTTGCCTTATGGAGATGCTTTTTATATAAATAAAAAAGAAATTTCAACTTTAAATTTATCTTTTTTAATGTTTAAAAAATTTTATCAAGATGGATTTTTCAACAAATTAATTTTGAGATTAATAAATTTTGATAAGCTTCTTTATTTATTTAAGCAAAAAATTAAAGCCATATTAAATTGATTTTTTTGATGACAAGTTTTTCAAAAACTCTGTCCAATAGAATCTATCTACTGGTTTAACTTCTTTGTAAAATTGATTTTTATCAATAATTACTTCATAGTCATCGGGGAAACAATCTTTGTTTAAAAAGCATGTTTTTCCTTCTATGGGTTTTACACCAAAATATTCACCTCTTTGTAGATATTCTATGGTTGACGTGTTAACTATATAAGAATCAAAAGGTTTTTCAATAAAGGCTAAATAACTATCAAGCCTCACTGTAAGAAAAGCACATGACATAACAAAAGCCATTAGAACAATTTCTTTTCTAAGAATCACAATATTTTTCTGGCTTTTTAAATAATCTAGATTTAATAACAAAAGTGCAAGAATAAAGACTGGAGGTGCAAACCTATAAGCTGGTGTGAGGAAAAACCATATAGAAAGAAGCAACAATGAAAGCGTGAAACCAGTGATAAATAATTTATTTGGTAAATTGAAACACAACACTTTTATAAGAACAAGAGAAATCATAAAATTAAATAAATAACCTGAGTTGTCAACCATCCATTCGCTTATCCACTGAAAATCATTAAAAGGTAAGAAAATATCATTTGGGTTACGTGGGTGACCGAGGATAGATAATGAAACTACTTTTGCTTGATCTTTTTGATACCAACTTAAACTCTGAATACAAGTTTGATATATTGGATAAATCAAGCATGATGAAATTAAGACATTTTTTAAAAACCAAGATATTGAAACTAAAATACCAAAACTTAATGGGTAAATGTATTCTTTTATATTTGATATTTTTTTAAAAAGCAATATTGAATAAGGAAGAAAAAATATAAAACCAAAATATCTTAACTGACCTAACAATAAAATTAAGATTCCTAAAACGAACAAGTCAAAAATTGAAACCTTTTGATTTATATATGAGAAAATCAAAAATATTGAAGTAATGACAAATAATATTCCAAAACTGTTATCAAATGCTCCAATTTCATCAATTGCTACAAAACCATTTCTTCCACCTTCAAAACCAAAATTATCTAAAAGGCCATATATAGCTATTATGAATGCTATTTTTTTGAAATATAAATTTTTATGATATACAAATGCTATTAAAAAAACGTAAAGACTATACAAAAGAATTAAATGGGGAGTATTTAGAAAAACAAGATTATTATCAAACCAAAAATTTGACAGAATATATTCCCATATAGAAGAAAATCCGTATCGATGATGTAAATTTGACAAACCTAAAAGCAAACTTTCCTCTCTTATGAAAAGTTGATTATTCAAATGATAAGTGTCTGAATCTTTACTAAGACCAGCATTGTAAGTACTAGTAAATATCATCAAGTAAGTTATAAAGGCAGGAATAATGACATGGAAATTTATTTTTTTAATTTCTGGAAAATAAAAAATATTTACTCCTGCAATCAGTATCAAAAAAATTTGAAAAATAATATTGTTTGAACCTGTAAAAAAGTTTATTAATACGGTTAAATTTCCAATAACAAAAAGTCCAAATAAAAGATAAAAGCTATAAGGTTGCAGACCAAATATTTTTTTATTGCTATTTTTGATTAGTTTTTTTTCGATAAATATATAAAAAGTTCTACCTATTAAAAAGGTAATCAAAAATTGAAAAAATATAACTATAAAGTTAATCATTTAAATTACTTTTTAAAATATTTGATAATCTTGTGTGAAATGATTCCTCTGAAAAATTTTTTTTAAAATATTCATATCCTAGTGAAGACATTTTTTTGAGCTTTTCATCATTGTAAATAATTTCTTTTATTTTTTTTGCTAATTTCTCTCCATTCTCAGGCTCTACAACTTCAATAAAGTCAGATAAATTATTTTCAACATGAATAGTCGATGATGTTATTACTGGTTTAGACATGCTCAAAGCTTCTATAATTTTATGAGGAATTACAAGATTATTTTTTACAGTGTTAGAGAAAGTTCCTAAGCAAATTTTTGATTTAGTAGCGATAGAAAAAATATTGTTCTGAGTGTCGTCAATGTATGGAAGAAATCCATGAACTTTTATATTTGTAAGATTTTCATTCATTATTTTTTCTTTTATTTTTAAATAATTTTCACCATCACCAATCAAATCAAAATTTATATTATCTTCTTTCAAAAAAGCTGCGGCTTCAACTATGTATTCGATACCATGCATAGAAGCAAAATTTCCCCAAAACGCAACTCTGTTATCAAGAATTTGTTCCTCAATGCATTCAAATTCTTTTCTTGTAGTAGAAAGTATAAAAGTGCAAGAAGTGTCAGCTCCAATTTCTGATTCAAAGTAATTCTTCATTTCATTTGTTTCAACAATTTGATAATCAGATAATTTAAAAACAATTCTATCAAACCACCTAAGCAAATTAGATATTGGGTTTTTTTTACTTACCTTATCTCTATCACTTACGAGGGTTAAATACATGCTTGTAAATGCATCAAAAAAGATATCTCTTTTGATAAGTGGCTTAAACACTTTAAGCAAGGCCACTTCAATAATTCCTGGGAAGAAAATTATTACTTTTTTTTCAAATCTATTGAATAAAATCATTCCAAGAAAAACAATTAAAGTGAATGGTAAGAAAGATAGATATATAAACAGATTTATTATTAAATTTCTGTGTTTATTTTTTGACATCAGGTCGATTACTAGATTTCGATATTTTGATGAATTCATTAGAAAGTTTTTTGATCTTTCAGATTCAGAGTTTGTTAAAGAAAATATTGAATAACTCATTAATATTTTTATTTTAATATTGTTTGTAAGGGAATTTAGTTTCGAACCTAAAAATTTAATCTAACTTGTACTAGATTATATATATGTCTCATAAAAAAATACTTATTACAGGTGGGCTAGGATTTCTTGGATATCACTGTGTTGAGCACTGGAGTTCACTTGAATCAGAAATTACAGTCATCGATGATCTGTCTACGAATGCAGTTTCTAAAAACAAAGAAATCTACAAAGAAGTTAACGTTATTGAGAGAAATATTTTAGATGTTACAGGAGAAGAATTAGGAGATTTTGATTTAATTATCCACCTTGCTTCACCTGTTGGACCTGTTGGAGTACTGAAGCATTCTGGAACGATGGGAAAGACGATAATCGATACTACCAACTGGGCCATTAACATGTCTACAATAAAAAACTGTCCACTAATTTATATTTCAACATCAGAAATCTATGGCCATAGAGATGAAAAAATGTACTTAAGTGAGAAAGATGATAAAGTTTTACATGGTGAATTCACTGTAAGAAACGAATACTCAATGAGCAAGCTTCTTGCAGAAATAATTATTACTAATTACTCTAAAATAGATTCTGATTTTAAATTTCAAATCATAAGGCCCTTTAACGTAACTGGAAAGTTTCAGCTACCAGATGGTGGATTTGTTTTGCCAAGATTTGTCAACCAAGCATTAAATAATGAAGACCTTACAGTTTATTTTGATGGTTCCCAACTAAGGGCCTTTACGTGGGTTAAAGATATTGTAAGTGGAATATTTCTTACTACAACTGCTAAAAATGAAGATTGGAATGAAATATGGAATGTAGGGAATGAAAAAAATGAAAAAAGTATAAGATATCTTGCTGAGAAAGTTATCGAGTTCACAAACTCTTCTTCAAAAATTGTAAGTATTGATCCCGTGAATCTTCATGGTAAATTGTTTGCAGAAGCTCCTGAAAAAATACCTGATAGCTCCAAAATAAGAGACAGGCTTAACTGGGATCCAATAAAGTCAGCAGATGAAGTAATAAAAGAAGTTGTCGATCATTTTAAGGAAATTAAAGGTATTTAATTTTATCTTTATAACCTCGTAAATAATTTATTAGGGGGATATTTTGATTGTTTTGTAAACCAAAGCCATTATATCCGAACTGATCTTCACCTAAATTATTTATTTTGTCTTTGATGTATTTTGGATGTTCATTGATCTTTAACTTAAGAGTGTGACTTTTATATCTTTTTTCTACCATACTGTACCATGCTTGATATGCCTGATTAGGTTCCTCTCCACCCCTCTCACCATAATTACCAAATTCTCGATACCAAGCCCTAGCGAACCGCGCTCTGTCTTGAGAAATTACTTCTTTTGTTCTGAAAACTGTATCATAATTCCAGATTGGTACTTTAATTTTTGGCACATCTTCTGGTTTTATAAGTTTTCCATTTAGTGTGGGTAGACATAAATCTCCACCACCATTTAATTTGATTTCAGGATAATCCCTTTTATTAAATGCTCTGCAGATTACGCTTTTAACTGAGAATCTCTCTGGAGTAAATATCTGTATTTTTGGTAATGCTATTGAGGGACTGTGACTAAACTTTTCTAATCCATTTCTTAGAGAATCAATGTCTTTTTCATGAAATAAGTTATCAATATCCATCCATAAAACCCAGTCCCCAGTTGATCTATTTAAACCTTCAGTGAACATTTTCCCAATATCACTCCAGGTAAATTCATTTTTAAAGTTTTCGCCAACAACAATAACCTCATCAGCAAAATCTTCATAGCACGCTAGTGATTCTTTCCAAGGATCCATTCTTTCCTCAGGGTTTGTCATAGTTGTAAATATTGATATTTTCATTTTTGTAATATCTCTTCTAAAAAATTATCAAAAAGTATTGGATCTAAATATATTTTTTCGGTCTTTTTATCAAGAATAGCCTTTGCAAAACAATAATATTTTACATCTAGTGCTGAGGCCATTGAAAATAATGCATTTCTATAATTATCATCATCTTCTCTTATGTCAATTAGTGTAGAATACTTATTTGCAAATAAAATATTAGCTAATCCTGAACCGTGAGGTCCTGCAATAATATCTGATTCATTTACAATATTTATTGTTTCTTCTATTCTTAAATTTTCAGTTTGAATAATTTGAAAATTATATTTTTTCAAAATAGGTTCGATATCATTTTTATTTACTATTTCTCGTCTTGTATTTACACGGTCAATCCAAATTCTTTTATTCGAATCATTTGAATCCTTATTTTGTTTTTGACTTAAAAAAAGATCTTGTAAAGACCTCAATATATTTTCATTAAAATTTCCTGAGGGGGCTGAATAACTTGGAATAATGCAATTTTTTACTTTAAAAATCTTATCTTCATCTAAAATTTCATAATTTATTTTCAAGTAATCTAAATGCTCAATAATAAATTTATTCTCATAATTTTTTGGAATTAATACAGGATAGTTTTTTGATGATTCATCTAATAGCATATATCTTTGCAACGAATCAAGTAACCAGTGATAGTATATATTACATTTGTCATCTAAAATCCATACGCCCTTATCGATTACGGATTTACTCCTTTTTGAGTTGATAAAATTTTTGATAAATAACTTAAAAACATCGAGTACATTGTTGTTTGGATAGTGAGTATATTTTGGAAAAAAATTAAAATTACTCAATGAATATAAATTTTGATTCACTACATTTACATTTTTTAAAGACAAAATGTAACTCTCTGGAATATATTTTTTAACTTCGTGGAGAAAAAAATTAATATCAAAATCATTGTGGTTTTGTGGAAGTTTTCTAAAACTGAAATGTGATTTATATGCAATTTTTTTCATAAATTAATCATCTTATGAAAGTAGTGTAATGAATGTAATTTAATTTGTTATGCTAATAAACATGAATTCTCTTACCGCAATTGTGCCTTTTTACAATGAGGAAACTTTTATTGAAAAATCAGTGAACAGATTGTTAAATATTGACTTAATTGAAAAAATTATTTTAGTCGACGATGCTTCTACTGACAGATCTACAGATATTGCAAAAAATATTTCTAAAATTCATAAAAATATAATATACAAAAGACTTCCTGTAAATTCTGGAAAAGGAAATGCAATCAGCCATGTTAAGTCTGAAGTGACAACAACTCACATAATAATTCATGATGCTGATTTAGAATATTTTCCAGAAGATATTGTTGAAATGTTTGAATTAGCAAAAAAAAATGAAAACTCATTGATTTTAGGATCAAGATTTAAAGGAAATAAAGAAAGAAAAAATATTTACAAAAGAACTTATTATGCAAATAAGTTAATGTCATTTTTCTTTTCAATTGTTCATAATTACAAAGTATCCGATATTGCAACGTGTTATAAACTATTTCCTCAAAATTTTTTCACCTCAGTTAATTTTGTTGAAAAAGGATTTTCAATTGAAATCGAAATTATTTCTAAATTCCTTAAATATAATAAATCGATTGTTGAATCTCCAATAAGATATGAGGGCCGATCATACAGTGAAGGAAAAAAAATCAAACTTTTGGACGGCGTTTATTATCTACTTAATACCATTAAATATAAATTTATTTCTTAGCTACAACCTAAAGAGTTCCCACAATTCAAGCATTTATAGCAGGAACCGTTTCTAATTGTTATATGTCCACAATCAGGACAAGCAGGTGCGTCTCCCATCATATCACCAAGTACTTCTTGTACTGTAGTAACGGAATTTGAAGTAGCCTCTGTTGTGTCTAAAGCTTCAACCTCTTTAACTTTTGTAACAAACTGCACTTCTTTTACTTCGTTTGAAACTTCTGTAGTTTTAGAACTGCTTGGTGAGTCTGTTTCCTGTGCTTCAACTAAAGGTTCAATTACTTCCTCAACAGGACCTGAAGGTGACTCTTGAACAGGACCTGAAGGTGACTCTTGAACAGGACCTGAAGGTGACTCTTGAACAGGACCTGAAGGTGACTCTTCAGGTGGGTTCTGTACGATATCAGTTCTATTCAAATATTCTAAGCCAAGGGCTCTAAAGACATAATCAACAATTGAGTTGCTCATTTTTATATTTTCATGTCCTTCAACCATTCCTCGTGGTTCAAATGTTTGAAAAGTGAAAGTATCCACAAAC
>MDTD01101961.1_pt1 | contig 20361 bp, 20 predicted proteins | sample 811221 | NCBI WGS metagenome assembly MDTD01 (sample SAMN05326646, study PRJNA326480) | marine metagenome | isolation source: seawater | place: Pacific Ocean: South West | collected 2011
CTACTGTAGCTAAATCATTATCTAATGCTGCTTGTCTTGCTTTTTCCAGATTTATACTCTTACCAAGTAATAATTCAGCCTCTAATTCATTAGAAATTGACTCTTCAAAATTTAATAAACTACCAGCAATTGCATCTACTTGATCAAGTTCTAATCCTAAAGATTTTGCTGTTGCAGCAGCTTTAGCAAGTTCCTTAGCAGAACCTCCAAAAGAAACTGTAATAGCCGCTGAAATTGAAGAAATTTCTTTTAATAATTCTTTTTCATTTAAAGCTACACCTTGACTTGCTGCAGTTATTTTTGCTTGTGCTAAAAATTCTCCTGTGTTTTCTTTTAATGATTTGCCATTAGCTAAACTAATAGATTGAATGCCCATTAATTCTTCATTAGTTAACCCAGCAACTTCTCTTAATTTAGTAAAAGTAACAAGATCCTCTTTATTAAGCATTACATTAGTGCCTAAAGTTTGATTAACAGCAACTAATGATTCACTTAAAGCTTTAGTACCTACAAATACATCATCTGTTGCAGCAGCAAGAAGTTTTATTTCTCCAACAGTTTTAAATGCTGAAGATTCCGACATATTAAGGTTTTTAGCAAAATCACTAGTTAAGTGATCAATCTTTGTAAAAGCCGTAATTAATTGTGTTGCTGCAGCACCTGCTATAGCTAGAGGATCAGTTAAAAAATCAACAATTCCTTTACCAATACCCCCAAGCAACATTCGCATTGTTTTAAAGGGACCAGGTAATTTTTCACCCCTTAATTGCATTTCCGAAAGTTCTTTAGTAACGTCCGAAAGTGCATCCTGAGCTATACCACCAACACCGGGTATTTTTCCTAAAAGTTCTGCTAATTTACCTGAGGCACCTAAAGAATTTTTTAATTCATTTTGTTGTTTTACTTGTTTAGCTAATTCTTCATTATTTAATTTACCAAAAACATATTGTTTTTCTAAAGTATTTAATTGATCAATACCTAAAGTAAGTAATTCTTCTTCACTTGCAATTTTGGCTTCTAAATCTGAAATTATTTGTTGATCTACTGCTTGACCCTCCTCAAGTTTTCTATAATATTTTTGAAGTTCCTCATTTTGAGATTCAATTCCCTTAGCAATATCAATAACAAAATTAGCACCTTCTTCTCTATCTTTTTGAATTGAACTTTCTAAACCTTGATTTAATTTAGTTGATTTTTCAAGTGCTTTAGTAGATTTAGCAATTTCTTTATTTAAATCTGCAATACTAGAAAATGATTTACTTCTTTCAAGTATGGCTTTATTAACATCTTTATTTACTCTAAGTATATCTTTTTCATTTTGACTATACTTAGATTGAATACCTAGTGTTTCTTTTAGTGATTCTACTAAAGAATAAGAAATATCCAAGGAACGTTGATTGACGTTCTGAATTTTTTGATCAATATTAATTTGTTCCTTTTTGGATTTATTAAGTTCTCGCTGATTATTTACCTGTTCTTTATCACTCATAAAGGTATTTTATTATAAATATTACTATTTATAACTTGTTTTACCTTTATAATCCTTAGAAGCTTTGATAAATTCCGGTGTGTTTATTTTACCATCCGAGGTAATTAAGGTTTTTTCATTTTTACCTTTTTTAGCTTTTTCAATAGCTTGTTTTTCTTTTTTATAATGTTCTTGAATTTCTGAGGTTATAAATTTTCGTAACCAAATAGGTAGGTTATATACAGTATGCAAATCATACCCTCCATTACCATGGAATACAATAGCGTGAAGACTTTGAAATAAATTTTTTCTTACTAGTGGCGCATTATTAGAAGTCAGGCCAAAAAAACCTAAGACCAATCGGAATGGCCACCTCCTTTCCCCCGCTTGTTACTATGTTTAAGTCAACATCAGGTTGGGTTGATAATATATGTTCCCTTAATTCCCTAGATTCTTTAGCTAGTAAATAATTATCAACAAATTCTCTAATTGTTTTTTGATCATCATCACCATTAACTGAAAGGATTATTCTTTTTAATCTTGTAGTTAATTCAGGAGATGCTTCTTTATTTATTTTTTTATAACCTTCAAGTTCTCTTTTTATAAGTTTATCATCTTTGCCTGTTATTAACTTATAGGTTATTTCATTTCCAGAAGATTTAAATTTATATGAAAATTCATTTTTATTGTTAAATAATTTTTCATCAATAGGTCTATTTTCTAATTCAGTAAGATCAACGGATTCTGTTATTCCATCATACTCAAATTCATATTCTTTACCATAACCTAAAATTCTTGAAGCTATAAGTAAAGCATTTTTATCACCAACAATTAAATCATCAACTTTAACTCCTTTTGATATAATTAAAGATTGTAATAATTTATCTAATACAGTACCTTTTTGAATATATGATTGATTAGATAAAATATCTTCTTCTTTAGCTGTCATATACTTCATTTCAACTTTACCACTAGATAATGGATGTTCTTTTGGATAAACTAAACCTTTTGAAGGTAATTCTATCTCTTCTGTAGGGAAATTAAATTCTGCCATAGTCTTTATTTAATAACGTTTGTTAATACATATCAATGTAAAAAAAAAGCTTGGCAAAGCCAAGCTATTTTTAATATTTCTTTAAATTTATTTTAGAAATTTAAGATACAATAATCTGGTTGTACTGTTAATGATAATTCTTGAGCAGCATTTTCATTATCCCAGTTATAATCACCAAATCCAGCTTCAGTAATTAAAGCTCCTTTAATGATCCATTCAGATACTATATCTCCTACTGGTCCTAATACATTGAAAGTAAGATCTTTTTTATAGAAATCACTGTAACCATCTCTACCAGTAACTGATTCATGATGCAATCTAACCCATTCCATTACCGCTTGAGCTCCTGACGGTGTAATTGGATCGAATAAAGTCAATGAAATTGTATTCCAAAGAGTTTTTCCTTTTACATATCTTGCAACGTTGATATGATTTAATTGAACTGTACCTTGAGTTAGTGAGACAGCTCCTACTCCTTTTACTTGGTAAGAAGGTATTCCATCAACATATAAGATAAATCTATTTTGTTGCTTTGGCTCAAAAGCTGTATAAAATATTTCGTTTGGATCTAATATTGCCATTTTTTATTATTTATTTGTTATAAATATTCAATTTTTAAATTTTACGCTGGAAACTCAACTCCTGTTGGTAGTACGTTGAAATCCAATATAATAAATTCAGCTGTTTTAGTTGGTTGTAAAAATATTTGACCAACTAATTCATTTCTATCAACAACATCTGGTGTATTGTTTGTTTCGTCCATTACAACTTTAAATGCAAACAATCCTTGTCTTTGTTGAACTGATTCTAAATATGGGTTAACTTCACTTAAGAAATTATTTCTTGTAGCGATTGTATTTTGTTCAAATACTAAGTTATCCGCAATTTGAGATATGAAGCTTTTAACAGCTATTAATAATCTTCTAACATTTACTCTATCTAAAGCACTTGCTCTTTTCTGTAATGTTTTCTGTCCAAATACTACAACTCCTCTTCCTGGGAATGAAGCGATTGGGTTTACATTTGCAGAATATAAAGTATCTCTTTGTGAAGAAGTTAACTTTCTTTCTGCTTGGATTACATTACCTAAAGCTCCTCTAATCATACCTGCGGGTGCAAACCATGGTTCAGAAGATTGATCAGTAAATGAATAAACACCTGGTATAAATGCTGAAGCTGGAGCCCATACAATTTGTCCACTTGATGGATCAGTTGCTTGAACCCAAGGCCAATAAGCAGCTGCATAACTAGAATCAAACGTTGCCGCTTGAGTAGTTACAGCACTTACTGTAGCACCATAAGCTTGTACATCAACTACTGCTATACAATCTTGTCTATTTTCTGCTAATGAAACTAATGAATTTATTTGTGTAGCATGTGCTGCAAAATTACTAGTTAAACCTGGCATTGTAATAACGTTGAAATTATAATCATCTTTATTATTCAATAATGAAATTGAAGATGAATAATCAGTAGCTGTTAAACCTTGAATATTACCATTTGTTATATTTTCATTAAATTTAGCAGGTGATGTTGCTGAAGGGAAATTTTCACCAGATCCACTAATAAATGAACCTGAACCTGCAACAGGTATAAAATCCACAAATGGGATTCCTGCTGAACTTGAAGCTGGTGTACCTGCGTTATTAAAGAATTGAGGTGTAGGACGTAAAACTTGTTTTACTCTTACATATCTACTTTTGTTAACGTAGCTACCTGTTGTTTGTAAATAAACAACTCCATCACTATCTGTTCTTAATGTATTTTTTTGGTTTCCAATTGCCTTTTCAACATAATTATCTTGGAAGGGATCCAAAGATAAGTTGTTAAAAGTTTCTAAAATGTTTTTCTGGGTTGCCGTATCATTACCCTGTCTAACAATAAGTGAAAATGTTCCTGATCCAGTATTTACACCTGAAATTTCCCATCTTACATTATCAACTGAACCTGAATCTAAAGTACCATTAGCACTATCTGCTGCTTGGTAATTGTTCATTATTGCTCCTTCACTTATAGTTTCTAGTTGGAAAGATTCAGAAGTGGCGGTATTTAAAATACCCGAGTTACCTGAACCAGCTGTACTACCTGAAGTAAAAGCTGAACTGAAGCTTCCGTGTGTTACTCTTGTTACTAGTAATGAAGTTCCACCTTGTCTAAAATAATTATTTGCTGCTACGTTAGTTAAGTATCCATAATCAATTGAACCACTTTCTGCTGCACCACCAAAAATATTGATGTATGAGCTATAGGAAGTTACTAGAGTAGGAACTCTAACTGGTCCTTTTACGGTAGGACCTATAACTGCAGCACCAAATTCCGCTGGGGCATTTTGAATAAATGATTGATCATTTTCTCTTGCTAATACACCTGGAGATATTAATGTTTCTGCCATCTTCTTATATTAATTTTTAAAAATCTTGTTTTATTATAAATATGAGAAACTTATTCAAAAATTTAATCTATTGAAATTATTTCTCCTTTTTCTAGATCTATTTGTCCACTGCCGTATTTTTTTTCTAACTCAGCAGCAGTTTTCGTTTGATCTTCTTCTAATTTATTAAACCCATTTAAAATGGATTCTTTTTGTTTTTGCAACCTATGAATTTGAAGATCTATTGTACCTAAAGAAACTATTGTTTCATTATTTAATGTTCTAAATTCTTTTAAAGTTTGCAACTCTTCGGACGATAACTTTTTATTACTCATAATGTTTTGTGATAAATATAATCTTTGTTATTAAAATTAACTCCTTTTTCTACCATCTGTGGTAGGATTTCTTAAATTATCAATATCTTGTAAATTTGCTACAGTTTCACTTTTTATTGTTACTTTAGCTTTAGAGTTATATTTTTTTAATGCATTTAATTCCTTTTGTATTGTATCGGGAATAATATAACCCCTTAATCTAATACCAAAAGTACCCTTAACTAATCTGTCTTGATTTAAAACTAATTCAGTAGCTGTATTGAATGAATCAATAAAAGCTCTAAATTTAAATCTTTCAGGATCACCCCAATAAGCATCAGAAGCATATTCACATGCCTCAATAATTTTATTTAATTGGGACATATAATAAGTTTGAATCAAACAATCATATTCTAGTGTAACATAATCAGGTTGTGCAACAGCATAAAAAGTTTCAACAGGTTTTCTATTATTAACAATACCAAATTTATCATAAAAATTATTTTTACTAAATCCTTTTTGCCAAACACCATATAAATTAGGTGAATTAGCATCTAGCTTATTTGATACGGTTCTATCTTTGGTAATACTATCTCTTTTTATAACAATAATAGGCATCATTATTGCACCTGATTTGTCTCTATAATAACCATCTCTTTGAAATGATTTCCATCTTTCAGGCGCACCATATATTACTGGTACTTCTCTTCTTACTCCATTTTGTATTACAAAAGGTTTTATTACATTTTGAAAATAATAAAAAACTGCTTCATCAATATCCTGAATACCAACTGAGTATTGTTTAGTAGCATCATCTTTAAAACTTAATTGTTCTGATCTATTATGTATTATACCAGTTTCTTGTACATTAGCATTAAATTGATCACTTGCGTTATTAGGATTTTCCCTTTCACCTCTTCCTTCAATTCCCTTAAAGGTTCTTTGTTTAGAAAGGCTAATTTCTCTTTGTGTTTTTGGTATTGGTTTTCTTGGTTTAGCCATTAAAATCTTTCTTTATAAGGTGATATAGCAACTTTATCAGCTGGTATATAATAGGTAGAAACTAATACAGAAAGGTTATTACCATAATTTTCTAATCCTGGGTTTAAAGGATTAATATTATTAGGATAAGATGGATTTTTACCTCCCCAATATTGGTTTGCTACAGTACTTTGAACACCATAATATCTTTCTTGATATAAAATAATATCACCAACTCTAATTAAAATATCGGCATCTTTTAAATCATCTCTAAAGAAATAAAATTCTATAGGTTGTCCAAATTGAATACCTTCGATATTTTCAGCATATTCTTCATTTGTTCTATTTATAAGAACATTAAAAATAAAGGGACCATCATAAAATTTTTCTGCATCTGCTTCACCATATAAATTAACTTTTGTTTCTTCTAATTTAAATTGATAAACAGAACATTGTTGTGTAATGATATTACCCATCAATTCTCTGTTAAGTTTCCTTACCAGAGACATGTCCCTTTGTGTAGTAAACATTGCCATGTTATGCTATATATATTGTGTAAGGAACCTGTTGTAATTCAGTCATTTTTGCTTCCGCTTCAGATGCCCTACGATTTAACAAAGCCTGTCTTGATGTTTCATCAAAGTAATTTCTTAATCTTTCAATTAAAGCAGTTTTTTCTGCTGTTGCGGCTGAAATTAAATCACCTTGATTTAAATTTACTTCAGCATTTGGTATTGGTATACTTGCATATTTACCTCTTACATATCCTAACATTTCTTTGGCTAGTGCTAATGTATATTCAAATATCCACTGTCTACCTATTGAGTTAATATAATTATAATTTGGGTTTGCATAAGGTGCATTTGAAACATTAGTAACACGACTAGGTGTGTTTTTAACAGAACTTTCAATTCGTTCAGATCTTATAATATAATCAAACCAAATTCTATGTAATCCTTCACCTGCACAAGCGCTATCAGAAAAATTAGGTATTGGAAATACTCTTAATTTATCTTTATGTATTTCGAATGAATAATTAGATCTTCTAACCATATCATTTAATTCAATTGCTTGAATTGTTTGAAGATCATAATTTAAAGGCATCATTAAGAAATTAATAGCAGGACTCATACCACCAAAACCAAATGAATCAAATAAATTTTGATAACCAAAACCAGTACCAGAATAAGGGTCATAATATCTTACAATTGCAGGGGCAGGTTGGTAATAAACTCTTTTTACTTCTATTCCAAACTCACCTGCTGATCCAGTAATATTACTTTGAGTCATAAAAGTTTGAAATGAATAATCTTGTACACTAGAAGTTAATACAAATGAACCTGAATACCAAGGAATATTTCCTCCTGATCCAGCTTCCGCACCATACATTTCTGTTAATCTTACTATTGGTTCAAAACTAGGTGTTATTAATGATTGTGTTAAAACGGAACTAGTTGGTAAACCTTCTAATGATAATTGATTATCCCTTACTTTGTAAGCATATAATTCATTACCATATATTGTAATTGCTTCCTCAAAAGCAGTATAAAAAGATCCTGATTGTAGTTCAACATCAACTAAAGGATAACCTAATCTATTAGCACAAAAAACAGCAACTTTATCAGCGTCTGTTTGAAAATCTGTTTGAGCATCATAAAATCCAAAAGGTGTATCTCCAGAACCTGAAGCAAATGAACTTGAACCTGGCCAAATTGGTACATTCATACTAAATTATTTTGTTATAAATATTAAAAATGATTTTATTATTATAAATATAAAAAAAAGCCCAGTCAATGACTGGGCTAATTTTTGAAATATCTAGTTAAATACTAATTATAGTGTATTCAATCCAGCAACTTCGATTGTAGCGTAGAATTCTGGTCTAACCATTTTCTTCGCATATCTAGTTAATAGACCTTTTCTAGGTACGAACGTATCTGGATCGTATACTAGTGGAGTCATAATTAACGGAATATATGGAGCAAATACTGCACCGCTTTCTAGGAATTGTGAACCTCTAAATCCTAACAAGATTATGTTAGTAGTCATGTATGGGTTCTTGTATACTTTATATCTTCCATTTAACTGGCCGACTTTCTGTACACCAAATGCATAGTTAGCTTTAGCTGCATCACCATCTGAATCAGCTGCAAATCCTGGAATTGATTCTAGGATAGTTGCTACTGTTGGAGAACATACAAGGAAGTTTGCACCACCTCTTAATGTTTTCTGGTGAATAATATTACTCAATTTTTGGATTTTAGTTCCTAAAGTTTGGAACCACTGTCCCTGGCTATTGTAGAAACCTAAATTGATTTCTGTTCCATCTCCAGCAGTTGAACTAAATGCTTGGTTATTAACTGCAGACCATACTTCAGTACCAGCAGCTGCAGAAGTAATTAACATACTTAAGATTTCTAAGTCTATTTCTAATGAAATATACTCACTTAAGATAGAAGTTAATTCTGCCTCAGCATCTAAAGCGTGGTAAGCGTTAAGATCTTGAGCGAACTCAGGAGTCCAAACAGCTTTTAGCTTTTTAGTTTTAGCAACGATAGCAGATGATTTCATCTGTACGTTGATTTCTGGAATTGTCTGCTCTGGGCAGCAATAAGAACCAGTTTGGTTGTTGTTAGCGTTAGGTTTCGGGTTACCTGCTTCAAAATCACCTCTGAATTGATCAGTTGGTTGTAATGAAGAAGAAATCTGTAACGTCTGTGCTCCTGAAGGAATTTTAGACGCTGAAACCACAAATCTGATGTGCGCACCACCTTCGTATCTACTAAATGCAGATTCTTGAACTGGTGTGTTTACAGATGCAGTATAGACTTGGAATGATTTAACAGCTCTAGGATCAACAAATGGAATAGATGAAGTTTGTACAGAAACTAATCTGTATTCATCATTCACAGCTGAAGCTGAGAAGTTAGAATCAAAGTCTAAATCAGACCAAGAGGCAGTAAGTACAGTAGCAGATACAGTTGACGAAGTCATCTGTGTAGAATATGAAAATCTACCTGCACCATATAAACCTCCTGAGTTTGTATTACCAAATGGGTTAGTAGCTAATGAACCATCACCATATAGAGAATCTCCTGCAGTGAATGGAGCTTTAGTTGTACCATATTGGAAATCTAAATAAAATACAAGACCTGAAGGAAGATTCATTGGTTGTACAGAAACAAATTCTTTAGCAGCAATTTGTCCGAATACTTTTCTTACCAATGGTAAAGCTACTCCAGCCCACTGACCACCTACGTTAACAGCAGTTTGTGAACTAAATGTACCACTTGAAGCAGCACCTCCACCAGTTTGTGAAGACTCAACTACAAGTTGTTTAGCTTGGTTTTCTAAAATGATACCCATATTGTTTTTATTTGTACCATCTAGTCCCTCTAAAAGGCCTGTTTTTTCCCACTTACCAGCTAATTTAGCTGCATCAGACTGTAAAGACTGATATGGGTTAGCGCTTTCTAATAGAGAATTTAAACTCATTGTTTTAAATTTAATTGGTTAATAATAATTTTTAAATTAAACCAGCAAGCTTTCGCATGCGGTCATACACAGCATTAGATTCAACTATTGGCTGTTTAACATTAGGTTGTCCACCTCCTATTATTTTAGAAGCTGTTCCTTTAAATCTATTTTCATTAACGATTGATTTATCAATTAAACCATCTTTTAATGTTTCATAAATTGTTTCCGCTTGTTTTACATCCTTAGCTTTGTCAAATGCTTTTAATACCTTAACTTTTTTACTTTCGGTTAAGTTTTTAGCTTTAAAGATTTTGTTAGTGTAAAGTAACTTTGCATTTAATAGATTAACTTCTTGAAGTTCTTCCTTAAGTTTATTAACTTCAGAAAGAGCATCTTCTAGTTCTTCTTTAAATCTCATTTTCTCAGTTTCTCGCTCTGGTTTAGATTCAGGTTTAAATTTACCTTTTTTTCTTTCTTTGTCACCTTTACGCATTACTGGGTTACTCATTTCTTCATCTACTTCTTTTTTGTCATCTTTTTTAGGTTTCATTTCTTCGTCAATTTCTACGTCTACGTCAACGTCTTCAACGTCTTCGATTTCGACTTCGTCCTCAACAAAATCATCACCTGGTTCAATTTCACCAGCTGAAACCATATCTTTGATAACATCCTCAATGAATCCTTTAAGATCATCTTCAGACATATCTTCAAGATCGATTTCTTCATCATCCATCCTGTCTTCCATGTCTTCTTTTTCGTCCTTCATACCATCCAAGTAGCCTTCTTCTTCAGCATCAGTTCGAGCGTCTTCTTTGACATCATCTTTGTCTTTTTTAGACTTCATTTCTTCGTCCATGTCATCTTTTTTAGACTTCATTTCTTCATCCATGTCATCTTTTTTAGACTTCATTTCTTCGTCCATGTCATCTTTTTTCTCTTCTGATACTTTCATTTTCTTAAGAGCGTTTTCGATATCGTCTTTAGCGTCATCGAATCCGTCCTTATAGCCTTCTTGTTCAGCGTCAGTACGTTTGTTTTCTTGTACTTCATCATCAAGTTCAGCAAGTAGTTCATCTAAATCAATTTCCTCATCTATATCTTCTTCTTCAACAGTGGATTTACCAACCTTGTGAGGTACTGGATTTACTGGTCCACCATCTTTGTCAAAGTTATAGGAAGGAGAATTTTTTCTTCTGAAACTAACAGCGTCTTCCTCGTTCATTTCGTCCTTGTCTTTGTCTTTTTTCTCATTCATTTTATCTTTGTCATCTTCTTCATACTTTTTAGAAGAACCGTACTCTTCGACTTTTTTGTCATCTTCTTCATACTTTTTAGAAGAACCGTACTCTTCGACTTTATCGTCTTCTTTGTCCATTTCTTCAAGTTTAGCAGATAGCATTGATTTTAAATGAGGAGTAAAAGCTTCTTCAAGAGCGAGTTTGGCGTTTGCAATTGCTACTTCTTTTACAGATTTAGCATCGGCAATAGCCTCTTTTAGCAAGTCTCTGTTTGTTGCCATAATCCCAAAATTTAAATTTGTGAAATACGATTATTAAGAATCGTAATAGAAAAGTTATACATTAGTTGACACCATATAAGAGATGGTGTATTACGATTATACGTATATGAATATTTATTAAAATTGCAGAAATTAGATAATTGGGCAATTTCCTTTTGAACACAGAATTTCGTGTATTATTCCGTTTACTTTAGTGTAGTCGTATGTAATTGTATTTTTACCTTCTTGTAATACACCCATAAATGAACCTGGGTTAGAAGGTGTTGAAACAAAATCCCAACATAGTAATTCAAAATCATCTTGAACTTCCATTACATTACCATTTTGTTCTAGTGAACCCATTCCTCTAGATGATACACCTACGGTAACACCATTTTTAATAAGTTCTTTTAATATATTTCCTGATGGAGTAGGTAAAATTTCTATTTTACCCATTATATTATCACCATCCCAATCCCAATCAGTAACTAGATGAGATACATTTTGTAAATTTATTACTTGAGATTCTGGGTGGTCTAATTCACCTAATGATCTTCTTTCATTGATAAGTTCTTGGTACTTATCCATTTCACGTTCCCATAACTCTTTTTTATAATATCTACCATTACCGTTTTTTACTTCAACTGTAGCTAAAATACCTTCAACTACAAGATTTCCATTCTCCTTGCTTACATTTTCATTTAATTGGGAAGGAGAAATATTAACAGTATGCGTTTCTATTAATAATTTCTTACTCATTTTCTTCTTCTCCTACGATTTGAGGCATTTGAAAAGATTGACCAGACATTTTTTCATACATTTTTTCCATCTTAGCTTTTCTTTTTTCTAAAAGCTTGATTTCTTTTTGCATGTCTTTCATCTTTTTCTTATCAACTAATTCTTTAAGATTTTCATCTTCGTTTATTGAATTTACTCTTTCTTCTTTTTCACTAATATGGTTAGTTAAAAATTCTAATTGAGCTTCCATTTTTGTAATATCACCAGCTTTTCCTATTTCAGCTAATTTTGTTTCAATAGATTCTTTTTTAGGTTTTTTCTTACCCATTGCTTTTTTAATTGCTTTATCTCTTGCAGCTAAATAATCATCTGAATCAATATCACCATCACCATCATGGTCTTTTTTTTCATCCATTGGCATATCTTTTTCTTTATCTTCTTCAGCTACAGGTTGAGATACCATTGGTGCTTGTGGTTCAAAATCCTCCATAGAATCTTCTTTAACAACTTGACCTTGAGCTAAACCTTCTTCATCTAACATAGTTTTAATTACTTGAGAAGACATAGCTGCTAAACTAGTAGGATTACCTGAGCTAACTAAACTCATGCCAGCTAAATTTTCTTTAACGATTTGCATTTGGCTGCTTCCTTCTTTTACTTTTTCACTAAATCCACTACCACCATAATTCTCACCGTCACTTTCTTCTACTTTTTGTTCTGAGTAACCTAAACCTTCAACACCAAATTGACCATTTTTAACATAATGTAAAGGATCCTTAGCTAAATTAGATATTACTTTTGCTTGTATTTCTTCTAATGTTAATTCAGGATTGTTTTTTGCTTCACAATATACTCCGTTTTGTAATTCATTTACATTAACATTATTAATGTTATCAACTTTAGGTGAGTAATCATAATTATGTGAAGCTATATTTTCTACACCTTTAGATAATTTATAAGAACCAGCTTCGTTTGTATCCATTGAATACTTTGCTTTTGATACTGCTGGGACTTTTTCATCTTCTTCTCTAGTATTAAATTTCATATCATTATTAACAATAGGATTTAATGATTTTTCTCCTGCTTCATTAATAAAGTTTTTAAATTTTTCTTCCCAACTAGCTTTAGGTGATTCAATTGAATTAATAGGGCTTAAATCAGCAACACCCATAATATTTTCAGTCAAAACTCCTTTGTTTTTTAATATTTTTGTAGCTTCATTATATGTAGCTGGTTTGTTAATTAAATTAGGATAAAGCCTTTTAGCTTCTTTTAAGAACACATCTTTATGTCCTTTTCCTTCTTTTATTAATGTATATTGTTCTTGCAAAGTTTTCATATCAATTTTCTTCTAATAATGTTTTTATATCTTTAATATAATCTCTAATTAAATCAGTTCCTACTAACACAGAATAACTTTTTGGTTCATCTTGTTTATAGTACTTTATTGTTCTAATTTTTGCCCTTCTTAACGGTTTAATTAGAGACATTAATTCTTTTTCAATATCATCAAAAGCTTCTATACGCTTTTGTTGAAATTTTTCTAGTCTATCATCAGCCTCAGTTATCCTATATTTATACATATTAAAAAAGTTGTTTAACTATAATTCCTGAGTCTTTGATTTTTTTAGGGACTAGTTTATATTTAAATGCTTTAACATAATAATTATCTTTTACACCATCTTCACTAGCTGCAGGGCCAGGTCCTAATGTTGCACCCGGATTTTTTTTATTTTCATTTATTTCTTCGTATCCTAATTCTTTATATGCTTTAATATTTGGTTTTTTTCCTTTTAATCTAAAAGCATAAGGTGTTAAATAAGCTCCTGCTCCACTACTAGTAGATATTTCATCTACATCTTCTTGAGATGATTGTTTTGTAAGAAGAGCTTTAGCTTGTTTTAAAGCATTTGTTTGCGTTATAGCATCGTTTTCTTTAGCAGATAATTCATTCCAAATATCTAATATCGCATCGGCAAAATCCGAAGATGAACCAATAGCATTGTTATATTTTAATTTAACTGCATTGGTTAAATTTGTTTCACTAGATTTTACATCTTCCGCAATTCTTGTAATATTTTTATATTCGTCTGGGTATTCGTTTCTAAGATGTGTTCTAACTTTATTTCTTAGTTTACGAGCTTCTTCATAAAATTCTCTAAACTTTTTATCATCTTTAGTTTTAACATATACTCTTTTAGATATATCAACTAAATCATCTAATTCATCATATAATGTTTCAAAACCAGGTAATTGTATAATATCCCATCTAACAGCTCCTGTTTCAGAATTAATATCAGTAACAACGGATTTTCTTAATCCATCGTCACTATAGGTAACTTGACCTACTTCAAAATCCTCTCCGGGTTCACGTTTTAATTCTTTTGCTGCTTCCTCTGGTGGAGCAGTTTTAGACAATTCTGAAAGTTTATATTTATACTGCATGTGCTACTTTTATTTCTTGAACTAATTCATAATACTGAAGTAGATCAACTAGGTTATCTGAACTAATTTTATCTGTTTTACTAACTTCTGTTAGCAATTTTGAAATTTCATTAACCTTTATTTGTGTAGCTTTATTGGTTATATTACTTGAAAGTTTTGATAATTTTTCTTTAAGAAGGTGAATTTTATCATTATAAAAATTTCTTAAAGCAGGAGTAGAATCAACAGAATTGATAAATTCTTTTAATACTTGTTTTTGTTCTTTACTTAATGAATCGTACTTATCATTAAATCTTTCCAATAACATTTTATAAGTTAGTGTTCTTACGTCCTTATCTTGATTAGAAAATTCTTCAATTATATTATCACTTTGTTGTTTAACTATTGGTTGTTTAGTTAAATGTTCTAATAAAGTAATTTTATTGTTTACTTCTTGTTGGCTATCTAAAAATTTCTTTGAATTTCTACTTTCCATTAAAACATATAATGAAGCTAATTCTTTATAACTTTTTACTTTTGAACCAAAAAATTCTTCTAAACTATAATGTTGTCTTATTTCTGAAATAAGACTATATTTTTGTTTTTTTAGTAAAGTTCTGTTTAATTTTTTAGAGTTTTCTAATATAGAATTAATAAGTAAATTTGCTCTACTTTCATTAATAACCTTAGATTTAATGACAGATTCATATAACTTATAATCTCTACCTAATTCACTTTTAACAAAATATTTTTTAAGTAAATCTATAGCTGGAGAGTCTCCACCTTTTAATGTATCCGCCGTAATCTGTCTTACTAGTAACTCAAATAAAATACCAGTATTCTTATACTTTGAGTGTTTAATTTTCATGAAAAAAAATATATTTATTTATAAATATGTACCAATTATTGTTTCTTCAACTGGGATTCATCTAATAGTTTAGAATCATCCTTGTCTTCTTCAAATATTAATTTTTTACCGTCTAATTTTTTAAACATATCCTTATTCTTTAAAAAAGTCACCTTTGGACTTTCAAATTCTAAAGCTAAGGGGCTGCCCTTAAAACTAGGTCTTACTGAATCACCGTCATTATTATCAGTGTCTTTCATTCTCTTAACTCCTAATGGATCTTTACCAAAATTGTTATCTTGTTTTCCTCTATTAGACATTTGTTTTTGTGGTCTACCTAATTGGGGATCATCAGAAGCATATTTTTCCTTATCTGGTACATTACCTGGATCAGTATACATTCTTCCTTTACCATATAATGAAGCTAAATCATGAGGTGTACCATAAGATTGTCCTGATTGTATAGGATCATTTCCTTCTGCTTCAATTTGAGCATTTCTAAATTTACGTTTAGAATCCTCTCTAACTAAATCTCTATATTCATCATATTGATCTTCACTAAAGTGATAAATGTTATGATAAATCCAATCAGAAGGCACTAAACCTTGATCTAACATTGCTTGTGCTAATTCAGTTTTTGATTTTAATAATTCAATTCTTTCTTGGTCATATATAATTGATGGAGTCGTCATTGATAATTCAAAATTAGTCAATGTCTCATCGGTATAGCCTTGGGTATATAAATGTACAAGTGCAATTTTATTTAACTCTGATAGTATAATTCTTTGGATTCTATCAATTGTACGAGCAAATCTAATATCTTCAGCAGCTAATGTAGCTTTACCTTCTACATTTTCATCATAACCTAAAAATGCTTTAGGTATTTTAAGTGCGGCAAATAATTTATCTCTTAAATATTCTACGTCTTGAATACCATCATAAGATAATCCTGGGGTAGTATCAATTTTAGTAGCATTATCATTACCTCTAACTGGTATATAAAAATCTTCAAGCATATTTTGCATATTATACTTTAAGTTATATTCACCTGTTTTTTCATCCATATAAGGAGTACGTTTCATACTCGAAATTGTTTTCTGCATAAATGCTTCTACTTCATTAGGTGGTATAGCTCCAACGTTAACATAGAATATTCTTTTTTCTGGGGCACGAGCAATTCTATGAATTAACATCGCATCTTCCATTAATGTATATTGTTTAAATAATTTTCTTGCTGGTTCAATATATGCTCTACCATATGGAAGATAATTAACATCACCAACCATTCTAAAGTGAGCCATTTCATAATTGTCGTAAGTGATACCTGGACTATCAGCATCAACTTGGTTTGGTAGAGAATAATAACCATAACTACTACCTGCAAATCCATCAGGATTCCATCTATACTGTACTTCAGCTGGATTATCTGGGTTTCCACCTTCAATTCTTTCTATATGATATGCTGTATAAGGAATAACATTATAAACACCAAATTTTTCGGCTATTTCTAATTTTAAGAAGAAATCACCATATTTACACATCATTCTAATCCACATCCAAAGATTAAATTCAATATTTAAAACATCATAAAATAAATTATATAATATTTTTTGTATGTCTTCATTTGAACTTCTAATTTGAAGTATTTCACCCATATCATTTTTTAGCGTTGATTCATCAGCTAAAATATCTAATGCGGAAGCAATAATAGCATCCTGATCCATTACATCATATTCAGAATATAATTGGGTTCTTAACCATTGATAATTTAAATTAAATTGAGCTCCATATAATGATGAAGGTTGTGTTGTATAAACTCTATTAAATCTATCTACTAAAGCATTGGTTTCATATTCACCACTTGCTTGTATATGATTAGAATCTATAGTTTTTATTTGATTACCACCAACATTTCTAATAATTACGTCAGTAGAAAATAATCTTCTTAATCTTGAAAATATACTTGTATCAGCCATTGTATATAGTTATTGTTATAAATATTATTATAAAAGCCAACTAATGTCTTCTCCACCCTTATCTGTTTTAATATGATAAGGATTATCAGTACCTTTAGAAAAATTATAGGCACCTTTATATGAAGTTCTATTAACTGACATGTTTTTTAATGCTTGTTTTGTTAAATCAATACCCCTTTGTCTAAATTTTAAAGCTGTATCTCTTATGTACATAGCAATACCAAAGGCCATAACTAAATCATCATTATAACCTGATTGTGCTTCTGGTCTTCCATTTCTCCAAATGAATGTTTTCATTTCTTCCAACAATCTTTTTGATTGTAATGTAACACCTTTATCACTTAAATATTCTTGAAATTTTCCTATTACCATTGGTCTTGTTCTTGAAGACATAGTAAATCCAGGAACCATACGTGAATGGTCTTGGTATTTATCAAAATAGGAATTAACATTAGGTTGATCTGATTTTGGGGAATAATATAAATTTTGATAATTTCTATCAATAGCAACTTGAATAGTTGCCCAACCTACGTTGGCATTTTCTATTATTAACATAGCTTCATTATATTCAGAAGCAATACCAACTAATAAATGCCCATAATCTTTTGTATTAATTTGTCCTTTATATTCCGCTACTTGAACATTATTAGCAACATCAATAACATGGAATGCAGAATAATCTTTACCATCACCTCTGGAAACATCAGCTACAACAATATAATCCCTAGTATAATCTGGTGTTTCCCAAACCCATAAATTTTGATCTATACCTCTTCTTTCTAATGGATCCTTAATAAATGATTTTTCATAATATTCAATAAATTCAGGGTAAAAAACTATATCACCAGAAGTACTAAAATCACAATCACATTCTTGTGCTGCCATTCTAGGATCACCTAATAATTCATCTTGTCTTTTTCTCCATGCTTCATCCCTTTCTGGATGTACATACCAAGGTAATTTTATAGGTAAAAAGTCATTTTCGGCTGCCTCAGCCCTAGTCCAAGTTTGGTGAAACCAATTACCTGTACCATAAGGAGTACTAAGTGCAATACAACCACCTCCAGTTGCTAATGTTTGTTGTGCTGAAGCCCAAATTTCTGCTATATTATCAATAAATGCCGCCTCATCAATTAGTAGCAAAGAAACTGCTTCTGATCTACCAGCATCAGAACTTGCTGATGTTGCTTTAATTTGTGAACCATTTATTAATCTTAAATTAAGTTTATTATTTTCTGCAGCATCAACTTTTAACCATGAAGGTAAATTATCATACATAAATTTTACCTTAGTAACCATATTTTTTGCTGTTTCTTGTTTTGTTGCAATACAAAGAATATTTTTATCTTTAAAAAACAGCATCATCCATAAAGAATAACCAGCAGATAATGTAGATAAACCTAACTGTCTTGATTTTAGTACAATTGAATAGGGATTATCCCTAAATAAATTTAATACTTTTTCTTGAAATGGATATAAATTAAATTGAATTCTACCTCTTTGGGGGTGTTGGATATAACAATATTTTTTCATAAAATGCACTGGATCTTTAGCGCATCTAAGATACTCCTGTCTTATTACTTTTTTTAAATCCCCAGCCATATTACTTAGATATAACTAAAATAGCAACACCTGCTAAAACTCCTGCTCCTAAAGTCAATTTATTTTTTAGTTTTTGTTTTTTTAAATCTTTTTCTAATCTAGCTGTTAGTTCTTGAGATAGGTTTAATTGATCATCTTTAGTCATTACAATACTCCTAACATTATCTATTTTAGTATTAAGAGAAAATATAACACTATCCTTAAGAATTATTTTTTGTTCTAATAAAGATATTTTATCTAAAGTAAGATTTAATTCTTCTTTAGCCCCATCACCAGAAATAAGATCTTTAATTACTAGACGAGCTATCGGTTTTTGCAATTGAATCGAGGTACTGTCTGTATCTGTCTGCGAAAAACCTTTCAAGTTCATCATCGCCAAAAGAATCAACGGCAATAATTTTTTCATTAGTTTGTTCTTTAAGGTTATAAATTTGTTTATCTTGTTTTACTATTTCTTTGTCTAAAGAATTAATTTGTAAATTTAAAGTATCAATTTTAAAATTTAATTTATCATTAATACTATGAAGTGAATCAATTTTTGAATTTAATGCATTAATTTGATTTTGGTAGTCAGCAACGTACGGCTCATTATCTCTAAACAAAAACCAAATTATAATTATAATTAAAACTAATATTTTAGCAATATAAAATATTCTTTCTTTATACGACATCATCAGCGTATTTATCAACTAACTCTTTAGCCTCTTTTTTCTCTTTAGTTAACTCTTTTAATTTAGCTAAAAGATTTTCTTTAGCAGCTCCCTCGGCTTTTGAATAATCTTTAGCTAAACTCCTCATTTCTCTGTCAATTTTTTTAAACCCAGCAACGGCTAGATCATATCTTTTAGTTTTACCTTTAGCTTTTTTAGCACCCTTAATAGCATCTTTATCATCTTTATCTTCATCCTCCATAGTCAATTTAGGTGGATTAGCCGAATAATAAGCCGCTATATCCTGTACAGTTGCTTCAGGTGGTAAGTCTGCCCCACTTTTAGCATTCTCAAACCCTTTTCTCAATCTTTCTAATTCTACATCATCTTTACCAATTCCAAACCCTGGTATTGGTTTTCGTTCGCTAAGAGTATTAATAATTTCTTCTCTAATATATTTTTTAAGATCTGATCTTTTCATAATGTTAAGTTTATTATAAATATATTAAGATTTTATAACATTTAATATTTGTTTAATTCGTTCTTCTGTTGTGCCTTTAATTGTTTCAACATTTTTAACCATATGGCCATATTTTCTAATTAATGTAGTAATAGAAAAATCAATAACATCTCTATAATATTCATCTGTTTCCCTTACCCCATTATCTTCAATTGGAATACCATCAGGAGAAATATAAAATATATAATCATATTCTCTTAAAAATTCTTTAGCATAATCTTCAAATATAGCTTTATCTTGATGTGCAATTGATTTAGCATTATTAGTAAATGCTATTACATCAAATATAGTTCTATCTGTAATAATATTATCATTCATTAACTCAGCACAACGTTCAGCTAAAAATACTGTTTGACCTTTTAATGTTGAATCAGTATTTAATGGAATACCTAAATCATTTAAATATTTACTACGTTCTGTAGCAAAATGGTACGTGTGAAA
>MDTD01150230.1_pt1 | contig 20361 bp, 21 predicted proteins | sample 811221 | NCBI WGS metagenome assembly MDTD01 (sample SAMN05326646, study PRJNA326480) | marine metagenome | isolation source: seawater | place: Pacific Ocean: South West | collected 2011
CTCTAAATCTAATAGATCATGAGCCTTCATTCTGCGACGAATCAGTGAAAAATCATCACCGTTGATCATAACCTCTGGAATTAATGCTCGGGTATTATAGCTTGATGACATGACAGCTCCGTATGCACCAGCTGAGCGAATAGCCAACAAATCCCCGGGAGCAAGTTGCGGTAAACTTCTTTTTTTACAAAAAATATCACCAGTTTCGCAAATTGGACCTACCACATCATATGTTTGCATCTTGCTGCCATTGCCAACCTCAATTACTGGTACAATTTCATGAAAAGCATCATATAAAGATGGTCGTGCCAAATCATTCATAGCGGCATCTACAACCACAAAATCTCGGGTTTCACCATCTTTCACATAGATAACACTAGTAACTAAAACACCGGCATTACCTGCTATTATCCGACCAGGCTCAAATACGAGCTTGCCGGGAAAATCGCTAAATATTTCTTTTACAATTTTGGCATACTCTTTTGGTCCTGCAAGCGGCAACTCTGAATCTCCATAGGGGATTGCGAGACCCCCGCCAAGGTCTAGATGCTCGACGTTTAAACCATCCGCCTCTAATTTATAAACAAGTTCACGCATTCGTGTGTAAGCGTTCTTAAACGGGCCAGTCTCTGTCAACTGGGATCCAATGTGCATGGCTAGGCCTATTGGTCGTATCCCACTCATAAGCGAAGCTTTTTTGTAAACCTCATGAATTTGTGTCCACTTGATACCAAATTTATCTTCTGCTTTACCTGTTGAAATCTTTGCATGCGTCTGAGCATCAACATCAGGATTTACCCGAAATGCAACCACTGCTTTTTTCCCTATACCGATAGCTATCTCATTCAAAGCTTCAAGCTCTGGTTCTGACTCAACATTGATTTGCAAAATGCCTGCATTTAATGCCTCTCTGAGCTCCTGCGAGGTTTTTCCAACACCCGAAAAAACAATCTTTTGGGCAGGAACACCCGCAGCAAGTGCACGTTTCAGCTCTCCACCGGACACAACATCAGCTCCTGCACCTAAAAGAGCTAAGGTTTTGATAACTGCAATATTAGAATTAGCCTTTACCGAGTAGCAAACCAGTGAATCGGTTCCTTCAAAGGCCTGTGTAAAGGTTTGATATTGGCGCTTTAACATTGAGTATGAATAAGCATAAAATGGTGTTCCAACATCATCAGCTATTACTATTAAGGGAACATCCTCAGCGAATAGTATGCCATCTCGATATTGAAAATAATCCATTTGATGTAATCTCAATTTAAATTAACGGCTTGGGTAAACACGGGGATATTCAGAGCCATCAGGACGATCTGGCGCGCTTTTACGTCCACATGCAACATTTGATAAAGAAAACATAAATAAAAGTAACAATATCAAAAAACGCTGTATCAAAAGTAATTTTTTCTCTGTCATTTTAGAAATCTCTCTCTTGCTTCTTTCGAAGCTGCAATAACATTAGATGGAGAGGTGCCACCTTCACTTACTCTACTTGCTACAGACCTATCAACACCAAGGATTTCGAATGCTTTTTGGTTTATACTCGGCTCTATTAATTGCATTTTAGAAAGTTCAAGATCAACAAGATCACAACCTTTTTCTTCAGCCATTTTTACTATTTTTCCAGTGATTTCATGAGCCTGACGAAAAGGCAACCCAACAACCCTTACTAACCAATCTGCCAAATCTGTTGCAGTCGTGTATCCTCTTCCAGCATCTGTTCTCATACGATCTAAATTGAATTCCGCTTCATTTAACATTCCTGCCATCGAGGGAATACAGACACCCAACGTTTTGGTAGCATCAAATACCGGCTCTTTATCTTCCTGTAAATCTTTTCCATATGTCATGGGTAGTCCCTTTAAGGCAACGAGCAGGGTATTTAAAGACCCAATCAAGCGTCCAGATTTACCCCGAACCAACTCTGCAATATCTGGATTCCGCTTTTGTGGCATCATAGAACTACCGGTGGAAAAGCTATCAGACATCCTTACGTAGCCAAATTGCGGGGAACTCCACAAAACAATTTCCTCAGCCATTCTGGACAAATGTATGCCTACCAAGGAACAATTTGCGAGAAACTCGACCGCAAAATCTCTATCTGAAACGGCATCCATAGAATTTCTGGCAGGTCTGTCAAAACCCAGAGCCTTTGCAGTTGTTTTTCTGTCGATGGGGAATGATGTTCCGGCAAGAGCACCCGCCCCCAATGGACACTCATTAAGCCGAATTCTACAGTCAGAAAAACGGCTCCTGTCACGGCCAAGCATCTCGACGTATGAGAGCATATGATGGCCAAGGGTGATAGGTTGTGCCGCTTGTAAGTGAGTAAATCCAGGCATTATGCTATATGCATGGTTGTCAGCTATTTCAATCAACACTCTTTGCAGATCCATTAAATTTCTATCCAGATTATCAATGGCATCACGCACCCAGAGTTTAAAATCTGTCGCCACTTGATCATTACGGGATCGAGCAGTGTGCAAACGACCAGCAGGTTCACCAATAAGCTGTGAAAGACGATTTTCAATATTCATATGAATATCTTCTAAGGAAACATTGAATTCAAATTCACCATTCTCTATCTCTTTTTTTATAGTTTGCAGACCCGTCTCAATTGCGTGAGCGTCATTTTTACTCAAAATTCCCTGCGCAAACAGCATTTGAGTATGGGCTATTGATCCAGCAATGTCCTGTGCGTACATTTGTTTGTCAAATTCAATGGATGCATTAATTGTCTCCATTAAATCTGATGGCGCCCCAACAAATCTTCCACCCCACATTTTGTTGGAATCAATATCTAACTGACTTTTATTTAGCTTATCTCTAGTATTCTTATTAGTCACCACTGGACCTCACTATCCAATTGCTCTAAATGAAGGCTGAACATGAACATAAATACTCAAAAGCTCCGAGCCAACCATTACATGTCATCAAAAAATATTCTGCACACACTATTTGCAATTATTACGATGACAATTTTGTTAATTGTCTCCATATCGACGCATCATGCAAGTGCTGAGGCTTATAATTGTCATAATTCTCCCACAAGTCTAGGAAGGTTCATCCAAAAAATCCCACCGACCACTCTCACGGCCACTACTTTTCTCAATGATAAAAATACGGAATACTCAATAAAGGATTACAGAGGAAATGGGGTCATCCTTAACTTCTGGGCGACGTGGTGCCCACCTTGCGTCAAAGAAATGCCAGCGCTTATCAATTTAAAAAAAATAATAGAAAAAGATAATTTTTCAATTTTGGCACTTTCTGAGGATAGAGGAGGTGCAAAATCAGTCATTTCCTTTTTTGAAAAACAAGGTTTAGAAGGTCTCGATGTATTAGTAGATAAAAAAGGTAAAGTTGCTCGCGAATACAAAGTTCAGGGACTTCCGGTCAGTCTTTTAATCGATAGAGAAGGTCTGGAGAGAGGGCGTGTCATTGGTATTGCTGATTGGGATAAACCCGAAGTAGTAAGTTTTATAAAACGTTGCATCGGTTGACTTGCTGACTAAAAACTTAATTATTTTTGATTTAATCGGTTTTAGGTATTAGAGGAATAAGCTTAATGTGGTTCAAGACCATTGTAGTTTTTTTGATAATGGTTATGTACATATAAAAGATTAAGCACCAATTTTTTTATTTGATTTCTCGACAAAATGTCTTGAACATAATGCAAAATACTCGAAAAAACCTCTGATTGGTGCTTAAATAATACAAATATTTATGGGAATAACTGATGGTCAAACTCACAAAAATATATACCCGCGGTGGCGACAAGGGCGAAACCTCTCTTGGTGATGGCAGTCGAACAGCAAAACATGCATTAAGAGTATCCGCTTATGGAAGCATTGATGAAACCAATGCAACCATTGGACTAACTCGCCAATATACCGAAGACGAGGCCGATCAGATGCTATCACGCATTCAAAATGATCTCTTCGATCTAGGTGCAGATCTTTGCCGACCAGGAGATGGTTCAGAGCAACAAGAGACTCTTCGAATCACAAATTCTCAAGTCATACGTCTGGAAGAAGAAATTGACTCCATGAATATAAAATTGGAATCCCTTACATCATTTATTTTGCCCGGTGGTTCTGCCCCATCGGCACATTTACATTTAGCACGAACAGTAACCCGGCGTGCCGAACGTATTATATCAGAGCTTGCATCAGTTGAGGCCATCAACCCATTAGCTCTAAGCTATGTTAATCGTTTATCGGATCACTTGTTCCAGCTAGCGCGCCTACTAAACGATTGTGGCAGGAAAGACATTTTATGGATACCAGGAAAAAATAGATGATTTCCTACTATTTCTATGGCTACAACTAAACCGAAGCTCGGGACATTGACAGCGCAAGTTTCAATCATTATTGTGCGGTCGCTGAGACTATAATTGGTTTTATTTTTCCATTTTTTTCAGTATGTTAGAGTATTGAAGCATTATCTTTTGACAATCAAATTTACATTACATGCGAAGTGTCCAGTAGGTTGTTCATGAAAGTCTTAATCGCCGCAAAAAGGGTCATTGACTACAACGTAAAAATACGCGTTAAATCTGATAATACAGACGTTGAAAAAGCAAATGTAAAAATGTCTATGAACCCATTCGATGAAATAGCTGTTGAAGAAGCAGTAAGATTGAAAGAGTCGGGTGTTGCCTCAGAAATCATAGTAACATCAATGGGTACCACGCAATCTTCTGAGACAATACGCACAGCTTTGGCTATGGGTGCAGATCGTGGAATCTTAGTTGAAACTGATATTGAACTGCAACCATTAGCTGTTGCAAAACTACTTAAAGCGATTGTCGACACGGAGAAACCAAGTATTGTCATAGTTGGCAAACAAGCTATTGATGATGATGCAAATCAAACTGGTCAAATGCTTGCTGCACTTCTAGGCTGGCCACAAGGTACTTTCGCATCCAAAATCGATCCCAAGGATGGAAAAGCAAGAGTAATACGTGAGGTAGATGGTGGACTCGAGACAATTTCTATTAATCTTCCAGCTGTTATTTCTACAGATCTGCGCCTGAATGAACCACGATATGCATCCTTACCAAACATAATGAAAGCAAAAAAGAAACCTATTGATACAACAAGCCCAGAGGATCTTGGGGTTGATGTAACACCTCGACTCAAAATAATTAATGTAGTTGAACCACCTAAACGCGAGGCGGGAGAGATTGTATCTGATGCTGCATCACTAATTGACAAACTTAGGAATGAGGTAAAAGTAATAACATGAGCATTCTCGTCGTTGCAGAGCACGATAACCATAATTTGAAGCCCGCAACATTAAACGCTGTAAGTGCAGCGCTGAAACTTGGTGAAGTCACAGTAATCGTAGCGGGACATCAATGTGAAGCCGTCGGAGAAGAAGCAGCCAAAATAGTCGGTGTAAGTAAAGTTATAGTTTCTAATGACGCCGCTTTTGAAAATGGTTTAGCTGAAAATATTGCCTCGCTACTTGCGGATATAGCACCTAATTACAGTCACCTTCTTGCGCCAGCAACGACATCTGGAAAAAATATAATGCCCCGAGTTGCTGCTCTACTCGACGTTGCCCAGGTATCAGAAATTATTGAAGTAATTGACTCAAATACCTTTGTTCGTCCTATATACGCTGGTAATGCTCTCGCAACCGTTAAATGTGATGACACTCCTAAAGTAATAACCGTACGAAGCACGGCCTTTGATGCTGCTAAAGAAGGTGGCAATGCAACTATCGAAACTGTTAAAGGCGGAATGGATCAAGGCATCTCTGCTTTTATCTCTCAAGAATTAACAAAATCAGAGCGCCCTGAACTAACAAGTGCAGGCATTGTGATTTCAGGTGGTAGAGGAATGCAAAACGGGGAGAACTTTCATTTACTAGAGGAAATTGCGGACAAGCTCAATGCTGCAGTTGGGGCATCGCGTGCTGCTGTCGATGCTGGTTATGTGCCCAACGATTATCAAGTCGGTCAAACCGGAAAAGTTGTTGCGCCTAACCTCTACGTTGCTGTGGGTATTTCTGGTGCAATTCAGCATCTTGCCGGTATGAAGGACAGTAAAGTAATTGTTGCTATTAATAAAGATGAGGAGGCGCCAATTTTCCAAATCGCAGATTATGGGCTTGTTGCGGACTTATTTGAGGCTCTGCCAGAAATTTCTGCAGAATTAGACAAATAAAATTTTTGAGGAAACCTGATGGCAACGAACATAAATAAAATTGGCGTAATTGGAGCTGGTCAAATGGGTAATGGAATTTCCCATGTTTGCGCAATTAGTAAACACGACGTCTATTTGATGGATAACAGTGAAGAGATTCTATCAAACGCAATAAAAAAAATAGAGCAAAACCTGGCACGATCGGTAACAAAAAAAAAATTAACGAAAAAAGACATGGACATAGCTATTTCACGTATTTCAACTGGCCTTAAATATGAAGGACTAGCTGATTGTGACTTGGTTATCGAGGCCGCAACAGAGAACGAGGAGGTTAAAAAGAAAATTATTCGCAAGGTTTGTGAGGTAGTGCCTGAAAAAACTATTATCGCCTCAAATACCTCTTCAATTTCCATTACTCGACTGGGTGCTTGTACAGATCGGCCTGGCAAATTTGTTGGGATGCATTTTATGAACCCTGTCCCATTGATGGAGTTGGTAGAATTAATACGCGGTATCGCAACAGATGAGGAGACCTATAAAACTATCTTTGAACTTACAAAACAAATTGGTAAAACGCCAGTTAATGCCGAAGATTTCCCAGCATTTATTGTAAATCGTATTTTGCTCCCAATGATCAACGAAGCTATTTATACATTGTACGAAGGTGTTGGTTCAGTTCAGGCTATTGATACTTCAATGATGCTTGGCACACATCACCCAATGGGACCCCTGCAACTTGCAGATTTTATTGGCCTCGACACTTGCCTGGCAGTGATGAACGTCTTGCATGAGGGACTAGCTGATACAAAGTACCGACCTTGTCCTCTTTTAGTTAAATATGTTGAGGCTGGTTGGCTGGGTCGTAAAACTGAGAGGGGATTTTATGATTACTCTGGTGATAGACCAGTGCCAACGCGATAGGTCAACCTATTTATCAGGTATTGCCTACTTTCACTAAATCGATTGGGATCTTTGCCTCCGCCAACATTTCTCGCGTTGTTTCTGCCGCTTCAGACCAACGCTCGCCAAAGTCACTTTCCATACAAGATGCATTTGCGACCACCCGAGTAATTCCAACTTGTATAATAGCACGAGCACAATCTGCACAAGGAACGTGAGTTACATACATTGTACATCCTTTGAGTGCTATCCCCATACGCGCCGCATTATAGATTGCATTTCTCTCGGCGTGCTCGGTCCAATCGTATTTGATTGGTCTCTCATGGCGTTCTTCTTTTCCATCATCAATAAATCGTGGGAAACCATTATAACCATATGGGCCAGGAGTACGATCTTCACAAACTATGACTGCTCCAACCTGTGTCGATCGATCTTTCGACCAAGTGGCAACCTCAGCCGCTAATCGCAAAAAACGCTCATCCCATTTTTTCATAACAAAACTTCAAATCCTCATTAATTTAATGCAACTCGGCACGTATTTTTTGTCGGAATATATCAATAGAAATTAACTCTCCTCCTTTTTCAACATTCCAAAACTGCCACCCATTACAAGCTAAAGAATTTTGAACATGAGCTCCAACTTGGTGTATAGAGCCACGAAAATCAGCAGAAATCACCGATCCATCCGCCCTGACTTTAGCAGAATGACGTCGTTGATTGTCAATTAGTAATGCTCCCGGTTTCACCAAACCACGCTCGAGCAATAGACCAAAAGGGATACGTGGAAGGCTTCGCTTTGGTGGGGTTGAATAAAGCATTTTTTCCTCTTCGGAAATTTCACAAACACTATTTAATCGATTGCGGGCGATCTCTATGTATTTTCTCTCATGCTCGATGCCAATGTACATACGCCCAGTTTTCTTGGCGACTGCTCCGGTAGTCCCAGTCCCAAAGAAAGGGTCCAAAACTGTGTCACCAACTTCTGTTGAGGACAAAATAACACGGTATAACAAAGCCTCCGGCTTTTGTGTGGGGTGTGCTTTTTGACCGTTTTTCTTAATACGTTCACGGCCAGTGCAAATAGGTAAATTCCAATCTGATCGCATTTGTAAATCTTCATTAAGATTTTTCATTGCCTCATAATTAAATAAGTATTTTGAATTTTTTGACTTTGCACACCAAATCAAGGTCTCATGTGCATTGGTAAAACGTCTACCTCTAAAATTAGGCATGGGGTTTGTTTTGCGCCAAATCACATCATTAAGTATCCAAAAACCAAGATTTTGGAGTATTGCACCAACTCTAAATATATTATGATAACTTCCAATCACCCAAAGGGCTCCATCTGGTTTCAAAACCCGTCTCGCCGCTCTTAACCATGCCCGGGTATACTCATCATATGATTTGAAGCTATCAAAATGATCCCATTGATCAGACACACCGCAAACTCTGGTATTGTTCGGACGAGTTAAATCTCCATCGAGTTGCAAATTATAGGGTGGGTCAGCAAATACCAAATCGACAGTTTCTTCGGGTAAGTCATTCATTAAATCGATGCAGTTACCCTGAAGTATCAAACTTTGTTTTATGGGTGTTTTGATAATCATTCATTTAATGACGACATTTTAAATGCCGCACGTCCCAGCGCAAAAAAACCAGTCTGATTCAGAGATGATTCAGGGTCAAGAATTAAATGAATCCAGTGGGTTAGATAAAATCTAGCACTCTATATATAGACAAAATAAAATACTATATTCTATATCTAGAACCTGAAAATCTAAGTACAGGTTTAAAACTAAGTCTATGATGCTTGGTAAACCCATGCTCAGATAAAGCTTGTTGTTGTAACTTTGTTCCATATCCCGCGTTTCTCTCCCAACCGTATTCAGGGTAATTGTTAGCTAAATTAGTCATCATGCGATCACGACTGACTTTAGCTACAATTGACGCAGCAGCTATTGAAAGAGATCGACTATCACCTTTGATGATTGGCCTACTATTGTATGGCCAATCAGGCAAAGTATTTCCATCTACTAAAATCATTCCTGGAGATATTCCTAGATTTTCTATGCTACGTTTCATGGCAACAAAAGTTGCCTGTAGAATATTAAGTCTATCAATTTCCTCAACAGAGGAAACACCAACGCCAATACTGGCACTGCTTGTTAAAAGGTGATTTAATTTATCCCTTTTTTTTTTGCTTATTCTTTTTGAGTCATCAAGCCCGGCTATCAATTCAGTTGGAGAGACTTTTGGATCTAAAATCACCGCACAAGCAACAACTGGGCCGGCCCAAGAGCCCCGTCCAGCTTCATCAACTCCCACAACAGGTGTAAATCCATCTAAAAAAGCTTGTTCTTCATAAGTAAAATCCGGCATTCAAGCAAACAATCTGAAAAACTCTAAAAACGCTACTTTTATATTTTTTTATTTGACTTCTAAAATCAAGGTTGAAATAGCAGCTTCAAATTAAAAAAGACCAAAAATTAATTTCTTGCTTGCTGTTTTTTTCCTTCTATTATGGCTAATGTATCATGTGGTTCTCGTATGGGTAAAGCCCTCGAGATGAAAAGGGAACACGGAAAGCATACCTATCAAGGTGTTTTAGCCGTGGCTGCCCCCGCAACTGTAAAAGTGAAATATTACACTTAAGCCAGAATACCTGCCACGCAAATACGTTAACCCCCAAATGCTATCGGGTGAGATAGCAAAGGAGTGAAAAATGAAAAATACCACAATTTCTATCCGTGAAAATGAAGTCTCAGTCAGCGATAAATTAAAGGCACGAATTCTTGCTATCGCCTTTGGAACAGGCATAATTTTTTTAGTAGGATTTTCTCATTCAACGCCAGTCCATAACGCGGCTCACGATATCCGCCACACATTAGGTTTTCCTTGCCACTAAAATAAACGGACGTTCACATTATGATATATCGAATTTTTTCCTCGGCTTTAGTCGCGGGCTTTCTATCTGCGTTGCTTATTACTGGATTGCAAGCTTTAATAACAACCCCTCTAATAATTCAAGCAGAGTCTTTTGAAATCTCCAGTCCAGCTGATATCAACTCCACAAATGAGGATGCTACAGAGGAATGGATGCCAGAAGATGGTATGGAGCGGACACTGTATAGCTTACTTGCAAATTTTGGCGCTGCAACTGGTTTTGCACTTTTATTATTAGTTGGTTGTTCATTTGATATTGCATCCACTAATGGCACCCGCGGGATTTTGTGGGGGATTGCAGGATTCAGTGTTTTTACTTTGGCACCATCACTGGGCTTACCGCCTGGAACACCGGCAATGCTTGTTCCAGATCATGACGCAGCACAAATTTGGTGGTTTATCACAGTTATTTTTTCAGCAACAGGCCTCGCGACCATAGTGTTTGTAAGATCAAATGTACTAAAAATGTTGGGTATAGTTCTTGTAACATTGCCACACATTTGGGGTGCGCCACCAGTAATCGATGGTGAAAGCCTAGTGCCCGCAAATCTAGCAATTGCCTTCAGTACTGCATCGATTGTATTAAGCGCAATCTTTTGGATAGTAATTGGATTTCTCTCAGGTTTACTTTTTGAGAGATCAGAAAGCAAAATGACTTAGTAGAGATTTTTTTTCATCTCTTGAATCATCAACAAATCTTGCCACGCTTCACGCTTATGAGCAGGTGAGTTTATTAAGTATTCAGGATGAAACAAGACTGTTGCTTTTATAGGCCTCGATAGACTTGGTCTTTCATAATTATACCATTTCCCGCGTAAACGCCCCACAGCCAAGGTCTCTGATAATAAAGACCTGGCTGCGAGGCCACCTAAAACTACCAAAATAAATGGTTCAATTAGTTCGATTAAACGATGCACAAAAGGCAAACACTGGGCAATTTCCTGAGATGTTGGTGTTCGATTGCCTGGGGGGCGCCAGAATATCGTATTTGAGAGATACACAGTACTACGATCAAGATTTATTGATGCCAGCATTTTATCAAGTAACTGTCCACCTTGGCCAACAAAAGGCTTGCCCTGGCGATCTTCCTCAGCACCCGGAGCATCACCAATAAATACAATTTTAGACTTTGTATTGCCGTCTCCAAAAACTAAATTAGTGGCAGTCTTTTTCAGATGAAACCCATCAAAATCGCAGAGTAGCCTGTACAGTTCTTCAACAGAAGTTGCGGCATTACAAATTTTTTCACTTTCTTGTATTTTTTCATCAAACGGGGTTATGATTGAACTTGAAGGCTGTTTAAGATTTGACAAATTCTCGTTTAAGCCCAAATCAACCTTGTTATTGTATTCTTGATATCGATCCTGAGGTGTATTAGCTATTGTTTCGTCAACGCCGGAGTCAAAATACCAACGTAATATGTCAATAGTTGAAAGTTTTTCCATCAGACCCTTTTCCGATCAGTCTCATGATACTAAATTAGTTTAATGCAATAATGGCGCTCTTAACAACAACCATTACAGATAAAGTTATTTTTGGAGACCTTCTTAGTGAAACGTGAATCAATGGAATTCGATGTAGTGATTGTTGGTGCTGGACCCTCAGGGCTATCTGCCGCGATACAATTAAAACAACTCGCACACAAACAAAATCGCGAAATTAGCGTTTGTATTGTTGAGAAGGGTTCAGAAGTTGGAGCACATATACTTTCTGGTGCGGTTATAGAAACCCGGGCTCTTGATGAACTCCTTCCAGATTGGAAAGAAAAAGGAGCCCCATTGAACACTGAAGTTATGACCGAAAAAATGTATATTTTAAGCCAGACAGAGGCTTATAAAATACCAAATTTCTTGCTTCCTCCGGCCATGAAAAACCATGGAAACTTCATTGTCAGTTTGGGAAATTTTTGCCGATGGCTTGGTGAGCAGGCAGAAACATTAGATGTGGAAATTTATCCAGGTTTTGCTGCTGCAGAAATTCTTTATCATAAAAATGGCGCAGTTAAAGGAATTGCAACTGGTGATTTGGGGCTCAACAAAGACGGTACACCCGGCCCAAATTATGAACAAGGAATGGAATTACATGCAAAATATACTTTTTTTGCCGAGGGTTGTCGTGGTCATCTTGGTAAGGAATTAAAAAAGAAGTTTAAACTCGATGAGTCCTCTCAAGCGCAAACTTATGGTATTGGCATTAAGGAATTATGGGAAATAAAGCCAGACAATCACCAACAAGGTCTGGTAGCCCACACAGCTGGATGGCCACTTGACAAAAATACTTACGGCGGCTCTTTTATCTATCATCTTGAAAACAACCAAGTGGCTGTTGGTTTTGTCATCGGTTTGGATTACAAAAATCCACATTTAAGTCCTTTTGAGGAATTTCAAAGATTTAAGACTCACCCAAAAATTCGCGGTACTTTTGAAGGTGCTAAACGCATTTCTTATGGCGCACGTGCACTTAATGAGGGCGGTTTACAGTCACTGCCGAAATTAACTTTTCCGGGAGGTATATTAATTGGTGATGATGCAGGAACACTCAATACACCTAAAATTAAAGGTACTCATACTGCTATGAAATCTGGAATGTTAGCTGCAAACGCGGCATTTGACGCGATTATTGAAGATGCTCCAATGCCCGAACTGTTTAATTATAGCTCCGCATTTAAAGACTCTTGGGTACAACGTGAGCTCTATTTAGCTCGAAACGTTAGACCGTCATTTAAATGGGGGTTAATGATTGGAGCAATCTACACTGGCATAGACCAATTATTACTGCGAGGAAAAGCTCCTTGGACGTTTAGCCACGGCCAAAAGGATAATAATGCTTTGCTCAAAAAAAATCAGATAACTCCCATTAAATATCCTAAAGCAGATGGTGTGTTGACTTTTGATAAACTAAGCTCCGTCTTTATCTCCAATACAAATCACCGTGAAGACCAGCCCTGTCATTTGCAATTAAGGGACCCTTCTGTTCCAGTTTCTATTAACTTAGAATTATACGATGGTCCAGAACAACACTTCTGTCCAGCCGGAGTTTATGAATACATAGAAAAAGATGGCGCCTCAAAATTACAAATTAATGCGCAGAACTGCGTTCATTGCAAAACTTGTGACATAAAAGATGTGACACAAAATATCAATTGGGTAGCCCCTGAGGGTGGCGGAGGGCCAAACTATCCTAATATGTAAATTTCCATTTCCAACTAAGTTCAGTTAGACTATTACAGATCTTGCACAAAGAATAATGAGAACAACATTGAAACTCCATCCCCACTTATCCAATCACATTGTCTCGTTTTTTTTGGGTTTTTTTGTCCTTTTTATGCCCGCGACCACTAAGTCTGATATTCTTAATATAGAAAAAACATCAGTTTTAACCAATATAGAAGTTCAAGGTGGCTCATCAATCTACGGCAACTATCTTGCGGGAAGGCATGCGCAAACTATCAAAGACACGTCTTCTGCCACTGTCTATTTTCAAAAAGCATTAACATTATCACCCGGAAATAAGGATCTTTTACAGAGAACTTTTTTAGTGATGATGAGTGAAGGTAATTTTACTGAGTCTATTCCATTAGCTCACAAAGTTTTAGCAAAAGAACCAAAATCAGCAATTGCCAATTTGGCAGTAATAACTGATCACATCAGCACTGGACGTTTTAACGAAGCTATGGAAAAAATCACTGCATTACATGCCGGTGGTCTGAATGGTTATATGGCTCCATTACTTGCAGCTTGGACATCCCAAGCTCAAAATAAAAACCTAGACGAAGTATTCGATCACTTACAACCACTTAATAAAAACGGTTCTGCTCCACTTTATTATCTTCATAAAGCGCTACTCTTTGATATAAATGGGGATCAAGAAAGTGCCATAAACGCTTACCTTAAAGGAATAAAAGAGCAAAATGGTATAATATTGCGCGTTGCTCAATTACTAGGAAATTTATATGAGCGAAAAGGCAATATTGAGAGAGCCAAAGCTCTTTATACAGATTTTTACAAAGCTAACCCAAACTCTCCATTTGCACGAAAAGCTCTAAAAAATATTAGTTCTTCGAAAATTCCAAAACCAATTATTAAATCCGCGAAAGAGGGCGCTGCAGAGAGTTTTTTTGGTATTGCCACCTCACTTTCTCAACAAAATGCGCAAGAAACTGCCCTGATCTTCTCTCGCATGGGTCTTCACATACGACGTGACTTTCCAGTCATGCAGATTCTGCTCGGCAACCTGTTACAATCAAATGGCCAACTCCAAGCTGCAAACAAAGTACTGCTTGGAATAAATCCATCCTCTCCTTTTTCGTGGCCAGCTCGCTTGAGTGCTGCCGAAAATCTGGATGAACTTGAACAAACAGATGAAGCAGCTGAAACATTGAATAAAATGGCAAACGAAGAACCTAAATTGGCTAGTCCACTTGTTAGGTTGGGTGATATCCTTCGTAAACGAGAGCGATTCGCAGAAGCCAGACAAGCTTATGACAGAGCTTTCAAAAGAATAGACAAATTACAACCACATCATTGGTCACTACTCTACGCACGAGGAATTGTACTTGAACGTACCAAACAGTGGAATAAAGCTGAAGCTGATTTTCTCAAAGCTCTTGATTTCAATCCGAACCAACCATTTGTATTGAATTATCTTGGTTATTCTTGGGTTGACCAAGGCAAACACCTAGATCGTGCAAAAGAGATGATACAAAGGGCTGTTAATTTACGTCCAAATGATGGGTATATTGTTGATTCTCTTGGTTGGGCCTATTACATGCTAGGCGAATATAACAATTCAATAAAGGAAATGGAGAGAGCTGTTGAATTAAGACCCGAAGATCCTGTTTTAAATGATCACCTCGGCGATGCTCTATGGCGGGTTGGACGCAAACTTGAAGCTAGCTATCAATGGAAACGAGTTTTAACGTTAAAACCAGAAAAAAAATTAAGCACTCAAGTCAAGCAAAAACTGATAGATGGTCTTCCCAATATTGCAAAAAAAAATAATTAAGATGGAGAAGTGGGAATGTCAAATCTAAATGCTCTCACCGTAATGGCACCCGCAAAAATCAATCTTTACTTGCATGTTACCGGGCTTAGAAATGACGGTTACCATTTAATTGACAGTTTAGTAACTTTTCCTGATATTTACGATAAAGTAACCCTAAAAGTCGCCGAAAAATTGAGCATAAAAGTTGTTGGCCGTTTTGCTAATCAATTACCCATTGCCACAGAAAACCTGGTAATTAAGGCCGCTAAAGGACTCGCTGATATATGCGGGAAAAAGGCTTTTGCCCACATAGAGCTAAACAAAAGTCTGCCAATTGCCGCTGGCATCGGTGGTGGTTCAAGTGATGCTGCTGCTGTCCTAAGAGGATTAAAACAACTATGGAAAGTTCAACCCAGTGATCAAGACTTTCAGACCTTAGCTGAGAAATTAGGAGCAGATGTACCAATTTGTCTAAACGCTAAAACTGCTTTTATGAGCGGTACTGGTGAAAAAATATCTCAGATAGACACTTTTCCAACTTGTGCAATTGTATTAGCTAATCCCGGAGTTCCGATTTTTACCTCAAATGTCTTCAATGCCTGGGCCAAATCAAAAACAGGTTTTTCTAAACCAGGTCGTTTTAAACACATCCCTCCAAACATTACTGATCTCGTAGAAGTGTTAAAAAAACGTGAAAATGATCTATTTTCTTCGGCTCTAGAGTTATGCCCTGCGATTGGTAAGGTTATAAATGCGCTTAACACATGCGAAGGAGCTTTGCTTACAAGAATGAGCGGTAGCGGAGCGACTTGTTTTGCATTGTTTAAAAACTCAAATGAGGCTGATGCAGCAGCAAACGATCTATCTCGTGAATATCCTTCATGGTGGATTAATTCGGGTTCACTGGGATAGAGCATTTAGCAAGTTGACAAGTATCCATCAATTATTAAAAAAAGATAGCAAGCAATATCTTGCAGCAGCATATGATTAGCCTTATGTTCTCCATCACGAGTCTGAATAGTGGGGCGTCGCCAAGTGGTAAGGCAACGGCTTTTGATGCCGTCATTCGCAGGTTCGATCCCTGCCGCCCCAGCCAGATGTATCAGAATGAATTTCAAGATATGTGTTACTTTTTTAAAGTTTCTTAGCTCGTTAGTTGACTATATCAATGCAAATTAGCGAGCATTGAGAGCTATTCTTGCTCGTGGTAATTTGATGCTTTATAAGCTAACGTAATATTTAATGATCATTTGGAGTAATAGATCTTTTGTATTTTACCAATTCTCTACAGAATTTCAGAACACTAATATTCATTATAACATTTCTTCTTACCTCAATTTTTTCATATGAAATTTCTTACGGAGAAGAAGTGTCCAGTAAATTATTCTCGGATTCCACTAATTTTGAAGACGTGAGTCATTACAAAAAAATTTTTGAAATTCAAAAAAAAGGCGACTGGAGTGGAGCAAATAAATTAATAAAAAAAATAAACGACCCTCTTTTAATAGGTCACGTATTAGCTCAGCGCTATTTACATCCAACAAAATACCGATCAAAATATAAAGAGCTGAAAGACTGGTTAAATGTGTACAGTGATCATCCTGATGCACGACAAATTTATAAACTTGCTCTAAAAAGAAAACCCCCCAAATGGAATTCACCAAAGAAGCCATTGCCTTTTTTATATGCAGAAAGCACGCAAGTTATGAAAGATACATTTCCTGCAAGAAAGAAATTGTCTGCTTCAAAACGAAGAAAAGCCACTAGAATCAAGCGAAAAATTAAAGACTTCTTGCGCAAAGGATATACAAAAGCAGTAAAAAAAATAATTTTAAATAAAGAGATAAGCAATCTATTTACCAATTTCGAAATTGATCAAGCAAAAGCTCGCTTAGCTGCCGGCTATTTCGCTGCTGGGCGGGACGAATGGGCTTTAATGTGGTCAGAAGAGGCCGCCAAACGTTCTGGTAAGTATCTTGCCGAAGCAAATTGGACTGCTGGTCTCGCATCTTGGCGCTTGGGCGACCGCTCATTAGCTGCTAGATATTTTAAGGCTGCTACTCAAGCAAATGGTGGATCGGATTGGCTCAAGTCTGCAGCTGCATTTTGGTGCTCGCGGGCCTATCTTGTTGAAGGTCGACCTGAGAGAGTAAATCCTATGCTACAAAACGCAGCTGCATATCCACGAACTTTTTATGGACTTCTTGCCAGAAAAATTCTTGACTTACCAATTACATTTTCTTGGATTGTCCCTGAAATTGATAAAAATTCCATAAATTCTCTAATGAAATCACCAGCAGGAAAACGAGCACTTGCATTATTAAAAGTTGGCGAGACACAACGTGCAGAACGCGAATTACGTGATTTATCAAAACGATCTAACGAAAAGACTAGTATTGGAATTCTTGCATTAGCCACTCGAGTGAATATGCCATCCTTGGCCGTCCGTTTAAATCAAAGGCTATTTCCAAATGGTGGAGGTTTTGATGGGGCAGCATATCCACTCCCGAATTGGGAACCGAAAGGAGGGTATAGCGTTGACAAAGCTCTTGTTTTCGCACTTATCCACCAAGAATCTGCATTCAATCCAAGAGCTAAGAGCTGGGCTGGAGCCCGTGGTTTAATGCAGTTAATGCCTCGAACAGCAGGTTTTGTAGCACGCAATCGCAACTACCATCGTGCTGATTCAACTTTGCGCGAACTGTTTGATCCAGAGACGAATATCATGCTGGGACAAAAATATATAAAAATTTTGTTGCAAGATAAAAAAATTAATGGAGATCTTTTTTTGATGGCTACTGCTTGGAACGGAGGACCCGGTAATCTGAATAAGTGGCGTCGAAATATAAACCATATGAATGACCCACTATTCTTTATTGAGAGCATCCCATCACGTGAAACAAGGATTTTTATTGAAAAAGTGTTATCAAACCTATGGATTTACAGATTGCGTCTAGGGCAACCAACACCCTCTCTAGACGCCATAGCAGCTGGTCAGTGGCCCGTTTATAAATCCCTTGATAATGCACCCACTCAACTTGCAGGGAACTAAATTAATGCAAGAAAATCAAATCGCACGAAATTTTCTACCGGTGAGCATTGCCATTTTAACGGTGTCAGACTCAAGATCAGAAAAAGAGGATAAATCGGGTCTTTTACTTGCTGATCGTATCGAAAAAGCCGGTCATAAAATAGCAGTTCGCGAATTAGTAAAGGATGAAACTTCGATTATTGTTGAAAAATTAAATAGTTGGATTGCAAATTCTAAGATTGATGTTGTGATTACAACTGGAGGAACTGGCGTAACAGGACGTGACGTTACACCTGAAGCCTTTAGTCAAGTTTGTACAAAAGAAATTCCTGGCTTTGGTGAGTTGTTTCGTTGGATCAGTTACCAGAAAATAGCAACCTCAACAATACAATCTCGAGCCACTGCCGGAGTTGCCGAGGGTACTTATTTGTTTGCTCTTCCAGGCTCTCCGGGAGCTTGCAAAGACGCTTGGGATGAAATTCTTGTGCACCAATTAGATGCCCGTCACAAGCCCTGTAATTTTGTGGAACTGATGCCTCGCCTCAAAGAGCATCTTTGATCCACATTTGGTAAGAAAAGCCATCATCAATATCAACCAAACTTTTTAGTAAATTGAATTTTAATTGTTTCTGTCTTGTCTGAGTTAACGTATCTGACAACGTAAATTCAGTTGACCAACGCACAATTTTAAAAATTTCGGGTACACGTGGTGTGCGTTTTGCCCCAACTAACCAGTATCCACCATCTACAGAAGGGCCAAAAACAACATCACAAAATCCCAATGCTTTGTATGCGGACTCAATATGTTGTGGGTAAATTCCTGGCACATCTGCTCCAATTATGACTACTGGCCCGGGTGGCATTGTCTGCATAATTCGTCCCATACGTTGTCCCATATCTCCTGATCCTTGCCTGATAGCAGTAAAATTTTCAGGCCAAAAAGCTTTGTTCCAAATTGCACTATCTGGATTGAGCGCAATCCAACAATTCCATCGATTATCCATACTGAGACGAGACAAAATACGCTTGATATTTAGGCGATAAAAATTTGTTGCAGCAACTATTCCAATATCTTTGCCAAGACGTGTTTTAACTCTGCCCATGTGAGGTGCTTTGGCAAAAACCACAAGATGACGATTTGTCTTCATCGATAAATTTTAGCTATTAAACTTGCCCGAAAACCTACAAAATATAGAAATAAGCAAAATAGGTTTTTAAGACATCTTAAGACATAGCCCTCTCTCAAGTATTTATCAGCAGAGGTAGTTGCGGAACTTTTCAAAATGTAAAGCCGTTTAGAACCTATACGGCGAATAATCTCAACATCTTCCATAATTGGAATCTCTGCATAACCATTGAGTTCATTATAAAAATCTCGATTTATCAATAAACACTGATCACCATAAGGCAAAGCAAGTTTTCGAGTTCTCCAATTAACAAAAGCCTCAAGGATAGTTGATGATGTAGTGTTATCATCAAGACTATAACTGAAAGCGGCCGCACAATTTTGTTTTTTGTGATTAGCAATAAAATTTTCAAATTCTTGGAACCAACCAATCTCCAATTTGGTATCAGCATGTATAAATAAAAACCAGGTGCCACGTGCTTGCCTGCCACCAGCCGCCAGTTGAATACCGCGTCCCGCCTTACACAAAATAATTTGTGCTCCCCGACTAGTCGCTTCTTTTATAGTTTCATCCAATGAGCCCCCATCGACCACTAAAATTTCATGTTTGTAGCCCTTTATAGATTGTTTTAAAGAGTCAATAGTTGCACCAATTTTTGCCCCCTCATTTAAGGTGGGAATCACAATAGATAAATTAGGGATGTCATCTTTCAACATAACTAAGGAATAAAATAATTTAAAATTTGTAAATTAAAAATCACTACCCCAAACATTCTAATAATAAATTTTACACTTTTATTTGCCATAAAAAATTTATTTATCAATGTCAATTCCTTAATGTTGAAAAGATAAAAAAGTAATATACAAACATACATTTATCGTTATAGGAGGTAACAGTGAGCACACATGAACTAAACTTTTCTTCAAGTGATTTTGGTAATCTTGCAAAATTAAATCTAAATTTAATTCAGCTCACTAATCAGTTATGCGATTTGCAATTAACTGAAATAATAACTTCGCTTCAAGAGAGACACCCAAATCCATTTTGTCGCTTTGGACGCAAAGGTTTTTCTCAAACAGACGAGGATGGATTGACTTTTGAAATAATTCGCAGATTAGGTATAGATTCTGGTAATTTTATTGAGTTTGGTGTTGGCAATGGTACCGAAAATAACACACTTGCCCTTCTTGGAGCAAATTGGAGAGGTGTTTGGGCAGGTGGA
>MDTD01115821.1_pt1 | contig 20357 bp, 21 predicted proteins | sample 811221 | NCBI WGS metagenome assembly MDTD01 (sample SAMN05326646, study PRJNA326480) | marine metagenome | isolation source: seawater | place: Pacific Ocean: South West | collected 2011
CGTCTGACAGCTATCGGAGTTCCACCTTACCCCTACATGCTTGTAGCCTTTGTAGTTTCTGGTGCTTTGTCAGGGCTTTCAGGGGCTCTGTTGACAAATCACATGGAGTTTGTGAGTCCTGATTTTCTGCATTGGACTCGTTCAGGTGACCTGCTGATCATGGTGATCCTTGGAGGAATTGGAACATGGACTGGGCCAATTCTGGGAGCCATTGTTTTCCTAATGCTCGAGGAATTTCTGCCTCTACTGTTTCATGGAATGGGTCTCTATCTGCTAAGTGAACACTGGAGGTTGGTTTTCGGTCCCGCACTCATCTGCATTGTGCTGTTTGCCAAAGGTGGCCTGCATGCTTTGCTTTTTCAGAAGAAGAAGGGTGTTGATGGCACTTCTGAGCATTGAACACCTTTACAAGCAATTTGGAGCACTTGCTGCCACGGATAACCTGAGTCTTGAAGTCAATCAGGGTGAACTCCACGCTTTGATTGGACCGAACGGAGCTGGCAAGACAACTTTGATTTCGCAGTTAAGTGGATCCTTAAGACCAGATTCAGGTCAAATTCAGTTTGATGGAAGAAATCTATTGCAGGTTCCAGAGGCAGCTCGTCCCAGCTTAGGTCTAGTTCGGTCATTCCAAATCACATCGATTTTTCCAGAGTTCAGTGCCTTAGAAAATGTTGCTTTGGTTTTACAAAGCCAACAAGGACACAGCTTTCGATTTTGGAAAGCAGTTCGTGATGATTTTGAATTAAGATCAAGAGCTGAAGAATATTTGGAGTGGGCCGGCCTTGATCGAGAAATGGCGATTCCGGCTTATGCTTTGGCTTATGGACAACAACGTCAACTGGAACTAGCAATGGTTCTGGCGTTGGAACCGAAATTATTGCTACTGGACGAACCAATGGCGGGGATGGGAGCTGAGGAAAGTTTGCGAGTGGTGGAGTTGCTTCAGCAATTGAAGGGCAAAATTACCATGCTTTTGATTGAACATGATATGGATGCAGTATTTGCCGTTGCAGATCGTGTTTCCGTTCTGGTTTATGGGCGCATCATTGCTACTGATACGCCGAGTGAAATTCGTGAAAATGCTGAAGTCCGTCAGGCTTATTTGGGTGAGCATGAAATCTCTGTTGCAAGTTGAAGATCTGCAAGCTTCCTATGGAAGATCCCAGGTTCTCTTTGGAGTAAATCTGGAAGTCCAGTCTGGGACGGTAGTATCCCTGCTAGGCCGCAACGGCATGGGCAAAACTACTACAATTCGCTCCATTCTAGGAATGACCCCAGCAAATTCAGGTAAAGTCCGATTCTCTGGTCAGGAAGTTCAGCAATGGCCGACCTATCGAATCAGCCGACTGGGGATAGGACTGGTCCCGGAGAGACGTCAGATTTTTCCATTGCTCAATGTCCGAGAAAATTTATTCGCAACTGCGGCTAATCGGCACAACTTAAGCGTGGCCTGGGATCTTGAAAGAGTTTATAAATTATTTCCAATTCTTGAGGAGAGGAAAGATCAATTGGGCTTGTCTCTCTCTGGAGGAGAACAACAGATGCTGGCGATTGGTCGAGCCTTGATGACAAATCCCAAGTTATTAATCTTGGACGAAGCCACTGAAGGACTGGCGCCACTTGTTCGAGAAGAAATATGGCGAGTGCTTGAAGCTTTGAAGAAGAGTGGTCAGTCAATTTTCTTAATCGATAAAAATCTGGACCAGTTGATGAGATTGGTGGATCAACATTTTCTGATGGAGCGTGGTCGGATTGTTTGGGGTGGAACAAGCAATGAACTACGGCAGAAACCTGAACTAATCTACCGTTATTTGGGAGTTTAGTGAGCGGCGGCTGCTTTACGCAGTAAAGCCAGATTCTTTTTATAATTAGCTGGAGTTCCACCCTTGAAGATGGCCGAACCTGCCACAACTACATTGGCACCTGCCTCAACAACTTTCCCTATATTTTCTGGCTTGATCCCGCCATCTACTTCAAGAGCAACAGAGTGATCACCAATCATCTCTCGAATTCTTCGAATTTTCCTCAATTGGGATTCCAGAAAATTTTGTCCTCCAAATCCTGGATTGACACTCATTACCAAAATTAGATCAAGCTTTTCTATTAGATATTCCAATGAACTTTCAGGAGTGGATGGATTGAGAGAGACTCCAGCTTTCTTACCCATGGACCGGATCTGTTGAAGAGCACGATCTATGTGATTTCCAGCCTCAGCATGAACAGTAATGATGTCTGCTCCCGCGACGGCAAAGGCTTCTAAGTAGGACTCGTATGGCTCAATCATTAGATGTATATCAAATGGCTTATTGGTGTAGGGGCGAATTGCTTTGACAACATCGGGACCAATGGTCAGATTTGGGACGTAGTGCCCATCCATAACATCCACATGGATCCAATCGGCGCCAGCATCTGAGACAGCCTGAATTTCTGCACCAAGCCGGGCAAAATCAGCAGATAGGATCGAAGGAGATAAGGTAATTTCAGTCATTTCAGAATTCTCTGAGGTAGTATGTCTGGAGAGAAATCTTTAAAATACTTATTTTGTCTTAATGCTTTTTCAGATTCTTTGAAGCCAAGTTCCTTCTTGTAATGATTCTTCATAAATTTTTGTGTCAAAGTAGTTGTAATCTAGTGATAATCTGCTCAGGTGTCAGTATCTCACGAGTTGCACTTAATTCTACAGCAACTCTAGGCATACCGTAAACAACACAACTGCTTTCTTCTTGGGCAATCGTCCAAGCGCCTTTTTGTTTCATCCGGAGTAGCCCTCTTGCTCCATCACTTCCCATACCCGTGAGCAAGATTCCCATAGAATCTATCCCCGCATGCTGAGCTACTGAATTAAACATTACATCGACAGATGGTCTATGCCGATTGACAAGTGAGCCAGAATTTAATTCAACGAAATAACCAAATGCTTCACTCCTTAGTTCCAGGTGCTGATCCCCAGGGGCGATTAGGGCTAATCCAGGTGCTAATCGATCCCCCGAAACTGCTTCTTTGACTCTGATCTTAGATATTCGATCCAGATTTTTTGCAAAGGAGGTTGTAAACGCCTTAGGCATATGCTGGACAATCAAGATTCCTGGGATTTTAGGAGATAATTCTGTAAGGATTTCCCGCAGGCTATCGGTTCCTCCCGTAGAAGCTCCAAAAGCAACGACGTTGGGTTTATTGGTAATCTGGGGTAGTGCTGAAGGTGAATGAATTCGTGAGCCTGGGCTGACTTGCTGATGAAAGCGTTGTTGAGGGGTTTTGATTTTTGCTTGAGCGGCAGCTTTGACCTTGTCAGTAATTTGCAAAGCAAGGTCTTGGAGGCCAGTGCTGACATCAATGCGTGGCTTCTCGATTATCTCTAGAGCCCCTAATTCCAGTGCTTTCAGGGCGGTTTCTGAACCCTCTGCGGTATATGCGCTCACCATCACAACAGGCATTGGTTTAGAAGACATGAGACGTTCTAGGAAGGTCAGTCCATTCATCTTGGGCATCTCAACGTCCAATGTCAGAACATCGGGTAAGTACTCACTAATTTTTCTTAACCCAATTAGTGCGTCCGGAGCAGTACCGACAACTTGAATTTCTGGGTCGGATTCCAAAATCCTGCTGAGGGTATTTCGTGCGATGGCTGAGTCATCTATGATCAGAACACGAACTTTGGGGGGTGACACTGCTCTGACCCTGACTTCAACGTAGCAAACTGAGTTGCTCTAATTCATCGGGAGCTAGTAATTGTTCCAAATTAAGGAGTATAACCATTTCTCCACGAAGATTGGCAAGCCCTTTGACGAACTTGAAGTCTAATTCAGTCGATTCTTCAGGTGCTTCTAAAAGATTGTCTTGCTGTAAATTCACAACATCTACTACAGAATCCACTACCACGCCAATCACCTTGCTCTTGATTTGAACAATGATGATGACTGTAAAAGGGCCAGTCTCATATTCAGCCATTTCAAAACGTTTCCGTAGATCCATAATCGGGAGCACCATCCCTCGCAGGTTAATCATTCCCAGCAGAAACAATGGCAATCTTGGTACTCTGGTGATACTCTCTGGATAACTGATGAGTTCGCGCACCTGTAAAATTTCGAGTCCATAGGTCTCCTTTCCCAACCGAAAAGTGAGCCACTGCTCCCCATTGTGATGAAGTAGTTGATAATCAAAGTTTTCATCTTCCTCATCCAGAAGATTAAAATTCCCTAGCACATGTTGCGGTTGGAAATCCATCTAGCCTCTTTCAATTCAAAATAGCCGCTACATCTAGAATAAAACACACCGAACCATCCCCTAAAATTGTTGCACCAGCAATTCCTGGTATATGGAAAAAATGCTCTTCCAGACTCTTGATCACAACGGGCAACTGATCTTCAATGTTATCGACCAATAGGCAGCACTTTTGTGTCCCCTGTTGAACGACAATCAGTAAACCCTCCTCTGGTTTTTCAATAGCTTTCTCAATTTTGAGGCGCTGATGAAGTCTTACTAGTGGAAGGTATTGGCCTCGAATATCAATTAATTCTCCACGATTTTTGAACCTTTTCTGTTGGTCAGGAAGTGGTCGAAGAGTCTCGGTGACCAATAATAATGGCAACACAAACATTTCTTTACCAATGCGAACCAACATCCCTTCAATAATTGCTAGAGAGAGAGGTAACTTCAGTTTAAGAACAGTACCCTTTCCAAGTTGGCTGCTGACTTCAATATTTCCAAGTAAAGCCTCAACATCTCTCTTTACAGCATCCATGCCCACACCACGGCCGGAAATCTCAGAGACTTCTGTAGATGTCGTAAAACCTGGTTGGAAGATCAATTGCAAAACCTCCTGTTCGTTGAGTTGATGATCTACGGTAACCATTTCAAGTCTGTGGCCTGCTTCTAAAATCTTATTTGGATCTAGCCCTCGCCCGTCATCGGCGATTTCCACTATTACAAATCCCTGTTGCTGAGAAGCCCTCAAAGTGATCGTTCCAATCGCGCTTTTACCCACATTGATTCGATCTGATGGAGTTTCCAACCCATGATCCATTGCATTCCTCAGCAAATGCATCAGAGGTCCTTGTATCTGCTCAGTGATTGTTTTATCAAGTTCAGTTTCAGCTCCAAATATATCTAATTTGATCTGCTTTTGATGACGGTTGGCAAAATCGCGGACTACCCTCTTCATTGGAGAAAAGATTGTCCCAACTGGAATCATACGAACTTGCTGGATCTGATCCTGTAACTCTCTAACTGCTTGCTCATTATCTTCCACAAATTGCAGAAACTGCTCGCCTAATTGATCGTCAGTAGCCTGGATTGCATCATTAAGGCGAAGGAGCCTAGCTTGGCGGATTACTGTTTCACTGACCAAATTTTGTAACCGATCTAATCTAGATACAGGAACTCGTATCGTCTGGCTGGTTTTTGGGAATTCTAAAACATCAGTTTCAATTAATTTAGGTTGTTGGCTTTGTTCAATGCGTTCAAATTTTTCTTCTTGAGATGAGATTTGCGTAAGCATGCTTTGATGAGCTTGTTGAACTTCTTCTTCATCCTCAGCTGGTGTTTCTAAAGTTTCAACAAGCAAATTAGCGTGTTCTCCTCTGTAAAATTCTAGTAGATGATCAACCTCTTCAAATGGCTTATCGCCAACTAATTTAATACTCCACCAAAGGTATAATTTTGTGGGATCAAAATCGGGCCAGTCCGGGAAATCACTTGTGTGAGCAATCACTGTTAATGCACCAAATTGTTTTAGTTGTTTGAACAACATCATGGGCTCTTGTCCAGCCTGCAAGCAAAGTGGATCAAATTTGAGATGAAGAATATAGGCTTTGATTTGTGGAAACGTAGAGCTTATCAGAGATGTCAACTCTTCATTCGTTGTCTGTGCTTTGGTGCTTTGTTCGGTTAAGTGAGGCGCTGTAGTATTTTTTCTTAATTTGCTTGATGAGTTGCTTAGAAGGGAATTTAGGAGAGAAAGCAAGTTGTCTCTCAATTTTAACAGGGTAGAAATGACTTGAGGAGAACTTTTCAGAGTGCCTGATCTTAGCTTGGATAGAATTGCCTCAAAATCGTGTGCCCCATTAGCCAAATCAGTGAATCCAACCATTGCCGCTCCACCTTTGAGAGTATGGGCAGCACGAAATAATTGTTGAATCACTTCATAATTGTTTGGTTCATCCTCCAATAGTAGTAAGCCATCCTCAATCTCTTGTAAGAGCTCTTGAGCTTCATCTAAAAATTCATCTGTGGGTAAGGCTTCAAAATTCATTTTTGATTGAACATCTGAACACCATCCCAGTCTGCTGCTGGTAAGTTTTTTCTCATTTCCTGACACCTTTCAGCGTAAATAGTGGGAAGTGAATCTAGAGGATGATTTTCAGCAAGTTCTATAAAAATTTTCTCTGCTTCATTCCATTTTTGATTTCTGTACAATTTTATTGGTTCTTCAAAATTTTCATTCACAGCCATCTTTGCTGCCTGAACATCAGAACTATCACTATTGAATAATTCAAAAATAGTAACCGCATTCTTTCGTCCTTTGACCATTGCACGGTCAATTTCTCGAAATAAAAGACCATCGCGTTCGTCCCCGAGAGTTGCCAGGGTCTGATCAGAAAAGAGCAGAGAAACTCCATAGTATTTGGTCAGCCCTTCTAGTCTTGAGGCTAAATTGACTGCATCTCCCAATACAGTGGAATCCATTCTTTCTTCAAATCCAAGTGTTCCAAAAACAACAGGACCAGTGTGTACTCCAATTCCAATCGAGATTGGGACTTGTCCTTGCCGCTGACGTTTTTGATTCATGGTTGCCAGCACTTGTAGCATTCCCATGCCGGCATTCAGCGCATTCCTCGCATCGTTTGTTGACTGTTCTGTCTTGTCAAAAATAGCCATGACGGCATCCCCAATGAATTTATCGACAAAACCATGATTTACCATGATCGACATGTTCATCATTTTCAGATAATCGTTTAGAAAATCCATCAACTCTTGGGGAGAAAGTGGCTCGGATAAATCTGTAAATGATCGAATATCACTGAACAATATAGTCGCTTCATCACTCTCTGCTGTTCCAAATCGCAAAGACTCCAGCCCTTCCGGAGCTATTCTCTCTAAAAAACCTTTGGGCACAAACTTTTCGAACAACCTCGTCAACCGATTAGCAGCTTCGGTTTCAGCAAGCTTGATCTTAGTATTTTTCAATTCTTGATAAGCCAAGACCTGTTGATCAAAAGCACTCTGCAGTTGCCGATTCAAATCTCTCGATTGATCCTCGGCTTTTTTTATTCTCAGTAAAACCTGAACCCTTGCTATCAACTCATCTGAAGCAAAGGGTTTAGGTAAGTAATCGTCCGCAGAAAGTTGAACGAGACCTTGAACCAGTTTCTTTGTGGAAACCTGAGCGGTTAGGAAAAGAACGGGAATGTTTTTCCAGTGGGAATCAGCTTTGAGGATACGGATGCATTCATCTCCAGTGACATGAGGCATATTCCGGTCGAGCAGGATTAGATCTGGTAGTTCTTTGGGGGATAGTTTGCTGAGCCAGTGGAGAACCTGCAGTCCGTCTTCATGCTCAACTATCCTAAAGGTTTCTTTAGCAGATTCGAGAACATGCCGAACATGTCCACGAATACTTCTGGAATCATCAACAATGACAATCAGTGAAGTCATTTTAGTATGGATTTTTTTAGCTTCGATAAAGTAATTAAGCCAGTTTTTCCTTTCGAATTGGGAGTCTCCGCACCCTTTTACCTGTTGCAGCGAATACAGCGTTGGCAACAGCAGGGCCAATAACGGGAGTACCAGTTTCTCCGATTCGCCCTTGTTTGGCGCTACTTGCAACTAGGTGAACATTAACTGGTGGTATGTCTCTCAATCTCATCATTTTGTAATCATTATAAATACTCTCAACAATCTGACCATTTTGAACGTTAATTTCTCCCAACATCATAGCATGGAAGTCCAAAGACTATCGATTCTTCAACTTGTTGATGTACTAAGTGAGGATTATGAGTGGGCCCACAGTCCAAGACACAAGTGATTTTGTAAATATTAATTTGAACTCTTTTATTGATCGAAATTTCTGCAACCTAAGCCTGTATGCAGTTTAATGAATCCACGTCAGCAAATCCTTGCAAATTTCCTTTTTTGAGAATTCCCCCAATTACTTTGTAATCTCATTTCTTCCAATTCGTGTAAAGCACGGATATTGTGTGTCAGCAATTTTGCTATCAGTTCAATCGGGTTGGCCTTACTGGTTTGAGCTATCTCATCCATAAAACTCTCAATAGCAAATTTGTTTCCAGAGGTACCAATACTGCGCCAGAATCCACATCTCATCTCAATATTTGAACGTACATATTTGATATTAACATTTTGTATTGCAAACTCGTTTTCGATATCACTAATGGGTTGTTGTCGCACACCTTCTATCGCGGCCCAATCATAACCATTTTTATCAATCCAAACTGGAAAGAAAAAACCAAATCTTTAGCTAAGTGCAGAGATGGTGATGGTGAGATGACTTTCGCTTCAAAAGTGTGTGGTATCCCATTTGTGTCAAGCTCAGCTTTCAATTTTACGAGTGATGGTGGTCTGTAAAAACCACCACGCATATTTTCCTCTCTACTCCATGTGATTTAAACTGGTTTACCCAAAACTTTCGATGCCAGGATCGGAGGCACAACGAAACCTGCTTCTGTTTTTCTGCTAAATCCACCTTCAAGCAAAGTTGTATTAACCTTTATTTAATCTGGAGTAAGGCCAGTCACCTGCGTTACAAACATAACAGGTTGATTTAAAATTTGAATCGGGCCCTAAAATTCACACAGGTCGTCTGTGACACTTGCAGTGGCAGTCAGCGGTTCCATTGCTGCTTGAGTTTGAATTAAAATTTCGTATACATGTTCAACTACCTTTGAAGATTTAGCAAAACCTTCCTCCACACTTCCTACCTTATTGCCCGCCTGAATCCCCTTCTGCTTTGAGTCTTCGGACAATCGCATCTTTATTGAATCATTGTTTAAATCTACCTCCCTCCTCAGTTTCAGAAATTACTTCTGAAGCACTTTGCGTTGCTGACCAAGTTGAAGTTGGCACTACAACTACCATTTCTTCAAGTTGTCTCGAAGTGATTTAGCCATCAATCAATTTTGCTTTGGATTCGTCAATGCCAATTATTTTGCTTCCAAGAACAGGTGTTGTTTTGATTGTTCCGTATAACATTTCAGGTGGTCTAGTATCGGTACCGAAAACTGCTGAACCATTAATCTTAGAGATTGTCTCCCATCTTTTAATTGGCTTGCCAATAATATTAAAATCGTCTGCTTGCTTTATTCTTGGTTTCTCAGGAACAGCTAGCCTTCCTGCTTTCTCATCAAGTTTGCCATAACTTAGTCTCGTGTTTGTAGTTGGGTTAATTACATACTTACCCTCTACTTTAAGATCATTTGGTGAGACACCCCATTCATCTGCTGCTTCAGAAACTATCATTTCTCGGGCAGTAGCCCCGATTATTTGGTAATACTTTCTCCAACCGATAAGGGATGTACTGCCTCCAGTCAACTGTACCTGCAACTTATTGCTAGTCATGTAGGAAATAACTAGATTTTTGAATGCAGGATGAGTAATTATCTTTATTTCATCAACTTTGTCCAAGTTCATCTCTAGTTCTTCAACTACGCTCATTGCTAAAGAAGAGTAAATACCCTGCGCCATCTCTAAACTGGAACCCCCAACCGAATTTTTCCTTCATTAGTCATTTGTAGGAAGGGACCTAACTGACAAGCAGAGTTTTGGACTTTCGCGGTAACAGGCGCCTCAAAACCCAATAAAAGTCCACCTGTAACTATCGGCGTGCTCCTTGAGAAATCTCGTCGATTCAAAGCAATAATTTTCATGCTTCCTCCTTTTGAATTTCTACAGCTCGGTGAATAGCAGTCCGCACCTCGTTGTAAGTTCCACAGCGACATATATTTGTAATGAGTCGGTCATTCATCCGGTCTTCAAGCTCTGGCATCATCTTAAGCAAAGCAGCTCTTGCCATAATGAATACTGGTTGACAATAACCAAATTGAGGAACATTAATCTCAGCCCAAGCCTGCTGAACAGGATGCTGAGTATCTTCGGAAAAACCTTCGATCGTTGTGACTGCTTTCCCTGCTATTTCTTCTAGAGTTTTGCCACAGGAGCGGACAGCCTTCCCATTGACGTGGACCGTACAGGAACTAAAGTTTTGGATACCGCAGCCATATTTGGTGCCAGTGAGCTCGAGATGCTCTCTGAGAACCCAGAGAAGTGGAGTCGTTGGATCTACATCTAGTTGGTGGGTTTGGCCGTTTATAGTCAACTCGACCATGTCTCCTCCTTTTTAATTTGTCCTTGAGTGGACACAAATTGAACTCCCGAAGACAAGGGACTACTCAAAAAAATCCTCTGCAGTGTTTGATTGATTTGTAAAACGAGATTTCTTGTAATTGGGCTCAGGGAGTGATTTGGAATCATTTAGTTTGTGGTCTCTTTCAATAGTCTTTTTTGTGGTTAAATCTTTCTGATAGCTCCTAAGTTGTCCTGGGACAAAGAGTTGACGTAAGCGTTCTGCCTGAGAAGCCATTTGTTCGCTGGCTGCGGCACTCTGTTCGACCATGGTTGCATTTTCTTGAGTCAGTTGGTCCATGTCCATAATTGCTTTGTTGACCTGATTGATCCCGTTAGCGTGCTCTGCAGAGGCAACTTCGATGCTCTCCATCACTTCTGAGAATTCAATCACTGCTCTAAGAATTGCTTCTAGATTCTCACTACTTTGTTGATGGAGACCCTCCAAAGTTTCTTGAGATTCAGTTCGCATTTCACTGAGTGACTCATCACTGTCTTTGACGTACTCTCGACCTTGTTGAATACTTTGTTTACTGGTTTCAATCAAATTCCCAATTTCAGCAGCAGCCCTTGCAGAGCGATGTGCTAGTTTGCGTACCTCTGTGGCAACTACCGCAAATCCCTTTCCATGCTCCCCAGCTCGAGCAGCCTCCACGGAGGCATTTAGGGCTAGTAGATTAGTTTGGAAGGCAATCTCGTTGATCAAGTTGATAATACCTTCAATTTTTTGAGAATTACTTGATATTGCTGACATTGCTCCTACCACACGTTCATTGGTTTCTTGCAACTGTGTCAGGGTTCTTTCATTTGAAGAAATTGCTTGGGTCACAGCAGCCAAGAGGTTGTCCCGAACTTGATCCGCAGTTTGACGTGTTCCGCGCATCAATTGCGCAGCTTTCTTGGATTCTTCGGCATTATTTTCCATAATGCTTGACATCTGTTCCATCGAAGCTGCGGTTTCTTCAAGTGAAGAACTCTGCCTCAGAGTCCGTTCTGAAAGCTCTATGTTTGAATCAGCAATTTCCCGCGAACTTGCATCGAGCGAAAGAACCATTTGTCCAACTGGTCTGGTTATAAAAAGATAAACAGCCCCTAGTAAACCCAAACTTGTGCCCAAGAGCATTGCTAAGATCAACCATGCTGATGTAATTATTAATTCTTCACGCTGATTTTGGAGTTCAAGGCGGCTCCAGATGAATCCCACATAGCCAGCAACCTCATCACTAGCTAATCTAGCTGGTTGCAGAAGAACAAGGTTCGCCTCACTCTGTTCAATTATTATTTGCCCAGTCTGAAGAGTTGGCAACCGATTCAAAATGAGCTGGTTGAGCTGTGTTTCAAAGTTTGCTTTCCCATATTCGTAAATCTGAGAACCATCGAGGTCGTATGAACGCATCAAGACCAGGTCATCTTTGGCAACACTCAAAAAGGCTTTTATACGTTTCCCAATAATTCTTTCGTCTGAAAGGTGAAGTGCAGGAGCCAGTTCAGTGGATATCAAATCAGAAAGACCCTGATAACGTTCAACAAAACGTTGGTCAGCTCTGTTTAATTCCATCCCGATTAAAACAACGGCCATCAACGTAAGAGCCAGTCCTCCTCCAATCGTAATCAAAAAAAGTAATTTGCTGCCAACAGATAGCCTCATCTATCTACTCCACAGTGATGGTTATAATTTCAGATATTATGGGTGGGTCGTGGGGGATATGTGAATAATCCCCCAAAACTAGTTGTAGCGTATGTTGGCCAGATGGTAGATCGACCTCCGATTCTGTTTGACCACCACTAAAATGGATATGGTTTTCACTTTTACTGGGAGTGGCCTTGTTTGGATTAGGAGTTGGAAAATTTATTACTAGATGATGATGTCCGGTATCGGGCTATTCCCATTTGGGAACTAAGGCCAAACTGGACTAGGAAGGGACTTTTGACAACATCGCCATCTTGAATGTTGACGAAATAGATTTTTGTTCCTTGTACCGAATGTGTGTCACCAGCGAAGATCAAAGGGGTTGCAACGAAGCAATAAATTATGAGCAGAAATTTGTTTTTTTACAACTTTGATTAATTTGTTCATTTAGCGTTTCCTAGATTAAATTGGCGTTATTTTTCAGAAATAAACTCTAAAAGTTTCCTTCTTGAACAAGTCAGTTTATGAGTTTTGCTCTATGAAAGCACCACGCTGGCGTAACAATTCCCGATACAGCTGAGGATGTTTTTCGAAGGGTTCCCTGCCGTGTGCCCAGAAGTGATTGTTGATTAGTATCATGTGACCGATGGGTAACGGGATAGAGAGCGCTTTTGGAGAATTTTCCATTGAATGAGACATATCCCTCAGAAAAAGAGCTTGCTCAATGGTATGCGGATAAACGAATTGGTCAATGAAACAGAGGCAGGGCCGACCATTGTGCTGGTAAAATGTTTGACGCTTTACGGAAACCGAAACGTTTTTGCTTGGCGGAGATTTATATTCCATGGGAGTGTGTCCAAGAGGGTGCTTTGCAAAGATTTCCATTTCCTCCCAATCGTCAAGGTGCAGCAGTCTGCTTTCTCCTCCAACCGCTTTTTCTTCTTTGATTTTAAGCATCAAGACCCAGTCTGTTGTCTCGTCCACGTAAGTCCCATCAGTGTGCAGGGTAAAGAGTCGATAGGCTTGCCGTAGGTAGGAGTCGCTGTTGTCGGTGTCCTTTACATTAAAGCAAGCATAGTACTTCTTACTCATAGAGTCGAAATTGGGTAAGCCAACCAGGTGACTGACTGCAGTGGAAACCTTGATCAGTCCTTCTTTGTCAAGGCCAGAAGGTGTACTGATTTCCAAAGCTCCTGTTGCTCGGTTGTGTAGTGTTTCCACAAGGATTTTCTTGAGTGAGCCACCACATTCTTCATCTAGTAGATGGGCCAGAATAAGCCGTTGATATGGAACGTATTCTAGCTCTTGAACACTGATTTCTTTGGTAGATGCAAGAAAGTTTTCAAGAATAACCATCGGAAGATATAATTCTTGTAATCTCGGATTGAGTGAGTGGGACCGATGGCTTAATTGGGTTGTAGGAAAGCTTTGGTAACTACTCATTGGGTGTTAGTAATTAATTTGATAAAATTTAGGTTTTTGGATGAGCTGTAGCTGAATTCCTAATGTGACTATGAATAACAGTCACTACAATAAATAAAGCACCGAGCATATTCGTCAAGAGATCTAACGGCCAGAAAGAAAGTATCGCTCCAGCTGAAAGAATTGGCCAATACCAAAAAGCCATCGGTCCCTCTGCAAACCGAGCAATCAGGGCATTGATAGCGTAAATTCCAAATAATGCAAAAAAACCAATCTGTAAAATCTCATGAAAAGACCCGTTAACAAGCGGTGTATATGCAAATAGAAGTGGAACAATGTACAAGCCTTTCGCAGCTTTCCATGATTGAAAACCAGTTGCCATTGGTGGGGATTTTGCGATTCCTGCTGCAGTAAAAGCGGCGAGACATACAGGTGGAGTGACATTACTATCCTGACTCAGCCAGAAAATGATTAGGTGAGCAATAAGTAAAAAGCCCATCAGCATATCTGCATCCACTAGCAATGGGCGCATGGTCATAGCAATCTCAAAAGGTACGTCTGCCATCAGACTGGAGGCTTCTTCGATACTCATGCCAGTTGCAACTTTTGCTACATGTGGGCTCTCTACTAACATGAACAAAGCTGCTTGCATCGGATCGGTCAAGCCTCCCACTAATTTTTCGATTATAATTTTATCGGCTAATATTCCTGCCAAAGCCGGTGCACACAATATTGCGAGGATGATATAAGAAGCTGTGACAGGCAAACCCATTCCCAAAACCAAAGATGCAAGTGCAATCAATCCAATAGCCACGATTGGTGAACCTTGAGACCACTGAGCAATCATCAATGAAAATCCGTTCCCAATTCCACTTGTCACAATAGCATTATTGATTACCCCGATTGAAACGAGAAGGATGGCTGTCAGGATCCCACTTCGCATTCCCAATAAACAAGCCTCAACGATCTGCTTGATGTTCATGACATTGGTTTGTAATTCAATGGTTCCAGTTGCTCTACCGAGTAACCAAGCCAACCATGAAACGATGATCAAAACTGCAATTGAAGTCGATGCTGCAAAGTTTGGAGTTACACCTGACATCAGTAAACCAATCATAATTGTCAGTGGCACAATGAAGGTCAAAGCACCTGCTAGGATTTTTGCACGACTTACGCTTAAATCGATGCCTTCACCCACGCGGTGCTTGACAGCTTCAATGCGAACTACAAAAGCGACTGACATAAAATAAAGAAAAGCTGGGATGATTGATACCGAAACAATTGTGGAATATGGAATTGCTGTATAACTTGCCATGACAAATGCTCCAGCTCCCATAATCGGTGGCATTAACTGGCCTCCAGTTGAAGCTGCTGCTTCAACTCCTGCGGAAAATCGTCCTCTGAATCCATTTGATTTCATAAGAGGAATCGTGATGACTCCGGTCGAGGCAGTATTTGCTACAGCAGACCCGCTAATAGTGCCTGTCAAAGCAGAGGATATGACTGCTACAAATGCTGCTCCTCCCCGAATTCGACCTGCTACAACTTTCGAGACTTCAATTACGAAATCGCTGGCACCAGAGACTACTAGAAAACCGCCAAAGATCATGAAAAGCGTTATATTGGAAGAGGAAATATTCGCAAGAATTCCAAACAATCCTTCATCATTGTAAATTGTTCGGAACAGTACATCATCTAAAGGAAGGCTAGCTGCGCGAAAGACACCCGGTAGATGCTCACCAAGGAAAAGAATGTATGAGACTGATAGAATGATCAGAATAGGAATTACCCAACCCGAAACTCTCTTTGAAAAATCTATAACTGCTACAGCAAGTAAACCCCCAGCAGTCCAATCAAACATATTGAACTGCCAGGCCTGTCCAGTAAGAGCTAAAGTGTCTTCATAAATGCGGGATTCGGATGCAGCAACCCAGCATGCTGCCCATGCCACAAGGGAACCATATGCCAGGTCAAAGAATAAGTTTTGGCGACCAAGCAATTGAGATGGGTAAATGACTGTTGCTAGGATAGCAAAGCCAGCGAAATGAATTGAATTTTGCCAAAGGGGGGATTCATTAATCAGAAGATTTGTAGTCACATGCCAGAGAGCGAAACCGACAGCAAAGATTGCAAATGACCATTGAATTATTGTCTTGTTGTGTGAGTCGAGAGTTAGCCACTCATCCCTTGATTGGTACTTTTTAGCATCATCTTTTACTGACGGAACCATAAAACTACTCATTATGATAAGGCCAGAAGCAGTCTAGCCTTATCATAAGTCTTAATTCGAAACTAAATGTGAAGGGATGATCATGCCCATTTCTTTGTAATATTTAGCAGCCCCGGGATGAAGCGGAACTGGTAGACCTGCCATTGCCTTTTCAAGTGCCATGACTTTAGTTGCAGGGTGAATAGCTTGTAGGAAAGGCAAATTTTCATACATCGTTTTTGTCAGTAAATACACATGATTTTCATCGACATCAGCGTTTACGCCTAGAAAATTTGGCTGTGCGATCGTGTTGATATCTTTATCCTGCCCAGGATAGGTGCCAGCTTTGATAACATATGGGGTCCACAATAATCTGCCACCATCCATTTTTTTGGCTTCAGCAGACGTGACATCAAGTATTGTGAATTTCCCAGTATTGGCTGCCATCAGTTTTGTGATTGCTCCTGTTGGGGGCCCAGACGGTATGCCAGCAGCGACAATCTGCCCGTTGGCGAGTGCATCTGCGGTAGGTCCATATCCAGCGTAAACAAGATCAAAGTCTCCACTAATGTCCAGGCCTAAACCGGACAACAAAACTTTGTTAGAGCCTAGTGTTCCAGAATTTTGCTTACCCATGCCAGCAGCTTGTCCTTTTAGCCCCATCAAATCAGAAACGGTTCCAGATCTTACTTTTTCATTGGTAACTAGGAACTGCTCAACATTTTGCCAAAGCATCGTTACAGAGCGCAGGTTTTTTTGTGGTTCTGATATTGGCCCGGTACCTGTCGCTGCATAAGATCCGTACAAACCTTGTAATATCGCAAAATCAGCTGTTTTGGCACCAAGGGCCTGGACGTTCGCTCCAGATCCTGCTGAATTAACAGCAGTGAGACTAAATTTTTGTTTTGGCAAAAGTTTGACCTTTGTCAAAGTAGCTATGGCGGTGCCAACAGGATGGTATGTTCCACCAGTTGAGGCCGTGTTCAATACATAATCTTTGTCCGCAGCCCAAGCTTGAATTTGTGTTGATATTAGGAAAGTTGCTACGAGAAAGGTGAGTACCTGCTTCACAAGTTTACTTATTTTCATATGAACCTTTAAATCTTTTGATAGATTGGAGAAGTTGGTTTGAAATTCAGAAGATCATTTCACTTTCTAAGTTGGGGTGGAGGTCTTTGAAGTAAGTACACGGGAGACTTTTTGAAAACTCTTCGAAATGTAATTTTCAGAGTTATTTTAGTTTTCAAAACCAGATACATGTGGGCTCAGTGTGATTATAAAAAAACATAAATTTTACCCAGTTGTTCGGATCTTGATTGGTATTGGAATACATCTTCGTTGATTTTACCGTTTTGTCTACAATCGTCTTAGAGAGGCTCGATATATATCTTTTGAAACGGATAGTTGAGAAGATCAAATCTGAATCAAATGACAATTTTGCACTAGAAAAACTTAGAAAATGCTATCGAATTTGCTCCGCAGAAAGTGTCTTTCCTTTAGATTCCCAAAAATTTTGGGCTCCCTTGTGAACAGGAGTAACGATGCCTGTCAATCCAGAATCAATACTCATCGCTTTTGCCGTTGATTTCAAACTAACCAGGTATTCTAACCCTTTTGACTGGTAAATTAGCTGGACAGCTTTCTCGACAAAATCACCAGGAAGGTGCCTGCCCGCTGTCCAAAGGGCGGAATCTTGAATCGTAACCACATCATAGTCCACACCTTGATACGTATCTGCTGGAATCATGACTTTCGAGTAGAAGGGGAAATCCTCGAAAAGTTTTCCATTCTTTTTGGCTTCTGAGTAGGTTTGGAGCAACTTAATCTTGTTAGATGAAGCAGCCTGAACTACAGCAGAATTAGGATATCCTGCAAAAACCCAAAGAGCATCAATCAATCCATCACCCAGGGCAGCGGCTCCTTCACTGTATCCAAGATACTGGGGCTCAATTTTTCCCCAGACGCTCATACTTTCAAAAAAGCGTCGGGCTGAAGCAGCTGCGCCTGATCCAGAAGCACCGATGGCAACTTTTTTACCAACAAGATCAGAAACGCTATTTATCTGACTATCATTCAGTACCACTAAGTGAGCTGGTGCACCATAAAGATAAGCTAAGGCATGAACATTTCTGAACTGGCGCGAGTTATTTTTTAGCCTTCCATTTCGGCCCAGATATAAGTCACCAGAGTATATGATTCCAAAGTCGGCTTCTCTGCTATTAAGACGCTTTAAATTTTCAACAGATCCGGCTGATGATTCATTAAGAATCTTGTAACCATCTATCTCTTTTGAAAGATACTCAGAAATTCCAGCTGAAAAATACTGAAATGTTCCCCCATCAGGGCCACCTGAAAACAAAAGGGTCCTCTCTGTTGCAATTGTTTTAGATGAGTAAAGCAACATTATTATTAGCGCAAATGAAAATAAAATATTCCGAATCTGTTGGGCAAAAATAATCAACATGATTACCTGAAGATGATTGTTGGATAAATCTCTAAAAAAACTTAGACCTTCTAAGCAATCTCTTTTCTAAAAGAAATTAATCTAATAAGCAAAATTTACAGTTTACTCATGAAAATTTTTGAATGGTTGGTACCTAAAATTAGTACTAAGTAAATTTTTGTTAATGTTTAATATTTTCTTAGTAATTATTTTGAAAAAATTATAATTTCAAGAACATCTTTCATTATTCAACATATGATAAATTTTATATTATATCAGTATTTTAAAAAGGAAATCAATTTTGGATGCAAACATTCATTTAGGGCATATTCGATTCCCCCCACTCTTGGTTGGCCTTACAGGTTTTATCTGCTTTGCAACCCTTGGAGCTTTGATCAAACTTTTGAGATTAGATTTGGACCCTCTAAGTTTGATTGCGCCCTGGCTGTTGATGAATGCGGTTGTGATGGGTATTTGGATTTACTTTCGTAGGGGTTTGAAAGGTTTTAGAACAAAAATTCCAACCGTTCATTTCATTCGAGGTTTGATAATGTGTCTGCCCTTTCTCGGAGGGGTTTATGCTCTACATTATGTCTCACTATCGCTGTACAGTACCCTTATTAATACAAGCCCATTCTTCTTAGTGCTATTGGGGAGTTTTTGGCTAAACGAAACGGTGAGTCCAAAAATTTGGTTTGCTGTGGGTCTGGGATTCATTGGCGTGTTGATCTGTTTACGACCAGGATGGGAAAGTTTCAGTTGGTTATTGCTGGCGCCTCTGGTGGCAGCAATGGGTCATGCGGTTGGAAATGCCTGGCTCAGAAGACATCCAAAAGAACCTGAAAGTCGATGGGTATTTTATCAGGAGTTGCTTGGAGGTACAGTTGCGGGGTTACTCTTGTGGGCTAAAGGAGGTGAACTACCCGAAAACGATCATCTCGTATTAATGGGATCGATGGTGGGAATCGATATTCTTGCTATGACCACGGTCATCTTCGCATTCAAAAGAATAGAATCTTCCCGTATCGCTCCGTGGGTCTATGTCCAGATCCCCGCTTCGGCTTTAGCAGGCTGGTTGTTGTTTGATGAAATTCCAGAGTGGACAACTGCGCTAGGCGCTTGTCTCATAGTTTTTGGGGGCTGGATTGCACTAACTCGTAAGGCGTAATTGGAGCTTATTAGGATGCAGATTGGGTAGCATGAAAGATGCGTCCAAAACCAATATTGTAGAGCCCTGAAAAGACAACTAGAGCAGAACCAATGTACATGATCGTATCTGGCTGTTCTCCAAGGATCCAATATGAGAGAATCAATGCAAAGAGTAGTCGAGTATAACGAAATGGAGCAATCACAGATATTTCACCATCTCGGGTTGCCTTAACCAATGAGTAATAGGCAATGCAACTAACAACACTGGACGCGAGCATCAGCAATAAGTCTTCACTTCTAGGTATGACTGGAACTGGAAATAATGGGATAGTGAGAAAACCTATCAGTGCACAAGCAGCAAACGCCCAACTTGAAACGGCTAGCGAGGGCACAGAAACTGACATTACCCGTGTTGTTATTTCTCGTAAAGCTAACATGGCCACGGACAAAACTGCGAATATTGATGCAGGGGTGAAGCTGTCAGTACCTGGACGGATGATCAGCATAATCCCCGCAAAGCCAAGGCCAATTGCGATCCATTTGCCAAGGCTGACTCTCTCACGGAGAAAAAGAGCTGCTCCTAAGGTAACGAGTAATGGAGTAAACTGAAGTATTGCCGAAGCTGAACTGAGAGGAGAATTGACAACAGCAATTACAAAAAAGAGCGCTGCAAACAAGTCTGCCATAGTCCTAGTGATGAACGGTTTATTCAGCATTTTCTTTGTCAGCAGAGGGATTTTCTTCCACCATGCGATCATCACGAACCAAATCAAACTCAACAATCCTAGCATGATTAGGATCTGGCTGACCGGCAAATGGGCAGAAACTAGTTTGATTACTAGGTCTTCAATTGCAAAGCCAGCCATTGCCAGTACCATGTATAGAATCCCAATTTGATTTGGATTCTTTCTAAATTTTTTGAGATTCAAGAATAGCTTTAGAAATTTGCATTGAATGAATATTGACTGGAGAACATTCTGGATCACAGTTTTGATTATTAAAGAATGAATATCTTTGATTTATATTCAATGCTTATTTGTCAAAAGCCTTATTTATGAGGTATGAAAGTTTTTTTCAATAGAGTTTGGTAGATCATATACTGGCAGGAAAAAAGCAGGCTCGCTCGAGCCTGCTGGATTAGATCA
>MDTD01110380.1_pt1 | contig 20354 bp, 22 predicted proteins | sample 811221 | NCBI WGS metagenome assembly MDTD01 (sample SAMN05326646, study PRJNA326480) | marine metagenome | isolation source: seawater | place: Pacific Ocean: South West | collected 2011
CCTATTAACGCCATAATAACTATATGATTTCATTATATGCCATAAAATTGGTTTACCACCAATTTCCACCATTGGTTTTGGTTTTTCAATAGTCTCCTCGCTTAACCTGGTACCTTTACCACCGCAGAGAATAATTGCATCCATATTTTACCTTTATTAATACTTTATGTTTTAATGATCTAAACCCAAGAGACCTTTCCACTGATCTAGATTAGAATTTAACCAAAAGAAATTTTCAGGTTTAGATAAATTAGTTTCATAGTCTTTTTTTTCTTCTTTTAATGATTGAAGCAAATCTCCAGATGAGCTAACAAACTCTGCACCATTAAAATCTCGAAGAAGACTATAATTTAGATTATTTGGATCTAAATAAGATATTACCCTAATACCAGAACAAAATGCATCAAGTACTGAAGAAGTAAATACTGATGTAAAAACTAAATCTACTGAACTCAATAAATCCTTTAAATTTATATTAATTATTTCTGCATTTAATTTAGGATATTCATTTAAATCTACTGGATTTGCAGGGTGTGGTTTGATTTTAATTACATATTTGTCTTTAATATCTAAAAAAACTTTTTCTAAATCTTTTAGCATGCTTTCCGTAGTATCTTGGCGTATATCTCCAAGCACCAAAAGGTTTACAGATTTAGATAGATTACTATAATTATTGTTATATTTTTTCGATTGATAAAAGTTGTTTAAATATTCATAACGAACAGCCTCCACCTTAACATATTGGCTCATATCTTGGCCAGCGGATTCTAAGGTTTCCCAAGCCTTTGGGCTGTTGACAGCAATTTTATCAGGTATTGGTATATCATACATTTTATCCATTCGATCAAAATATCTCATATCCCAATAGCTAATCGTGGAATGAGCAACGCCAATTAGTTTGCCATGTCCATATTCACGCCATTTTTTTATAAATATCCTTTCCCACCCTTGATTTTCGCATAAATAAAGACCTGTTTTTTGATAAGGTAATGAAGAAATTGCTTTATCAAAAAGGTGAATATGAAGAATATTTTTTATCGCAACATTATCAAATATTGAATTACGCCAATCTTCACGTATTATTGGCCATAGCCAACCCGCAGGTAGAGATAGCAAGTTGTTCTCAATTTTTTTATTCGATAATAAAAAGTAAAAATAACTTTTAAAGTAATCTTTTAAAGTCTTTATGAGTATACCAAGACTAAAATATGAATTCACAAATGAATAAGCACTTTTTTTATAATTATTACGATTAAAATTATTGATTAATTTTTGTCCCGCAACTGTATTTGGGACGATTGGACTATGTAAAAATAAAAACATCCAGTTTAAAAACTTTCCAGATTGTTCTAATACTTTAGGCAACGTTTCCCAATGTTTAGAATTAAACTCTCCTTTTTTAGAGGCTTTTTGATCAAAATGTATAAAATAGGAAAATAAAAAAATTGCATCCGTGGATTTATGCCAATTTGGTTTATCTGCTCTACGTAAACTCCAATAATTAAAAGTGTAGTGAAAAACATATATCATAGACCTTAAAAATTTTGGTAACCATTTCCATAATCTACGTAAAAGTGAATCTGTACTCGGGGATGACATTTGATCCCATAAAAAATTAATATTGGAATTTTTACATAGTAGTTTGAGCGATTCTGCTACATGCTGTTCAGCACCAATATATCTTAAATTATTACATTCAATCGCATTTAATTCTTTTTCCAAAGCTAGAATACGCAATAAATCAGTCAAACAGGGAGACTTTATCATATTGTTTTCTACCAGCAGACTAGAAAATAATAAATCTATTTGTACATTTTTATCTTTTTTATCCCTAGAAATTTTTTCAAAAATATTAGAAGCGAAATTTTTCTGAATTTGAAGATAGCGTTTCCTTATTTCATAAGAATTCTTTTCAAGAATATGTAAAATGGATTTGGGACTATTATGTCCTCTCCAAAAGTAATTTATCCCTTTTTTAGAAATGAATTTTTCTGTATCAACTATATTTACGGTCTTCTCATTTTCAGACATTTAAAGTGTTTTTATGCTTAAACATTATCAGAAAAATTTATGAAGATAGATTTATAATAATTTGATTGTGCAATTTTATAATATATTACCTACCCTCTTCATTATTTTTTCAACTTTTAGCAGGTCTTCCTTTGTATCTACCGCATGGGTATTATGATCTGTAGGAACCATCTTTACTTTCAAACCATGTTCCAAAATCCTTAACATATCAATTGATTCTGCAATTTCTAATGGTGTAGGTTTAAGATTGTTGTAATTCAAAAGGAAATCTCTCCTAAATGGGATAACACAAATTTGCTTACCCATTGGTACATCTTTCATTTTAGAGATTGTAGGAATTGGCTCTCTTGAAAAGTAAATAGCATTACCTTTTAAATCGCAAACAACTTTGATACAATTACGATCATTAAACTCTTCATTATTTTCAATTTTCCCAATTAAATTAGTAATCAAAATATTTGAATCATCTATCATAGGAGCCAGAGCTTCTGTAATCATATTTGGATGAATCATAGGTTCATCTCCTTGAACCATTACTACGATATCATAGTTAATATTTTTTTCTTTTTCAATTTTTAACAGTGCTTCAGCACATCTATCTGATGCCCGTTCATGCTGATTTGAGGTCATAACTGAGCTGCCATTAATTGAATTGATGTAATCATATATTATATCATCACAGGTTGCTACATATAAATCTGTTATTAAACTATTTTTCTTTACATTATGATATACATGGCCAATCATTGGTTTATCTAATATTTTGGCCATTGGTTTACCTGGAAAGCGACTACTACCCATTCGTGCAGGAATTAGAGCAAGTATTTTTACAGTTTTTTCCATAGTTATTATGGTTTTTTACAAACTACCATCATATGCGAACTTAAACCAGATTCTGAAATCAGTTTTTGCCAGATCTTTTTTTGATTATCAGAAGCATAGGTAGTAAAGTTTTTCCAAAACCGGTCCTTTATTTTATCTTTATTATTTGTGAGGATATCGATGTCCAACTTTCCTGGAGTCGTCACCTCGAGCGTTTCAAAACTACATCTATCAAGTAAAATTCGTACTGAAAATGGGTTTAAAAAGTTGAGGTGATGTGGTGGCATTACTGAATCGGAATTTTCCCAGAGAGCTTGAATATCTACACCAGCCCCAGACAAAGTAGTGAAAATAAATAAATCCCCGGGTGACATTAATCTATAGAGATGTCTCATAAAACTTTCGGGGCTATGTAGATGCTCAAACAGTTCAAAGCTCACATATGCTTTCCCAATTTTGGGTAAGTCGGTTTGTTTAACATTTTCTAAAAATTTTTCAATCACATTTAAATCTTTATCTCGACAAATAGAAGCAAGATGTGGACCAGGCTCAATGACAATTGGCTGATTCCTCATAAACTTCCTTATTTCCTCCGCAAAAATTCCATAACCTCCGCCGATATCAACTACTAATGTATTATGCCTATCAGTATATTTTGAGATAATATCATAGACTGCACGAGCTTTAGGCTTCCACAACTTCTTGCGACGCGCTTCCGCTGTCTTAGCATAAAAAGTTGTTGCCCAAAATTTTGATGAAGGAGATTCCCTGTAATAGGAAAAAAATGATTCAGCATCTGGTCTAGGGTTCACGTAAAGAGTATTACAATTTGGGCACTCTGAATAGTCAAAGTTTTCTTTGTGGAATGAATGCTCACCAATTCTACCACAAGCTGGACAATCTATTTCTACTTTTGATGAATTTATAAAATATGTTTTAGCGTCAATTTTTGCTAAACGAAGATACTCATTGAAAATATTTTTTGGTCTTATTTCAGATTCTTTCATCTATATAGTATTGATAGGTGATTTAGATGAATTATTTAAGAATACACCATCTGTTCCAAAAGCAATAAATCTAAATCCTTCTTTAATTCTTTTCTCAAGCACTGAGATCTTAGGGTCAACAATATGATCTCCAATGGGGACTTTATATTTCTTACATTTGTTGATAATTTGAATTATTGTGTCTTTGAAATCTTGATGATCAAACTCTCCTGTTAATCCAATAGAAGCAGATAGGTCGTAAGGGCCAATAATAATTGAATCAAGACCATTTACTTGCAATATTTGGTCTAAGTCATTTACTGCGTCAATGTGCTCAATTTGAGCAATTAAAAGTGGAGATTGTGCTTCTTCTTTATATTTTTCAAAGTTTTTACCAAATAAATTTGCTCGAGAAAATCCTACACCTCTTGTTCCAGAAGGAGGCCAAGAACAGGCATCCCTAATTTTTCGTAATATTCCAGCATTATTTATCATTGGAGCAATAATCCCACCCGCACCTGCGTCTAATGACTGTTTGCACTCTTTTGATTTTGACTCTGATATTCGAGCTAGTGGCAGTGCACCGCCCAATTCAATTGATTTAAATAAATCAGGTAGTTGATTTAAGTCAATTGATCCATGTTCCATATCTACAGCAATCCAATCATAGCCAGATTGACTTAATATTTCAGAGATCGATGAATGTGGTATCTGTTGCCAAGTTCCTAAGGTTACCTCATCTTTTTGTAATTTATTCCGAATAACTTGAATTTTAGATTCTCTATTTAACATTTGATTTTCTCATCCATATTTGATTGTAGATATATGTAAAACTAGAAGTCGATTGGTCAAAAATTTCTCCATACAATTAAATTAAAAACTGTTCTCCCACAACCTCAATCTTGAAAACATTTGAATTACTATTAAAATAATATTTTTAATTACATTCTTATTAGAAGAAAACATAAAAGATAATCCTTATTCAATTTCTAAATTAAAAAAGTCTTCAATTGTCTTACCATTATACTGCGGATAATATTTTTTATTTAAACTATGTAAGCGTAGGATAAATTTTACTTCCATCGATTTTGCTGCATTTAAATCAGAATCACTGTCCCCGAAAAATAATAACTGTTTATGGTTAAAATTATAATTTTTCATGATTTGTTTAATATGATTGTCTTTTCTTTGAGGTGAACCATAAACATTTGTAAAATAATTTTCAATCCCTCTGCCTTTTAATATAGTTTTTATTTCTTCCGTAGGTGTCCCGGTTGATATAAACAATTTATACTTTTCAGATGTTTTTTTTATGAAATCCATCACACCAGGAACATATGGACAAGAGATTACTTTGCTTACAACTAAAAAAGAAAATTTATTTGACATTTGGTCTATATCTGAACTCGTTAAATCAGTATTTAGGAATAGTTTATGGTATAATTTAAATTTTTCAAATCGCGAAATACCCCCATTTGCTTTGTGATGCTCTACAACTTTTTTCACAATTCCCTTACCATATGGACTATATAATTCAGCAAATGCTTCTGTTTTTACTTTTACTGATTCAGCAATCACGCCATCAAAATCAAATATTATTCCTTTGAGCATTTTTCAAAAAATTTAATTATTATAGTATCCCAACTGCCCTAACGGGCGAACCATCTAAGCCTACGAACGGTAATGGGAAACCGTAAAAATCAAAAGGTATAAGTAATGGTAATTGATTAAGATTTGCCAAAGATTCATAAATAATAATATCTGACCCTAGTAAGGCATTGTGTATGGGTTTCTCGGAGGATCCACTTTTATCAACACTGGGTAAATCACAACCAAATATTTTCATACCCATATTTTTCAATTCATCTATCAACTCAAAAGGAATAAGAGGTCTATCAGATCTATAATATATGTCTGCATTATTAAAATGTTTATACCAGCCAGTGTCATAAATAACTCCATCAATTTTTTCTGTTATTTTGCCCAACATAGTATATGTTTTTTTATCTACTCTAACAATTCGTCCTGCAAAGGAATCTAAAGAAAAATCATTCAATTTTTTACCACCATCAATTATATGCGCTGGGACATCAAGATGTGTACCAGTGTGTGTCCCCATGCTGAAACAATGTAAAAGGGAATTGTCTGCAGAGATTTCTTTTTTTGTTATAATTGATACTTCTGGATCAGAAGGATAAGTTGACATAGTATTTGAAATTGGATGGCTGAGATCTATGTGTTTCATCATTTCCTTTTTCGCAAGCTGATCTTTTTAGATTCATTTCCCTTGTCTAGATTTATTTCTAAATCATGAATCTGATCCACAAGACCTTGTCCAAGGTCATAATAAATATCACTGGTAAGAGTTTTAGCAACTTTAGGTTTATAATTGTAAGGAGTAATTGCATAATGATGGATGTCCTCTTCGCATCCAAATTCAATTTCAATTTCACCACAAAATATCTCTTTTATCATAATTAGGAGATCTTTAATTCTAACTTGCTGATTCCCGGTGATAATTAAATGTTCATTTTCAAATTTTTTATGCAAAGCATCAACTGATAGTTTTGCCGCATCTTTAGCATGAATATATTCACGAATTTCATTCCCATCACCTCGTCGAATGATTTTCTTATTTAATAAAGCTTGAGTTAGGAAATCACGTATGCTATTGAAATCATTAGACCTTGGTCCATATAAAGAGCCAAAACGTAGGATGGTATAATTCAAGTTAAATTGTTTTTCATATTCTTCGATTATTTTTTCGCAGGCTTGTTTCGAAACACGGTAAAAACTACCTAATTCACTGTATACGTAAATGGTACTGGCAAACATAAATCTACCAACTTTCAATTTTACAGCAGCTTCCAACAAGTTTTGAGTTCCTATAATATTCGACCTAATTGTGCTGGCAGGAATGTTACTAGATGCTCCAATATCTGCCTGTGCCGCAAAATGGTAAACGATATCGCAGCCTTTCATTGCTTTTTCAATGTCTTTAGGATTCAAAATATCACCAACGAACTCTTCTTGAGACTTGGATTTGTATTTTGATGCTATTGCATCAAAAAGAACAACGTTAAACCCCTGATCTTCGAGCTTGTCGGCCACATGGCTACCAATAAATCCCGAACTTCCGGTTACTAGAACTCTTTTATTTTTCATTTATACCCCTCAAAAGATTTTCTGCCGCTTCTGTTTCCATTTTTATCCTTATTTCTTTTGCATAAGAGCCTATATGCGGTGTAAGAATTACATTTTCAAGTTCCACCAAAGATCCTGAATAGGGTTCTTCTTTAAAAACATCTAATCCAGCACCAAGAATCTGTTTGTTTTTCAGAGCTTTATATAAAGCATCCTCATCAATGATTTCACCACGCGACGTGTTGATTAAAATGCTTTCTGGTTTTAATAAACTAATACGTTTGCTGTTTATTAGATTATTTGTTTCAACTGTAAGATTAAGATGAATTGAAATAATATCAGATTGTTTGATTAAACTATCAAGATCGCAATAAGTTAAACCATGCTTTTGGGCAAATGTATTATCTTCATAGATGTCAAAGGCCATAATGTTAAAATTAAACCCTTTTACTAATTTGACCAGCGTCTTCCCAATGCTTCCTAAGCCTATAATTCCCAAGGTTTTCCCATATAAAAGATTACCCATGCTTTTTTCCCAGATTCCATTTTTTACATCATTATTTTGAAGCGTTATTTTTCGTACCAAATCTAAAAGGAGACCCAGACTTAATTCTACAACAGCTTGAGCAGGTGAAGTTTGAGTCGTGTAAATTTTGATTCCTTTTTCTTTAGCTACATTTAGATTTATATTATCTGTTCCAACACCTAACCTTGAAATAACTTTTAAATCTGATAATTCATCCAAAACTTCCTTGGAATATAATTCTGTACCAGCAATGACAGCAGCGGCTCCTCTAGCTTGTTCAATTAATTCGTTGGATGTTAATTTTCGAAATAATTTATTATAATATATATCTAGTCCCTTTTGATCAAGCAAACTAATGGGCTTTGGGGAATAGGTACCAAAAGTAGATGTTGTAATATTGACTTTTTTACGCATTCAAATAAGCTTTTTATAAATTAAAATAACATTAGTGGAGATTAACATTTAACAATAAGTCAATTTTAAATTCTGAATCAAAAAATAATGTAGTTCTTTCTTTTCGCTCGAATCTAAAAGAGCTAGATCTGGCTCTGGTCTCCAGATATTTTTTATTATATCTTTTGAATTAATCATAAAATATTTAAAGCCTTTTTATACTCTGACCACTGACCTATATCAATCCAATCATCTTCCTCTATTGGAAAGACCCCTACTTTTTTACCTTGGTTTTTGGCATCTTCAATAAGATGGGTGATATGATAAAATTTATTTTCTGGAATGAGATCTAAAATATCCGGGTTTAATACATAAAGGCCAGTGTTAAACAAAAAATCATATTTTGGTTTTTCGTTAATGTGTGATAGGTGCCCGTCGCTATTCAATTCACAAGTGCCGTAAGGGATAATATATTCTTTAGCAGATGCGACTAATGTTATGTCAAAGTTATTATATTTATGAAATTCATATAAGCTAGCATAGTCTGCCTTAATAATAATATCACAATTTGTGACAAAAAACGGTATATCAAATTTACCATTCAAATACTGAAGACTGCCTGCCGTCCCTAATGGCCCTTTTTCCTCTACAAATGCTACGTTATATTTCGGCTGTAATTCTTCAAAAAATGCTTTTAGAATTTTCCCTTTGTAATTTACGGTCATATGAAAATTTGAACACCCAATATCTGTGAATCGTTTAATAATATGTTCGATAATCGGTTTCTCGTGTATGGGGACTAATGGTTTAGGTAAAACTTTTGTAAATGGCTCCATTCGAGTTCCTTTACCACCTGCCATGACAACCACGGGTACATTTAACTTTTCTTTTTGTATTTTTTCCCCATTATTTAATATATCTCCCCAGAACAAAATATCTATTAGCTCGCCTATATCATCTACAACAGGTATAATATCAAACCTGTTTTTGGCAAATAACTTTTTCGCTTGATCAATCTCATATTCCCCATCAATAAGCACTGTGGGACTTGACTGATAAACATTCTGAATAGGGTCACTCATATTAGAACCATTTAAAATTGCCTTGCGTATATCACCGTCACTTAGAGTACCCAATAGTATGTTTTTTTTATCAACTATCACTAGACATTTTTCCCCAGACTTGCTCAACATTTTCATCGCTTGGCGGACTGTGATATTTGGTTGAACTTTGAAATCTTTCATAGAACAGTTTTTTGCATCATTAATCCTTGAAATCTCATAATAATACCACCTCAACCAACCAAACAAGCTTTTTTATTGATATCTTCTAATGTATCATCAATAGCCTGAAGAAGCGTATTTCGTTCACCACCCATAGAAAAAGAAAGGCTGTCAAAATATGGGGCCAAGTATTCAGCATAGTCGTGTGCAGACATCTTATCAAGCAATGATGCATTATTAATCATCTCATTCGCATCTTTTGCAACAAGTAACGGTAGCGTTTTACTCAAAGGGAACTCTACTGAATCAAAAGGCCAAAAAATAATCACCTTTACTTTCTCTTGAATTAACTCAAATGCCACAGTAGACAAAGAGTAAACGAATGCAATATTTATAAAAGGCACAATTTCCTTAACAGTAATGCCTTCTTTAATGACTTCAAATTTATCGTCCATTAGACGAAACTTACTCAAAGCATATTCTTCAGCTTTCTGAGCTTCATGCCCTATTACCTCACCACGTTCAATCTTAAAATTATTTTTGCTCTTATAGAAAAAACCACCGTCTATGGAATTAGAAGACAAAACCACTGCATCAACAAAATCACTGTAATTATCAAATGTATTTGAAAGCACACGACTATCGATAGTTGTTGAAAAGATTCCATTAATACCATCAAGCCGATCAAGTACTGGAGTATTTAGGCTAATATTTCCAATATTTGGATATGAAACCTGGCCTATAAAAGAATATAAGCATTCCTCATTCCAGTATTTTTTATATAACGAAAGCTCAAAAGGATTTGATGCAGCATAGTAATCAAAATCAACTCCAGAGAGGTAGTATTCTTGATAACAATAGACTGAATGCGACCAGCTGAATACTGGTACATTTCTATTATTAGCAACAGACCTCAGAATTGACGAACATTGAAGAGCATCCCCTCTAATAGGGGCAATCAAAGATGGACTAACGACATTTAGAAGCGCAATATAATATGATTTTCTGTGTAGATATATTGCAAGGGCATCATAGATTTCCTTTCGAGAAAAAAAACCACGAATAGTTCCAACAAGCGCCTTAAAAACATGCGTTAAGTCAGAAAATTTAAAGAAGAATGCTTTATCATTTACAATCTGATTATCTTCCAGCACTTCTGCTAACAAGTCACGATTACTTAAAACAACCTTAGAGTCCGTTACATTCTTTAAAAGATAATCTAACTCAGGATCTTTCACCCAATTCTTATGATAGGGAAAAAATATTACATTACATTTCTTCCTCTCAGCTTGTCGAATTTTAAGCAATCCTTTAACCAACAAAAGAATAATATAATAAATAGCATACCCCCTAACCATCACCGACCTGATATATCGATAACCACTCAACAAACGCTCCGTCTGACCGTTAAACCGCCTACTTTTCGGTATTAATTCATCACAAAAGCCATCAGATTGTATTAAAGGTCTAATTTCGTTCGCGATCTTTCCACATAAATACTGCCTGTAGTACTTTTCAAACACTCCATTACCTTTAAATATTTCACCTGTCACCCTCCTGTCAACAATATCTTTTGCAATACTCAAAGACTTTTTATGCCAGTAAAAGTATAAACTCTCTTTTCCAGTAAAACTAGACATGTCAACAATCACCATTTAATAAGGAATTATTGATATAAAATCTGGCATACAGCAGATCTAACTTAGTATCTACATCTATTGAACGTTCCTTTGGCATTATATACGCACTACAACTTTCTTTTAACAGCAAGGTCGGTTCACGCATTGTGAGCAGTATTTTTATACAAACCACATATAACGCACCATTTAATCTGTAATAAACCGGAAAATCCTGACTTCTACGATTGACAACTTCATCACTAAGAAAGTCATCCATAGAATGGTCTTCTGGAAGCGTATTAGCCCATAAAGGTGAATGTTCTACTTCGCATACACTAACAACTGATTTATCACCACGCTCATATAATTGAAAGATAGAATTATCAATATCACTGACTTCACGTAGCGGGCTTGTTGGCTGCAGCAAGATCATAACATCATACTTATCACCCAAAGACTCTAATGTATTTATTGCGTGTAGTACTGTATCTATACTTGTTGTTTCATCTAAAGCCATTTCAGCAGGGCGCATGAAAGGGACATCTGCACCATATTTTTTTGAAATTGATGCAATCTCATCATTATCGGTTGAAACAACTACCCTGTCTATATACATTGATTTTAATGCTGCCTCAATCGTCCAAGCGATTAGTGGTTTTCCTGCAAGGTCCAGAATATTTTTTCTTGGTAAACGTTTACTTCCGCCCCTTGCAGGAATAATCGCGAGTAAACGTTTATTCCCAATCACTTGAATACATCCTAAGAATCTACTTGTGCTTTCTCAAACTGATTAATTTGACCAATATCCAACCCATACTCATGAAGTAGAGACATACCGACTTGCATGTTTTCATTAGCCTTCTCGTTCAACAAATGTAACATATCAAGGCAACCTTTCCCATCAATCGCATTGGAAACATTAGGATTCATAACGACATGCAACGATTCATTATTTATAATCTGAATCGCTTCGTGCATGGTTGCAGGCTGTTTTAGAAGAGTTTTTTCCCAGTTGCGCATAACCCTAATCCTTCAGTATTTCCATTACAATTCTTACCTGCTGCCGAACCATCATACCACTCGGTACATCCTTGTAAACTGTCGTACCTGCAGCAATAACAGAACCTTCACCAATTTTGATTCCCTGTATCACCTGTGCACCAGTGCCGATATGGACATTATCACCTACATGGACCTCTCCACTGAGAGTCACTCCAGGTGCTATATGACATTGATCACCAATAGTGGTGTCATGCTCAATCTGCGAGCCAGTATTTATAATACTATCTTGGCCGATTTTACAACCGGGCTGAATAATTGCACCCGCCATCACCTGCACTCCTTCATATAATGTGATATCGCTCGAAACTATTGCTGATGGATGTCGAACAGTTACAAAACTGTAGCCGTCTTTTCGCATCTGAGCAGCCAAACGCCAACGAAGTGTTTGTCGTGGCAACATACCTATTCCGTTTGCTAATACTATGTTATCTGAATTATAGGTTTTAACTACATCATCATCACCAAGAATTCGATAACCAAAAAATTCTTCTTCAGGTACTGCGTCCGGTGTAACAAACCCTAACACTTCACTTCCAGATTGAATAAGCGCCTCAGCCAACACTTTGGCATGACCACCCGCACCCAGAATTATTGCTGGCTTCAATCGATAACGTCATCGGCACAATAGTCACGATGACTCCTGTTACCTAGCATATCCCAATAGTCCATTGGACTTCGACCTATGCCTGGACGTTTTATAATGATTTTGTCCTCAGTAAAAGGATCGCCAACCTTAATATCACTAGAGGCAACCAAACTTTTCCTTACCATATTTCGATTGCCAAGTTCCGATGGCATCGGAACTTTCTGACCATCACCGATTGCCTGCTCGACAACACGGATTGCATCAACCATGGTCTTAAGCTCATCGGGCTCAAGCGAGGCTTTGTGATCTGGACCAGGCAAGTTCTTATCAAGCGTAAAATGTTTTTCAATTAACATTGCGCCTAATGCGACAGCAGCTACAGATACAGCAACGCCTTCGCTATGGTCTGAATACCCCGTTTTGAGTCCAAACGTCTTGCACATTGTTGTTATTGCACTCAGATTTATGTCTTTCGCCGGAGCAGGATATTCGCTTGTGCAATGTAGAAGCGTTACCTTTTCATACAACAACTGCCGAATGCCAGAAGATGCATACGCACTTTTAAACGCCTCACGCGATGGTTTAACAGAAGATTTTTTTCCATGAATTAAACCAAACGCAATAACTTCTAGTGCCTGCTTGATCTCGGGCAGCGTTGACATACCCGTTGAAACAATCAAATCACACTCTGTTTGAGCATACTCTAGAATCAGTGGACCATTAGTTATGTCACCAGATGATATCTTTAAGGTTTTTAAACCCAAATCATTTACAAGAAATGTCAGACTTTCCGAATCAAATGCCGTTGATAGAAAAATAATTTTCTTTTTCTCACAATACTCCATCAATTCATGATGCATAGCATGAGACAGTTCCAAACGTTTTAACATCGCAAATTGCGTCTCATTGGAACTCGTAGTTTGCTGCTGGTAACTCGCTTTGGCAGCACCCTTGGTAACCAGATTTTCCGCTTTAAATGTTTGAAACTTAACCGCATCGGCCCCAGACTCAACAGCCGCATCAATAAGCTGGAAGGCCATGTCACGATCGCCATTATGGTTCACGCCAGCTTCAGCAATTACAAGTACAGGTGTCATAGTCAATTTGCCATGTAAATTTTTTCATATTGAAATTATATGCTTATGAAAGTTTCGAGAATTCTTAAACCAGAATCACCACTTTTTTCTGGATGAAACTGAAACCCCATAACATTTTCCTTTCTAACCGCGGCTGTTACCCTAAGATTTTCATACTCCGCATAAGCTAATAAATTCTCACTATTTTCTGGCACCGCCATAAATGAGTGCACAAAATAGAAATAATCATCCTCTGCAATATCACTCAAAATAGATCCATGCCAATCGCTCTTGCTAGTAGGACAATGAAGCGTGTTCCAACCGATATGTGGAATTTTACGAACGTGCTTTCCGTCTTCTTTCTCTGGAACAGCGCTAACTATACCTGGTATAAACCCAAGACCAGAATGCGATCCATGTTCTTCACTACGCTCAAGCAACATTTGCATACCCAAGCAAATACCCATAAGTGGGTTCCCTTTTTTTACGAATTCATCAATTGCAGGGATAACGCCCGCCTCAGAAAGACCCTTCATCCCATCTTTAAAAGCACCAACTCCGGGCAAAACTAATCGTTCAGCTTTAGCAATTTCTTCAGGAATAGACGACAGCGTAACAGTTGCATGGGCTCGTTCTAAACCACGCTGAACGCTTTTAATATTTCCCATCCCATAATCAACCACAACAACATTACTCATTGGTTGCCTCCTGACGTATTCACATGACGCACTGGGATATCTTGATCAATACAGTACTGCCGAATTTCGCCAACACCGTGATGTTTATAGTGTAATACATGCGCTATAGCAACCGCATCTGCATGACCGTGATTAACCACGTCGCCAAGATCGTCAAGTTTCCCCATACCACCACTAGCTATTACAGGAATAGTCACTGCGTCCGTGACTGCTTTAACCAACTCAACATCAAATCCCTTAGCCGTGCCCTCTTTATCTACTGACGTAAGCATAATTTCTCCCGCACCCAACTTCTGTCCTTTTACAGCCCATTCGATAACGTCCAAATAACTGTGTTCCCGCCCATTATCGTAATAAGCTTCCCAACTATTATCTAAACGCTTTGCCTGAATTGAGAGCACCATACATTGGCTTCCGAAACGCTTTGCAACATTAGTAATTATTTTTGGATCCTTAATGGCTGCCGTGTTGATTGAAACCTTATCCGCTCCAGATCTTAGCGCAAAAGCAACATCATCAATACTACGTAATCCACCACCTACCGTTATCGGAACAAAAATATCATTTGTTGTTTTCTCAATTATATCGAATAAGCTATTGCGCTCATAAAGACTCGCAACAATATCTGCATAGAAAATTTCATCGATACCTTGCTTATAATAACGGCGCGCAAAATCGTTGGGATCACCCAGTTTACGCAAGCCTTCGAGTTGTATCCCTTTCACGAGATTTGGAGCCTTCACATCCAGCCGGGCAATCAACCGTACATTACGCATAGATCAACCTACGCATCGTGCCAAACAGCGCTACGAAGATTCCAAGCTCCATTTTCTTGCTTCCATAAATGTGGAGACCGAAACGAATCTGATAGGCTATCAAAATAGTTGCGATCCATTATTGGTTGCTCAAACATTTTGCTTGCAATGGGATATTCTTTGCTGTGGATACTCAAATATTCAAATATTTCATCAGAAAAACGATCAGGAAATTCTATGTCATATTTTTTAACTAGGGCAACCCCTTCATCCCTAGTTATTTCACCAGACCTAATCTCTTGAGCAGCATCCTCTGTAGCACGTCCTCTACCAAATTTTATTCCTGTGGTAAAATAATGCATGTCGTCTATTTTGTCATCGATACTGCTATATTTTGAATATGTACCAGCAGAACGCTCTGGTGCCGCTTGAAACCCTGAATTTTCAACAGCATAATAATACGCACCCTGAGGATGCCACCTCTTGTAATATCCGTAGTAATGAACCTCTATTGATTTTTCGTGGAGGATATTTTCATCAATTGGCATGTATGGCTGAAGCTCGCTTCTATCAATCCCAAAATTTTCAATGAGGTCAAGTACAGGCACACCCGAGAGATACATTTCATCAAAATCAATGCCAGAAAAGAACTTTGAGTCTTGTCTTGATTTGTCGTTTCCTTCAATTGGTGAACCATATTCCGCTTCATGTTCACCATAAAAAATAAGCGGTATGCTCATGGCAGAGGCTATCTTTGGTGCCAGTGATTTTTGACCAAAAATAAATGGTTGGAAAGGATGAAATAGTACATCAACAGCAAGTCTTGTTAACAGCCGATGTACAAGTCCGTTTGGTGTTACTAAGATATTATCTTGACCCCCATGCACCCAAGCGTCAAAGTTTTTCCTTCCCCAGTCAGTATACATATGAGGAGACCATGTAATCGTAAGCGGGTGCATTCCATATTTGTGCTTCAATTCGTGTGAAACATAGATACTGTCTTTTCCTCCTGACCCAGGCACAATACAGTCATAACTACCATCGTTTTTTCGGTGTCGATCACACAATTCAATTAACTTTTGCTCTCTCAACATCCAGTCGATTCTATCTTTTTCTAAAGAATGCTCACATGCTGAACATACCTGATCACTGTTAAATTGAATTGCGCTTTTTTTTGAATTTTTATTGTGTTTATATTCAACGGTTGTGCTTGGTCTTTGATTAGATTCAACACAAATCGAACAAAACTGGACATCTTCTGGTAATCCATATTTTGCGTGAGGCTTTGAATTATCCGATTTATACTCAGTCAAGTTTTGCAATACGGCTGGACGTTTAATCATCATTTTTCTCCTCCCACACTGTCTTTTTTAATATCCAGCCATCTGAATTTTTTTTCCATAAATGTGGCGATCTCCATGAGTCAATTACCTCCCAATATAACTCTTCATTAATCTGTAAATAATCTAAAGTTTCCTTGAAATATTTTTTTGGAAATTCTCCATCATATTTCTTAACCAGTAATTTTCCTTCTTCTCTTGTAATTTTACCATCACGAATTTCATGTGCTGCATCGCTAGTTGCCCTACCTATTCCAAACTTAATATACGACAAATAATAATGCTGCCCGTCTGTCTTATCGTCTAAACTGGCATACTTAGAGTAGGTACCTTCTGATCTTTCATTATTAGGCTCGAATCCTGTATTTTCAACACAATAATAAAAATTTTCCTGAGGGTCCCAGAATTTATAATAACTCATAAAGTGTATTTCAGTATTGTTTTCTAATATCCTAGAATATTCTGGAGGATGATAAGGAGTTAATTCCGCTTTACTAACTCCGTGTTCTACCCAAAACTCCGGCGGCTTTCCTGAAAAATAATGATCGTCATGGTCTTCAATATCGCGAGTCGCCTTGTATGCATTCTTCATATTTCCCCCGTACTCAACTTCTCCATTCTCACCGTACATAATTAGGCTTACATCATTCTGCACTGCTACTTTTAATGGGAAATTAGTTTGCCCATAAATAAATGGTTGGAAATTGTCTCCCAAATGTAAAAAGGCAAGGTGAGACATCTTTCTGTGTACTTTACCATTCACAGAACCTAATATATGATCAAATCCTCCTATACGTATAAATCTATCTAAATTTTTGCGTCCAATTTCAGTATAAAGGTGAGGAGACCATGTAACAGTCAATGGAGTCATTCCATATTTGTATTTCAACAAATGGGCAACAAAACCGCCATCCTTGCCTCCACTGCATGGAACAATCACATCATATGAACCATTCTTTTTTCTATGACGATCACACAGGTCTTGCAACTCTTTCTCTCTTTCATTCCAATTAATTTCATGCTTTTTATGATCACTAAAATGACACGCACTACACACACCATTTTCATCAAAAGTAATTCTAGGCCTTTGGTTCGAAATTGTGCATTTTTTACAAAAACGCACTTCTTCTGGGAGCTTATATAGAGCTTTTGTATTTCTTTTTTCAATCATTATCTATTCACCTTTACCTTTTAAATTAAAAAATTCTTTCTTTATTGATATTAGAGAACTACGGCTAATCAATATTTCTTTTATTTTTTTACTTACGCCACCTTGCCCATACGGATTGACTTCATTTTTTATACTTTCTTGAAACTCTTTTGTGTACAACTTCCTGAGAGAATTGCTAATGCCCCTAATAGAAGGAGGAGTGTCAATTACACTTACACCTTTGATTCTCCCTTTTTGTCTGTCACCAATATTAATTGTACCTATCGTAAAACTTGGTACTTCAATTATCCCGCTAGATGAATTCCCTACAACGCCATCCACATATTGCATTGCTGAAAGATAGCGCATCTGGCCAAGTGATGTAAAAGCTACTGTTGTAGCTTTTCTATCGTTAACAAAATCTTCAATCATTTCATTGATGACACGTCCATCAGTATCAGAATTTGCCTTTGTAAAAATAAGATTAGTATCATGCATTTTATCAAGTGCCGTCAATAGATTATCAAATTGTTTTTTAGCAGTGCCCATCTCAAGCGTAACCGGATGGAAAGTGATTAGAAGATTTTTCTTACCAAGATTAAAACCTATTGATTCTTCAAACTCTGTGCGTCTCAGTAGTTTCAATTTTTTAATGCTATCAATACCAATAGCTCCAAAATTAAACACACGATCAGGATGTTCTCCTAACTGAATAACTCTACTTCGGTACTCCTCTGTTGAAGTAAAATGCAGGTGTGACATTTTGGTAATTGAGTGTCGAAACACTTCATCGAATGCGCCTTCAGTTGTCTCTCCACCATGGATATGCGCAATCGGTATCTTTGCAACTGTTGCAGCACTAGCAGCAGAGAAAATTTCAAACCGATCACCCAAAACAACCATCATATCCGGCTTTAGCCTTCTCAGCGCATCCGCAAACCCAATCATTGCCAACCCCATGGATTTAGTAATGCCCACTTCGCTGTCAGAGGAAAGCAGCATCACTACTTTCTCGTCAATCGTAAAACCATCTTTCTCTATGTGCTGATATGTGAGACCAAATTCTGGTGATAGATGCATCCCTGTTGCGATAATCTGCAATTCCAGATTTTTAGTTGCTTGAATCTCCTTCATCAACCAATAGAGCAGTCCATACTCTGCTCGTGTACCTGTGACCACACAGATTTTTCTCTTGCTATTCATTGTTTACATGTACAACTGAGGACATTAATCAACATTTCGTAGAAATATTTAGCGTTTCTTATATTAGCACACAAAGCATCTTTATTCATATATAACTTATACATATGGGTCTGTACTGGTCATGCAATCATACCCAAGTTATTAGTTTGTTTCACCCAATTATCGCAATAGTGTTTATTTTCTATAATGAACGTTTTGAACCAGTAATTTAACTCTTTGTTGGCTGGTTCATGCACAATTTGCACAGTTACTCTTTCCATTCACTTACCTTGTCATTTATCGCTCCAGAAATTGAAGCAATATTATCTTCCATCGATATATCCAAAGCATGCTCGACCACCAAGTTAGTTGTACCTGGGTAGGACGATGACAAATATGTACTATAGAATTCATCTACTTTTTCCCTGTCAACATGCACATCACCATTAATTAAAGACATCACATCTACATCATCAACGAAAAACACATAGGGAAAATCTGTATACCATGCAGTAGCAAACAAGACAACTGGCTTACCTTTAAGCAAGCATTCCCAACCTGTTTGACCATTTGTTGTCATTACGATATTACACTTATCTATAATTTCATCGCTGGTCAACTTCTGATCTAGTAAAATAATATTTTTATGTTTCATTAATTCACGATAGTAACCGAAGTACATATTCCCATCAAGATACCTTTGGTTTGGGTGCTCTTTTATAGCAATAATAACATCATCATCTATTTTTCCTCGAATGTATTCAATGCAATATATTATATCTTCAAAATTGCCGCCAACAGGGTAACTACTATCCTCTGGACGCACATGTAGAGGAAAATAAATTATTTTCTTGTTAGGCAGTGTATCTGTACACAAAGAACGGTATTCCAATTTATAGATGAATCGTACTAATGCTAATTTGAGTCGCTCTACTAGTATTGAGAATTTTTTAGGAAATGTTACAGCAAATACAAAGGGATTCTTCATAATCTTTGCAATCCCTTTCAACACATCAGAGATATAAACACTCTGATTCCAGGGGTTATCTTTCCCATAATCACTATATACTGGAGGTCCTGCATTTCTTTTTGGTTTAGAACGATTCCGATCATCACTATCAATAACTCTAATTGGCGTTAAATCATCCATTGACTCTGCAAGGAAAAATCGCATTGATATACCATCAGAAGCACGATGAAATATCATTGTTTTTATATTATTTATTTTTGCAAGATAATAAATAATATAAGAATCGTGAGTGTGTGGCATAGCCTCATGCACAACAATTTCTATTTTGTATTTTTTTAAGACATAATCCCAATAAGAAATTTCCTTAAAGATAAAACGTCTTAGTGTGCTCTGGTCCTTGTAAATATAACTATTAGTTTTAGAGTAATTGTAGACTCTTAATCTCAACATCTTTTCAACAATATCAATTAGATTTGTGTTTTCAGAGTAAAACTTATCAGGTAAATATTTTCCCCTATAGCTACCCTCTGCTGAAGCACGTATACCCGAGAGCGATAACACATCATCATGGAATACACAATCACTTTCACCATACATATTATGATTCTGCTTATCTGTTAACCAATACTTAACAGATAAGTTACTATTAGCTATTGCGTCATGTTGCCACACTAAAGGGAATCCATCGACAAGTGCTCTCATAATATAAACTTTACCAAAAAACGATATATGTTGACATATAGATACAATCTATAAACAATTTAATAGACCAACATCAAGTTGATTTTTTA
>MDTD01167104.1_pt1 | contig 20354 bp, 15 predicted proteins | sample 811221 | NCBI WGS metagenome assembly MDTD01 (sample SAMN05326646, study PRJNA326480) | marine metagenome | isolation source: seawater | place: Pacific Ocean: South West | collected 2011
ATCCCTTTGTAGATTTTTACAAAATAGCGTCTTATGAACTACTTTGGAAAGACTTATTTTTAAAATGTTCTGAAAATGGAAAGCCTATTGTTTTTTCTACAGGTATGGCAATTAAGAGTGAGATTGAAGATGCATTAAGACTGTTAATTGATAGTAATTGTGATGACATAACAATACTACACTGTAATAGCGCATACCCCACTCCAGTAAAGGATGTTAATTTAAGTTCAATTAATACTTTGAAGAGGATGATTGAGGGTATTTCTAATCCTATGAAAAAAAGAATAATGATTGGCTATAGTGACCATACAGTTTCTCCAGCTGTCATTTATCGAGCTGTTCATAAATATGATTCTCAATTTATAGAATTTCACATTGATTTAGATGGTGATGGAGAAGAATTCAAAGCAGGCCACTGTTGGCTTCCTGAGCAAATTTCTAGAGTAATTTCCGATGTTAATAATGGCTTCCATGCGGATGGTAATAGTGAGCTGAAACCATCTAAATCTGAAATGAATGATAGGAATTGGCGAGCAGACCCTTATGATGGCTTACGTCCGTTAAAGCCAGTGAGGTCAAAATTTAGTGAAGAATAATTGTCTTGGTATCATCCAAGTAAGGATGTCATCTAGCAGGCTTCCAGGAAAAGTATTAAAACCGCTTGCTGGCGAACCAATGCTTTTTCATATTTACACTAGACTTCTACAATGTAAACATATTGATAAGGTTATAGTTGCTACTTCGAATGATAGAAGTGATGATGAAATTGAAAACTTTTGTATTCAAAAAAATTTTAATTTATATAGAGGATCATTAAATAATGTTCTAAGTAGATACATCAATTTAATAAACCAATATGATTGTAAGTATTATGTTAGAGTTACTGGGGATTGTCCATTTATTTATCCTCAATTTATCGACGCTCAAATTCAAATTCTTAAAAAACATAATGCTGACGTATTATGGTTTAAAAATGAATCATCCCTCCTTGAAGGTCAAGGGGTATTTTCTTCAAAATCTTTAAAGTTTATTTCTAAACTTTCTAATGATGATGAAGATAAAGAGCATGTAGGTAGTATTTATCTAGCAAATAATCCTCACTGTTTTAAAATTGTAGAAATGAGACTACCCTCACAATTATTAAATAATGATTTTCGATTAACCGTAGATGAGGAAGAGGATTACGAGTTTGCTAAGCATTTGTATGATCATTATAAAAATAAATTACCGATAAATTTTGTTGACTTAATATCTTATCTAAAAGGCCATAAATACTTAGGCAACATAAATGGGGAAATAAAGCATCGCTCCCTTAATGTTGATTTATTCGAAAAAAGAAAAAAATGGGTTCACGCAAAAAAAATTGGATGTGAAAAATTTAAATTATATTAAAATTCATTTTATTTTTATTTAAATGATTAACATTTTATTCAGGTGTGATGGATCAAATGAAATTGGTATGGGACATATTGAAAGATGTTTAGTCCTTGCTAATTACATTAAAAAGCATTGTGAAGCCAAAATAAATTTTGCGATGAGAACATCTGATATTGGTTTTTCAAGAGTAGGGAAATATTTTCCAATAATTAAATCTGAAGAAAAAAACTTTAATTATTATAACTGGATGACAGATACGATAATAAAGGTAAGTGCTAACATATTGATATTGGATGTAAGAGATGGTTTGAGTAGAAAAGATTTAAGAAAAATAAAATACAACCATAACATAAAGATTGTAACAATTGATGATCCAGAAGACAAAAGACTTGAATCAAACTTAGCTTTCTACCCTCCGGTTCCTCAATTAGAAAAAATGAACTGGGACAACTACAAAGGTAAATTAAATGTAGGATTAGAGTATTACATTTTGAATGAAAAATTTGCAATTCAATATAAAAAAAAAAATAAATAATAAACCGAAAATTTTAATTTCTATGGGTGGGACAGATCCTGAAAACTATACTTTAAAATTTTTACATTTATTAATTGAAATTCATGGTGATTTTGAAATTATAATATTAATTGGTGTTGGCTATTCTTTTCTAGATGAACTGGAAAAATTTATTTTTGATAACAATGTAAAATGCACAATAATTAAAGATCCAAAAAAAGTCGAAGACATTTTTACTATGGTTGATTTAGGACTACTTTCATTCGGAGTTACTGCATACGAGTTTGCTTCCTTAGGTATACCAGCACTTTATATGTGCAGGACAGAAGATCATAAGATATCTTCACAGCTTTTGTGTAGAGAAAATAGAGGTTATGTAGTTGGAGTAGAAAATGAAATTTATAATGATTATTTTAATAGAATTATAGGACTATTTTTGAATCATTTATTGCCATTTAATGCTAATAGACTTGAAATATCAAATCTTAAAAAAATTACATCAATGATAATTTAAAAATTTTTATATTTTGGCGCTGCAATACAAGAAAAGTACAAAATGTTATTACATTTTTTAATAACATTTGGCACAACTCATACATCTAAAATGTTAAGATTAATTGAAATGAAATTTGGATTTTAAAGTGGATTGTACAGGAAAAATATTAGGGTCAAAAAATGGATTTGATATTTTAGAGTGTACTGTTTGTGGGTACGCTCATTCTTTCCCCTATCCTGACCCATCTTTAATAGAAAAAGTCTATTCAGAAGAATACTACTCAGATGTTAAACCTGATTATATTAAGAGAATGGAGGAAGATTTAGATTGGTGGAATATCAATTATGATCAAAGATATGATATATTAGAGGACAATTTAGGAAAGAGAGGATCTATTTTAGATGTTGGATCGGGTACAGGTTACTTTTTAAAAAGAGGTGTTGATAGAGGATGGGATTGTACGGGATTTGAGCCATCAAAAGACGCATCTCAATATAGCATACAAACATTAGGTTTAAATGTAATTAATGATTTTTTTTAATGAAGAAAGTGTTCGTGACATTGGGCTTTTTGATGCTATTCATATGTCTCAAGTTTTAGAACATATTCCTAACCCGAAGGAATTATTGCATAATTCATGGGCAAAGTTAAAGGAGAATGGTATTTTATGTATTTCTGTTCCGAATGATTACAACCCCTTTCAGTTAATTTTAAGAGACAGTATGGGTTATCCAGCTTGGTGGGAATCTCCCCCACATCATTTAAATTATTTTAATATGGAATCATTAAAAAAAATGATGATAGATTGTTTCTTTAAACCAATTAAATCAACGGTTACCTTCCCAATTGACATTTTTCTTATGATGGGAAAGAATTACATTGATGATGATGATTTAGGAAGACAATGTCACAACATGAGAATGGAATTTGAAAAACAATTAAACAAAGCAGGGAAAAATAATTTAAAAAATAATTTATATGACTCATTTTCAGAATTAGGAATTGGAAGGGAATTGATAGTTTTCGGTAGAAAAATTTCTGCTTGAGAAATTTCTTTTTATATATTTCGGTTAAGTTTTCATGATAATCAAAAAATATAGAATATAATGAAAAACACTAGACCTGTATTTATTTTAGGAAGTGGTAGATGTGGTACTTATACAATTTCAAAATTATTTGATGGATTTGATGATATATGCGCCAACCATGAATTTTTATTCGAGATGATTTTAGAATCTAGTGTATTGCATAAATTGGGTTTGAAGAATGCTGATTCTGTTAAAAGTCTGATACATAATACCTATGAAAAAGAAATAATGTTTTCGAAAAGTAAGCTTTGGATTGATTCTTCAAATGCTCTCCCTTGGATATGTTTAATTTTGAAGGATATTTTTCCAAATGCAAAATTTATCCATCTTATAAGAGACGGAAGGAAAGTGGTAAGTTCATTTTATAACAAATTTCCAAAAATAATGTATAATTCTGAGCATGTTCAGAAATTGAAGATGTGGCTTGATTATCCAGATAAAAATATAAAGCCACCGCCTTTAAAAAAATATTGGAGGCCATTGCCAAACTATGGGGAGTGTATTGTAAAAACAAATGCTAAAAATAGATTTGAATTTCTATGTTGGTATTGGGCTGAAATAAATATGCAAATCAGCATGTTAAAATCTGTAATTGATGATGATAAGTTTTTATTCATCAAGCTTGAGGACCTAGTTTCAAAGCAACAGACATTTAATACCTTTTTAAAATTTTTAGGCATTGAAGAAAATTCTATATCTATGAATATCCTTAAAAGGCCAAATAATGTTGTCGTTCCCAAAGATTATCTATTAACAAAAGAACAAAGATTATCTTACAATTTTATATGTGGTGAAATTGCAAATAACTTTGGTTATGAAGGACAAATAGAGTATAATGTTAGATACTAAATATTTTTGTGATTTGTGTGGCTCTGAAACTAGGTATATATATGATCCCATAAATACCAAGAGGGGTATGAAGCTTTTTATTTGTAAAAAATGTGGATGTCTTCAAAGTTTATCTTTCAAAAATTATCCTTCAAGGCCTGAAGGTAATATGTCATCTGATGCTGATAGAGCTAGCTATAAATACACAAAAACTTTAGCCTTAGGTCAATACTCGACTCTATTGAACAAGTTTTGTTTAAATATTAATACTAGTAATATTTTGGATATAGGGATGAATAGAGGAGCTTTTTATAAATGGGCTACTAGAAATTTTATTTATGAAAAGTTTACGGGGATAGAGACTGATGCATCCCTTACAGATGAATATTGTAATGATAAAAAGGTAAATTTGATTATTGATAGGGTTGAAAATGTAGATTTAGGTTCTCAAATTTTTGATTTTGCATTTTGCGTACACACGCTTGAACATGTAAAAAGTGCTAATAGTGTTTTAAGACAAGTTTTTAGAGCATTAAAGCATGGAGGTGTATTTTTCCTTGCTGTTCCGAATATTATATTCCATGATGACATAGTTGAAGAGTATTTCATAGATACTCACACTTTTCACTTTCAGTATGATATATTATTAAACTTTATTAAAAATACAGGATTTCGAGTAAAATATTGCAGTGAGCCATTTGATTCAGAGATAATTTTTATTTTAGAAAAAAAGCATAAGAATTATCTTAAAAACGATAAAATTAAAATGAATGAAAGGTATGACAAGGTTTTAATGGAATTGAGAAAATATGAAGATAAAATTCATATTAATAGAGAACTTATTTCTAGTTCTGTAACTCAGATTAATAAATATTGTTTAGAAAAAAGAAAATGTTTCATTTGGGGTGCAGGAAGAATTTTTGATTGTTTAATAAAATTTGGGAGGCTAAAACCAAATGATTATTTATTTTTAATTGATAAATATTTATCAGATATCATCAGCAATTCAAATGGTTTTAAGATTTATAAACCCAAAGATTTAGTTCAGAATATTGATGAAAATTCAATAGTTTATATAGCTTCGAGAAGATATAGAAATGAAATTCAAAATGAAGCTAAAAAATTAGGTATCAGAAAGGCCATATATTTTGGTTCGGATGGTAGCTTAAAAGACATATAACGTGGGATTTATATAATAAAATTTTAATATTTTTAATAAATTTACATCAGTTATATCAACCTTTTCATTGTTAAGCTGTATTACAAAAAATTAAAATAAACTAAGACAAGAAAATATTATGAATGATAATTTTATCGAAAGTTTGACTCCTCAAAAGTTAAAAGATTTAGATATTAATAAATTAAATGAGTTACCAGTGAAAATTAGAGAGTATATGATAAGTTCAGTTTCAAAAACTGGAGGTCACATTGGTGCTAATTTGAGTGTGGTTGAGCTTACCATTGCATTGCATCGTGTTTTTGACTCGCCTAAAGATAAAATTATCTTTGATACTGGGCACCAAGGTTACACGCATAAAATAATTACTGGTAGGGGTAAAGATTTAAAGACATTAAATCAGCCTAATGGGATGAGTAGGTTTATAACTAGGTCTGAAAGTGCGCATGATATTATTGACGCTAGTCATGCGGGTACTTCTTTAAGTATTGCTTGTGGGCTTGCACTTTCAAATGAAATAAAAAATAAAGAAAATTATGTGGTACCCGTTATCGGCGACGGGTCATTGGTTGAGGGTCTTGCATTTGAAGGTTTAAACTATGTGTCTGTTCATAATACAAAATTAGTCATTATATTAAATGACAATGGAATGGCAATAGCTCCAAATGTTGGTGGAATAAATAAAATTACTAGTGATACAGATTATATACACCTTTGCAGGAACTTTTTTGATGGATTTGGAATAAAATATTTTTGCGTAGAAAATGGGCACAGCATTTCAAATCTTGTTGATGCATATGAGTTAGCAAAAAATTGTAGTTCCCCATCAATAGTCCATGTTAAAACTATCAAAGGTAATGGCCTTGATTTTGCTGCTGAGCATCCTTATAAAATGCATTTTTCAATGCCCTTCAATCCGAGTAATGGCAAAGGTGCATCTCCCACTATTGCAGGTAAAACTTACGCAGTAGTTGCAGCTGAAGCTTTAAAAGAAAAAATTGTTGAAGATGATGAAGTGTTTGTAATCACTCCTGCTACTCCATACGCATCTTCACTTGACGACTTAAAAAATCAATTCCCTGAAAGGATATTTGATGTTGGTATGGCTGAACAACATGCTGTTGTGATGGCATGTGGAATGGCTTTAGATGGTTTAAAACCAATAGTTTGTTTTCAAACTACTTTTATGCAAAGGGCATTCGATCAACTAATTCACGATATGTGTTTTATGGATTTAGCTGTTACAATTTTAGGTGTTAGATCCGGTTTTGCAGGTTTAGATAGTCCCACACATCATGGTATATACGATATTCCTTATTTGAGATCAATTCCAAATCTTAATATAGTTTATCCAGTAAATAGTTATGATATGAGTCAGACTATTAAAGATAGATTGAAAAATCCTAAGGGGCCAATGGTTATTTTACATCCATATGAGGCAATTTCAAAAAACGAAGTAAAGAATTTCAGTAGTTTTAATGAGGATATATGTGAAGTAGTTAAAGGAAATATTGGAATTATTTTTTGTATTGGTAATACTTTAGAGCAGGCACTAGAATTAAGACAATTGATAAAAGAAAGTAATATGGGTGAGTATTCAGTTGCATGTGTGCGTACAATAAAACCTACACCCACGGATAAAATCATTGAATTAATTGGAAAATGTGAAAATGTAATCTCATATGAAGAGTCAACTTTATCAGGAGGCCTTGGCTCGCAAATATCCGAAGTACTAGCAGACAATGGTAGTAAATTAAATATGATAAGAATCGGTATAGATGATATTTTTGTACCAACAGGGGAAAAGTTAGATCTCGCAAAATATTGTGGTATTGATCCTCACACTGCCTTAGAAAAAATAAAAAATCAATTTATCCAAAATGAAATCTAAAAATAGCAAAACTGTAATTGTCACTGGCAGCTCTAGAGGCTTAGGAAAATCTATTATTCAGTTATTTTCTGAAAAAAATTATAATGTAGTTATAAACTATAAAAATAATAAAGAATCTGCATTGGAGCTAGAATCAAAGATTAAAAAAATCAATAAAAATGTTATAGTCATTAGAGCAGATGTAAGTAATAGGAAACAGGTAAAAAATTTGTTTCAGAAAACTTTATCTCGGTTTGGTCAAATAGATATCTTAGTAAACAATGCTGGAATAAATAGGAGAGGGTTTTTTGAAGATATAACTGATGATGATTGGGATGATATTTTGTCAAATAACTTGAAAAGTGTATTTATTTGTTGTCAAGAGGTATTTAAGCATATGAAAAAACGTGGTGGGAATATTATTAATATTTCATCGGCAGCATCTCAATATCATGGACCTAAGACTGTGCACTATGCTGTCTCTAAGGCTGGAGTGAATAGCTTAACAAAAGTAGTTGCTAGGTATGGAGCAAAATATAATATTTTAGTTAACGCTATAGCTCCTGGGGTGATTTTAACCGACCAGACATTTGATGAAGTAAACAGTCCAGATGGTAAAAAATATCTAGACATGACATTGCTAAAAAAGTTTGGTAAACCAAGCGATGTATCATCTGCTTGTTTATTTTTAGCTTCTGAAGATCAAAATTATATTACCGGGCAAATTCTAAGTGTATCTGGTGGTGCCTATTTAGGTTAAACTTGTCTCTTTTTAAATCTTTTGAATAAATATATTGTAATCCTAGGAGCAAGTCACGATCAGTTGTTTATGATAAAAACAGCTAATGAGATGGGCCTTGGAACAATTGTTTTTGATGCAAACTCTAAATCAATTGGCTCAAAATTTTGTAGTTTATTTATTAATATTGATTTCAGTAATACTAATAAAGTTATATCAGAGCTAGAAAAACTGATATCTAATGGTATGAATATAAAAGGAATTTCCACAATGGGTTCGGACGTACCACATATATTATCTGAAATATCAAATTATTTTGGTTGGATAGGGCCAAGCAAGTATACATCAACTTTAACTACAAATAAATTAATGTTAAAGAATAAACTTCTGGAGGGTGGTTTTCCTGTCCCTCATTTTTCTAAAGTGTATGATTATAACTCTGTTGTAAAATTCTGGGATTCTATTAAGTGCGATAATTTAATCTTAAAACCTGTAGACCAGTCTGGCTCAAGGGGTGTGAAGGTAATAAAAGAAAAATCCGAAATTAAAGAGGCGATTAATCATGCCAGAAAATTTACAAAATTAGACTACCTTCTTGCAGAAGAATTCATACCAGGTTTACAAATTTCTACGGAATCAATTTTTTCCAATGGCATATGTAGTACTCCTGGCTTTGCAGATCGTTTGTATAATACGACAAAAAATTTTCATCCGCTAATAATAGAAAATGGAGGATGGGTGCCTAGCATATTAAATGAAAATGATATTAAAGATATTAAAAATTTAATAGAATCTGCATCAAAATTCTTGGGCATTAATAGTGGAATTTCTAAAGGTGATATAGTGCTGCACTCTAATAAAGGTCCTATGATAATTGAAATAGCTGCTAGGTTAAGTGGCGGTGATTTTTCTGAGAGTTTGGTTCCTTTATCTTCCGGAGTTAACTATGTAAAAGAGGCGATCAAAATTTGCATTGGTAAGGAAGTTGATTGGTTTTCAATGAAACCCACTTCCAATTTTGTTTTGGCAAATAGATATTTTTTTATTCCACCTGGAAAACTAAGCAACGTGAAAAATATTGAGCTTATTGAAAAGATGGATGAAGTTGTAAAAATTAAAATTTCTCATAAAATAGGTTCAAATGTTAAGCCAATTGAATCCCATTCTGACCGGGGTGGTGTTTTTATAGTAAATGCTGAGAGTAGGAAATTGGGTAATGAGGTAATTAGATTTATTTATGAAAAAGTTAAATTTAAAATTAATGGTAGATGGGTAACTGGCAATCCATTACATTATAATTTAGTTTAATTTTACGATATATCATTTATGAACATTTATTCGATTTTTCATTTAAATCTAATGTATTCTTCTATTTCTACTAGTTCAAGAAATAGTGTAATCAAAAATTGTTATTGGCCATTATTAACACTTGCTGATATGGGTATTCCAATTGGAATAGAGGCAACTGCTTTGACTCTTAAGATAATAAAAGATCTTGATCCAAGTTGGATAAACAAATTAAAACAATTAATTAGCATTGGAAATGTAGAATTTATTGGTAGTGGATATTCTCAAATTATTGGCCCTTTAGTGCCTTATGATGTCAACTTTAAAAATCAATACTTTGGAATAAAAGAATATTCAAAAATTTTAAATATCACTCCAAAAACTGCTCTAATTAATGAGATGGCATATTCTAATGGAATTACAGAAGCCTATATCGAAAATGGTTATGATACGATTATCATGGAATGGAATAATTCAAAAAGGTATAAGATAGGGTGGAATGAAAATTGGAAATTTTACCCTCAGAGGTTAAAAATCCCTAAGAACAGATCTATTAATTTAATATGGGTTGATTCTATTGCATTTCAACAATTTCAGAGATATGCCCATGGTGAAATAACCTTAAAAAAGTATATGAAGTTTATTAAGTCAAATCTAGATAAGATTGATAGAAATTTTGCAATTTATTCAAGTGATGCAGAGGTTTTTAATTACAGACCTGGTAGATTCAACACTGAAAAGATAAATAATGAAGACGAATGGGGAAGAATATATAATCTTTTTAAGCTAATTAAGACTAAGAATTGGGCGAGTTTTATTAATCCATCTGAAGTTTTACTTTCAAAGAACGAACTAGCATATAATGATTTATCCTTAGAATCAGTTTTTCAACCTATAGTTGTAAAAAAGCAAGAAAAATATAACATAACTAGGTGGGCAATGACTGGAATAGATGATCTAAAAATTAATTCTAGATGTTATCAAATCTTTGAGAAAACTAAAGCTTTAGAATTAAAAAATGAAAAGCACTGGAAAAAAATATTTTATTTCTGGTCTAGTGATTTTCGTACTCATATAAATGAAACTAGGTGGAAAAAATTTTATAAAGAACTAATTACATATGCTAATAGCTTGGTTGAAGGAGATATAGAAAAAAAGATAAAAACAGAAAAATTTTTACTAAAAAAGAGAGACAGATTCGTTCAGGTCAAATCTGATAACATAGAACTTAAATTAAATAGCTTAAAAGGCTATTGCATAGAGTCACTTAAATTGATGAAATATGGCAAAAAATCTTTAATTGGAACAGTTGGTCATGGCTATTATAGTGATATTGAACTAGCAGCTGATTTTTTTTCTGGGCACACTGTGATTGACAGATGGGGCAAACATAAAGTAACTGATTTGAATAATAATGCTTTAATGTCTTCATTGAATAATAATGAAATATCTATTAATCAAGCCGTGGGCGAATATTCTTTTGAAAATAAATTAATTTTTTATGAAGATAAAGTTTGCATAAAAAAACAAATAAGAATTGCTAACAATGAAAAGTTAATTATTAAACCATTTATTTTTACTCTTAATCCAGAAGCTTGGGATAGAGCAAGTTTATATGTAAAAACACATAACGGAGGCAAATTTTTAGAAAAGTTTAATATTAGAGAATATTCTATAGATCATAGTAATATATTTTCTCCATTAATTTCGTCAACTAATTGTTTTGGAAATACAAATGGGATATTTATAATTGGAGATAAAGATAAAAATATTACTTTTGAAACACAAATGCAACATAGTGCGTTATTGCCAAGTATTTTTTATAAGACTGATGGTGAGTCATTTATCTTTAGATTACTTTTTTCTGCTAGAGCGCTAGATGAAACTAGATTTATAAAAAAAGATTTAGACATAATTAATGCCCAAGTATCCATTTACTAATATTTAATTTTTAATTATGCTCAATATTTTTAAATATAATCTTAGAATTTTCCCATCAATTTATTTTTTTTCTACTTTACAGTTTGTTAAAAAAAAATATCAGGTTCTATTAATCTATAATTCAATTATGAACAGAGAATATGGAAAGAATAATTATTTTAATAATTTAATACAAACACTAGATGACAATAATATATCGTACAAAGTTTTTGAAGAGTTTAATTTTAAAAATGAACATATTATTAGAGACAAAGGCACAATATCTTTTGATATAATAACAATTTTAAATATTTTTTTTAGAAGGGTTTCAAAATTCTTCGGCCTAAATTTAAAAAAAATCAATAAGTTTATTTTTAGAAATTTACAAACAGACTGCGTTATAACAATGGGGCAGACTTTTGTAAACGAGTTATCTTACATTTATGAAAAATGCAATATATATGATTTGCAGCATGGTATTTTATTTCCTAAACATGACTCTTTAAATAGTTTAGTAAATTATTCAAACCTTCATGTTTTGCTATATGGAGATTTTTACAAAAATAATATCATTAGAAAATTAAGTTGTAGCCCTAAGAAACTGGTTTCAATTGGACATCCCATATATACTAAAACGGAACTTAATTTTGAAAATAGATCTATAATTTTGATCACTTCATCAATTGTAAATAAGGGGTTTTACAAAGAAAATAACTTTGACCTTGATGAATTAATAATGCTTGAGAATAAATTAATAAGCTCATGTTTAAAATTAAATAATTCTAGTCAATTTCAAATTTATTTTAAACCACATCCAAGGGTAGAAAAGAATATATTGGGTATGATATCTAATTTAAATGATGATAGAGTTACAACCTATTATGAAAATTATAATGCAATTATGAATGAAATTTTTATAAATATCTCCATTGCATCGACAAGTATAATTGATTTTTCAGCTTTTGGTATTCCATCTTATGTAGCTTTGAAGGATTGTAGTGTTAATAAAAAATTTAACGAATACATTTTTTTCGAATTTTATAGATACCCACTGAATACCAATCATGAATTGGAGGATTTATTAAATAATTATTGTAAAGAGGAGAATACATATATCAATGATAGTAAAAAAGTTTATGAATGGTATTGGGAAAATCATAAAGAGTATGATCAAACAAAATTTTTAGATAGTATCCACAAAAAGTGAAAAATAGTCCTAAAATGATTAAAATTTTCACTCCATCTTTTGCTGATGAAAATAATATAAATGCTCAAAATCTTACTGTAAAACAAATTGTTCGAAGACTAGATCCAGATTATTTTCAAGTTACAATGTTTTATAAAAATAATATTGTGGACTTTATTAAAAATCGGGGAAATACAAAATTTATTAAATGGTCCAAACATGGCAATTTGATTAGATTTTTTTTGCATCATATATTTAATAAATATGATATTTATTTTTACCCACGCTATACATTACTGGAGAATTTATTCCTTATTATTAATCGGTTTAGAAAAAATACGAAGATAATCACACATTTAGTACATTCTGTTTCTGAAGAATCAAAGAATGATATATTATTGTGTAAAATATTAAACAGTAGCACAGTAATAGTAGGAAATAGTCCGTATGTTTCAAAAACTTTATATGAAAATTTTAATATCAAATCAAAACACATATATAATGGAATAGATAAAGATCACTTTTTTTCAGCCAAAAAAAATTTAATAAAAACTTATGATGTATTGTATGTTGGTTCTTTACAAGAAAGGAAGCGCCCTGAATTAGTCATTGAAGCAGCAGATAAATTAAGAAATTATAAATTCGGAATTGTTGGAGATGGACCACTTAAAAATGTTCTTTCAACAAAAATTAAGAATAAGAAAATTTTAAATGTTGAGCTTTTGGGGACTCTATCTCAGAAAGATCTAGGAAATATAATGAGGCGTTCAAAAATATTTTTTTTCCCAAGCATTAATGAAGGTCATCCACAAAGTGTTGGTCAAGCAATTGCTTGTGGATTGCCTGTTATTGCTATGGAAAAAATAAAAGTTGATTATGTTATAAATAATGAAAATGGTTTTTTGGTGGAAGATGATGATGATATAATAACTATGATATCATTACTTATAAATAACAAAACATTGAGAACTAAAATGTCTAAAAAAAGCATCGCTCATTCTTCAAATTTTAATTGGGATTATAGTGTATCACAGTGGATTGATACATTTATGGAGGTTGTGAACTAAATGTGTGGTATATATGGAGCTATTAATTATAGTAGTTTTTTATCAAATGAAGAAATTGATACTTTTGCCAAGAATGCGAGCGGACTTTTAAAACATCGTGGTCCTGATGACTCAAACTATTTTAAAATTGACGATAATGTTTTATTAGGACATACTCGGTTAAGCATCATTGATTTTTCAGGGGGCTCTCAGCCAATGTCAAATGAAAATGAAGATATTTGGGTAACATTCAACGGTGAGATATATAATTATGTTGAGTTAAAAAAAGATTTATTAGATAAAGGTTATAAATTTCGCTCTTCAAGTGATACGGAGGTATTAATTGCTCTATATGAATTTTATGGTGTTGAAATGCTCAATTACCTAAATGGTATGTTTGCATTCTGCTTGTATGATTTAAAAGAAAAAAAAACAATTTTAGCTAGAGATAGGTTTGGTGAAAAACCTTTGTATTACTCTTTTGTTAATAATCAATTAATATTTGGCTCTGAACTGAAGATTATAAAATCATATCCCTATTTAAATTTTGATAAAGATTATAAGGCTTTAGGGCAATTTTTGGCATTAGGTTATATTCCTGCTCCAAGAACCCATCTTAAATCAATAAAAAAACTTGGTCCATCTCAGTACATTTTATATAATAGTAAATATAATATTAAAATTGAGAAATATTGGAAATTAGAACCTGCCGAAGAATCTATTATTAAGCCATCTGATGCTATAGATGGGATAAAAGACCTTTTAATTGACTCTTTAAAAATTCGACTTAGGAGCGATGTCCCTGTCGCTAGTTTTTTATCTGGTGGCATTGATTCCTCTATTGTCTGTAGTTTAATAAAAAATCATTTTAATAGGGAAATAAAGACCATATGTGTCTCTTTTGAAAATAAGCTTCTCGATGAAGGTAAATATGCAAATATTGTCTCTAATTCAATTGGTAGTGATCATATAGATTCAAAATATGGTAATGAAAATATCAAATATAATTTTAATAAATTAATTAATCATATCGATGAACCATTTGGCGATTACTCTATTTTTCCAACTAGTCAAGCATGTGAAGTTGCAAAAAAGTTAGGTTATACTGTCATGATGTCCGGGGATGGTGCTGACGAAATATTTGGTGGATATTCAATTTGGTATTTACATTATAATTGGAGTTGGTTGAAAAAATATAATTTTGTTAATTACTTATCTAAACATCTCTTAAAATCATATGGCGGAAGAGGAGCAGGAGTTCTAAAATTACTATCTGAAGATGGGAAAATTAGATATAACTCAAAAAATTTAAAATTTTTTAAGTATACTAATCCCGAACTAAATGAAAATTTAGTTCTAGGCTTAGAAGAAATTAATTTTAGAAACAATAAATATAACTTTTTTAAATTTCCAAAAAATCAAATGCATTCTAGTCTTTTAGAATTTTATTTACCAGAGCAGGTCTTAGTAAAAGTTGATAGGGCATCAATGTACAATAGTGTTGAATGTAGGACTCCTTTTTTAGACCATAGGTTGGTAGAATTTGTAAATATGATGCCTGCAGACATCCACTATGGTTCAAACAATGGTAAAATATTATTGAGAAATTTATTGCCTAAAAGTATTCCAAATGAAATTCGCTGGCGTTCAAAGAGGGGTTTTACCCCTCCGATTTCAGATTGGTTTAAGACTATTTTAAAAAACAATATTGCTAATTCATTTCAAAGTATTTCTAAGAGTCATATTGTTTATGATGAAGTTCTTTTCAAATCAATTTTAAATAATCATTTAGCTGGAAATGAAGATAATACTCATGAAATTTTTAAATGGTTTATGATCAATGAAAAGTTCCTAGAATGATTTTTTTTTTAAGGTCAATACTTTCATTAGTTTCTGGTAATATTGGCACAACTTTATTAAGTATAGTTACATTCCCAATTTTTCTTAAAAAAATTGGAGTTGAACAATTTGGTAACTGGTCTTTTATAATCGCTATCAGCGGTTTATTGGCAATTTTTTTAAACCCAGGAATTGATACTATTATTAATCGTGAGGTTGCAGCATTTAGAGTAAAAGCAAAGAATTTAGTGCAAACTGCCATAGGGTTAAGATTATCATTATTATTATTGTTCCACCTATTATTTGTCCCACTTTTTGTTTTTTTTTCTGATTTTAATTCTACAATAAATCAATTATTCATTTATTATTTATTACCACAAACAATCATAGGTATACTGACTTATGAAGGTATTTTTTTTGCAAGTGAATTTTTTCTTTTAGGTTCAATATTAAGGTTTTTGAATCAATCCATATTTTCTATCTTCATTTTTTTTATTGTCCAAAGTGGTGATGATATTTTGTATGCAGCATGTGGATCATTATTGGGAAGTTTTCTTTCAATTATTATTGGCTGGTACTTTTTGAAAAAAGAAGGCTATTCAATCATTCCAAATTTTAATTTTAAAAAGCAATATAATTTACTAAAGACATCTATTAATTATGCTTTATCATCCTTTTTTTCTATGATGTACGCGCATGGTGGGGTAATAATTGCTAAATTTCTATTAAGTCCTCATGACCTAGGTATTTTTTCCGCTGCCAAAAGATTTATTGAAATCATACTTGAATTTATTAGATTAATACAAAAGCCGTATGTACCTAGAATTACCAAACTAATTGAACATAAGGGTGATTATCTAACTTACTATAGATCTTTAATTAGGTTAGTATTTATGACAGCGATTCCCTTGATATTTTTATTTTATTTTAACATTAAAAGTATTTTTCTTTTTTTATTTGACTCAAGTTTTTTAGAGTCTAGTCAAACAGTTAAATACATTTTACCAAACCTTTTATTTGGATTAACCGCAAATATTTTTTCTGGAGCATTAATTGTTTTTAAAAAGTCAGATAAATATTTATTAACTATAATAATTAGTTCAATTATTTCTTTATTCGTTTATTTAATAGGCGGTTCCTTTTTTGGTATCTATGGCTTTTGCCTAGGCCTTTTAGCAGGGGAGATAGGTGTTTCATTAATTTCATATTTTTATAGTAGAAAAAAGTTGGAGTTCCTTTTTACGTTATCAAAATTTTATAAATATGCTCTTGACTTGGTGGCTGTAATTTTAGCGTCATTGGTTTTTAAATATATATCAGATATTTCAGTTCATATTCTATTGAAAATAATAATTTCGATAATATTATACTTCCCTTTATTAATTTTATTAATAAGGGAAGATTTAAAAATTTTTGAAGAGAAAATTTAATTTGTAATTAAATTAATTAATTAGTGTGTTTTTTATCATATGACTAATAAGAAAAAAAAATTAAACATCCTTTTTATAACGGATGTAATTCCGCATAATAAAAATGAATATAGAGGGAAATATATTCTTGATCAAATTTCTGCTGTTAATAAAGTGGTCTGTGGTTCAATGTGCTTGCTATTGATAACTCCTTTTTTCAAAAAACATAAATTCATTACGGGCTTAGATCATTCGATTTCTGCCAATTTAAAACATCTTAAAATTTTATCCTTTCCTAGATATTATTTCATGAGGCTAAGGTCATTTATTTTTATTTTATTAAACTTTCGACTTATTAATAATATAATCAAAGAAAGAAAGATAAATATAATTCATTGTCATAATTATTCTCTCTCTGGATTAGCATATCATTTATCTAAACTTTTTAATGTCCCATACTACATTACAATTCATGGAAGGGAAGATCCATCAGTGATTGAAAATACTAAGAGGAAAATTAAAAATATTAGGTTGTTTTTAAATGAGGCAGAGAAAGTGGTTTCAGTCGGAGATGTTTTGAAAAAATATTTGAAAAATTTTGATGTTGCTGATAATCAAATAAAAGTAATACCAAACGGCATCTCTTATGATTGGATCATTCGTAAGGAGAATAGGATTAATATTGGTTCAAAAAATAAAAATTATAAAAACTTAATTAGTGTTTCTGAGCTGAGGATTGAAAAAGGAATTAATTACACTATAAAAGCACTTTACGAGCTAAAAAATAAATTTAATATTATTTTAAATTATAATATAGTTGGAGATGGTCCTGAAATAAAAATTTTAAAAAATATGGCACACAAGCTCAACATTGAAAATCAGATTAAATTTTTGGGAAGTAAAAATAACCTTGAAGTGCTTAAAGAGCTTGATAAAAACGATATCTTCATACTTCCCAGTTGGTTTGAATCATTTGGTATAGCTCATGCTGAAGCAATGGCAAGAGGTCTGATTGTCATAGGTTGTAGAGGGGAAGGGAATGAGGCTTTTATAACAAATGAAAAAACTGGTTTTTTGATCAAAAAACATAGCTCTAATGCAATCACGGATATTTTATTGAAAATTTTAGATAATAAATATAATCTAAAAGAGATTGAAGGGAATGCTGTAAAAGTTATAAAAAATAATTTTACATGGGAGCAGAGTGCGGGAAAATTAATATCTCTGTACAATGAAGCTGTTTATGAAGAATGAATTAAAAAATTCAACTATTGTTAATTCTAGTTCAGCCATATGCATGAATCTCGATCAATTATGTATAATATCAGATAATTAATAGGAAATTTCCCATTACAAGCTTAGGGCATAAGCATTAAATTTAAATACTAATTGAAGAAAAGTATCCCATACCAGAGTCGTTTACTACAAATCATTGAATCGCTACTTTGATTATATGAATCAATGATTTATTATTTTTACATAATATTTTTATTTTGTTTTATAGCTCTTACATTAGTATTCAATATACCTTATAAAACTGAACTGAGATATTTCATTTTATTTCCTTCATTTTTCATCTGTTTATTAATCAATTTGAAATCAAAAAGAAAACTTTTAAAAAAAAACTTAAAAGTATTTTTAATAATCTTTATATCAGGCCCTCTTTTAAGCTTGTTTTTTTCTAAAAACCCCTTTCATAGTACCTCCGTTATGAAAATTATTGCCATGCTCATGGTAATATTTTGTCACTATACATTTATATATAAAATTTTAATAAAAAACGATATCGAGAAATTTTTCAGAGTATCATACTTGCTGAATAATTTTTTTATAAGTTTAATTGTTCTTTCAGTTTTTGGATTAATTCCAATGAGTCCGATTTTTGGAATAAAATCCACCATTTTTGGAGGTCCCAATGCATTATCTTTTATGCTGGCTTTTACATTAACGGGTACATTATTTTATTTTTTAAAAACAAAAAACACTAAATATATGTTTTTAATTATTATAAATACCATTTTTATTTTTATAGGCTCTGGCAGAGGAACAATTGTTGGTTTATTTTTATCATTTGTTATTTATTTAATTGTAAATGGTAACTTGAAAATTAGAAAAATTTTTTTAAAAAGTATTTTAATTATTCTATTATTATTTTTAGCATTTCAGTCTTCTAATTTTAAAACATATGCTATTAAATACGCTTTAGAACTAAGTTTTGATCAGAAAGTTAAAATTGAGGATTTTGATTTTTTTGAAAGGCTGATTGCCACCAGGGTGGGAAATGAATTAATTACTCCTTACATTGAGCAAAATAAATCAAGTTTTTATTTTGGTCAAGGATTTGGAGTGTCAATTGATATTTTGACTGGAGAAATAACTGAAAAAAGTGGAGTTGAAAAGGGTAGCTCCATAGTTAGTATTTTTAATGAAACAGGATTCATAGGAATTATATTTTTTATAATTTTAATTTTAAAATTAATAAAAAATTTAAATTTTAATAAAAAGATCCTTATGAACAAGAAATTACTTTCCACCATTTCTCCTTTGGCAGTTATATCATTTGCAATGATAATAGAGTCATTTGTTTCAAGTTGGCTCTATAGCGTAATGGGTCCAGGGTTCAATATTATGATGTATAATGTCTTAGGCTTTTATCTTTTATTAAATAATACAAATCTTGTAAAAAATTGAAAAAATTAATAATCATAACAGAAATACCATCACATTACAGATTACCTGTTTTTAATAAAATTGCTAAAAATAAAAATTTTTCTTTATTTGTGATTTACTTGAAAGATAATGTTCGAGGACGATCATGGGAAATAATGTGGGAAGAAAATAAATTTGACTTTATTATTTTAAAATCTTTTTACATAACTCGAAAAGACGGATCTAATAAATATATATCTCTAGGAGTTTCGAATATACTAGCCAAACATGACCCCGATGTAATTATTTGTGACGGATATAACCACACTGCCAGTATTGAAGCCTTAATTTACTCAAAAAGAAATAATATCCGTTGTTTATTGAGGAGTGAAAGCAATGTAAATGATATTCGAAGTAATTTTTTTCTTCTAGAATTGATTAAAAAATTTTTAGTCAGGAATTTTTCAGGTTTTATTTCTTCAGGCTTATTTAGCAGGGAATACTTACAATCATTAGGTGCAAAATATGAGGACATTTGGATTGCTCCAGATTCTGTGGAAAATCATTGGTATAAAAAATGTAAATATAAGAAAAAAAGTAATAAAATAATTAAGCTGCTATTTGTAGGAAGAATTATGGAGCATAAGGGCATATTTAATTTATTAAGAGCTTTTAAATCAATTAATGAGGATATCTTAAATGATTTTCAGCTTACTTATATTGGTGATGGGAATAAAACTAGTGAATTAAAAGATAATGTTAAAAAACTAAAGTTAAAGAATGTAGAGTTAGTCGACTTTATTCAACCGAAAAAATTAGCATTTGAATATAGTAAACATGATATTTTTATTATGCCGACTTTATCTGATCCTTGGGGTTTGGTAGTAAATGAGGCAATGGCAGCTGGTTTACCAATTATATGCTCTAAT
>MDTD01122695.1_pt1 | contig 20353 bp, 21 predicted proteins | sample 811221 | NCBI WGS metagenome assembly MDTD01 (sample SAMN05326646, study PRJNA326480) | marine metagenome | isolation source: seawater | place: Pacific Ocean: South West | collected 2011
CTTTAGAAAATTTCATAAATAAAAAATTAGAGGAATACGAAAAACCTAAAAATATAATATATTTAAAAAATAAACCAATTAACACATCTGGCAAAATTGATACTAATAAATTACGAGAGTTTATTAATGAATAAAGTTTTTTATATACATTCAGATTTTACTGCATATTGTAAGTTAAAGAAAATTAAGGACTCAATTATAAAATTTTCTTCATATGAATCATTTTCTCAAAATGCTCTAAATCATATGTATAATGATATAGAAAGTTGTTTTGGAACAAATTATATTTTGCCAACATATAACTATGATTTTCCTCAAAAAAAAAAAATTTAATGTTAAAAAAGATAAAGGTAATACAGGAATCTTTAGTGAGTTTTGTAGATTAAAATTTATTTTTCATAGATCACATGCCCCTATATTTTCATCTATATCAAAAAATGTAAATAATTTAAAATTTATAAGTAAAGATTTAAAATTAAATCCTTTTGATAAATCATCTGACTTTGGTATTCTTCATAAAAATAATGGTTCACTAGTTAATTTTGGATCAAAATTTTCACCTACTTTTATACACTACATTGAAAATGATCTAGGTAGAAATTTACTTTATAGGTATAAGAAATCTTTTTTTGGAAAAGTTTATTTGAATAATAATCATTGTTACAAAGTTGAGCTTATATTTAATGTCAGACCATTAAGCCTCAATTTAAAATATGACTTAAAAAAAATAAAAACGGATTTACTAAAAGAAGGTTTGTTAAGAAATAAATATTTCGAAAAAAAAATCAATTATCAAATAATTAAATCTTCAGAATTTTATAAATATATATTAAGAAAAATTGAAAAAGATCCATACTATTTAATTGATTATAATTCTAAATCTTTGTTAAAGAAAGAAAAGTTATGGTACAAAAAATTAAAATATAAGGATTTTGAATATGTTTGATCAATCTTGGCAAGATAGAATATATAAAAAAAAAATGCATATTAATTTATATCCATATGACTCTGTTGTTTCATTGGTTAACAAATATTTTTATAAAAAAAAAAATTATAAAAAGAATAAATTAAGCTGTATAGAACTTGGAAGTGGAACAGGTAATAACTTAAATTTTTTATCTAATTTTGGTTTTAATTATTTAGTAGGTGTGGAAGGCTCTTTAGAAGCGATAAAATTATCAAAAAAACTTAATGATATTAGAAATTGTAAATATATTAATGCTGATTTTACTTCGATACCAATCCAAAAAAATTATTTTGATTTATGTTTAGACAGAGGATCAATTAATCATAATGAATATAAATCACTACAAATTATATTTGATGAAACAAATAGAGTTTTAAAAAAAGGGGGATTATTAATCAGTTTTTTTTTTAGTAAAAATCATACTGAGTATAAAAATAAAAAAACAAAAAAAAATACATTTAAAGCTTTTAAAAAAGAAACAAATACTAATGGATTGACAACCACATTCTTAAACAAACAAGAATTAATTAAAATTATTTCCAATTCAAAATATGATTTAATTGAACTTAAAGAAGAAATTACGAAGGATCATATTAATAAAAAAAATATTTCTATGTGGGTAATTGTTGCTTCAAAAAAATGAACAAAAAATATAACGTTGTTGTTGGTGGAGGAATTATAGGTTTATTGGCTTATAAAATACTTAAAAGCTATGACAAAAATACAATATTAATTGAGCAATCAAATAAATTAGGAGGATTATTAAGTTCTTTAAAAATTAGAAATTCATATTTTGACAATGGTCCACATTATTTAAGGGAAACTGGCAATAAAAAATTAGATACTTTTATTTTTAAATCAATAAATTCAAACTGGAATTCATTTAAGTCTTTGCCACAAAGTAATTATTTTAATGGGAGTTGGAATAATAATAGTTCATATATTGACTTAAGAAAAAAAAATAAAAATTTATGTAAATTTTTTATTAATTATCTGAATAATTTATCAAAAAATAATTCATTAAAAGTTTATCAAAAAGAGATTAATAATTTAAAAAAATTATATTCTAAAAGAGTAACTAATTCAGTTATAATACCTATTTTAAAAAAATATGTTGGAGACAATATTAAATTATTAAAAAATAAAAGTAGATTTAAATTTGCTTTAAATAGATTGATAGTTGCATCACCTAAAATAACTAATAAACTAAAAACTAAAAATTTTTTAGATGATATCGTAGGATATAATCATTTTGAAAAAGGAATTTCAGGAAGAAAAAACTATTACCCTAAAAATGGGGGAATTGAAAATTTTGTTAATTTATTTATTAATAAAAAAGATGAAAATAAATCTTATTATTTAAATACAACTATTAATAAAATTGAAATTAAGAATAAAATGATACAATATTTACAAACAAACAATAATAAAAAATTATATGTAAAAAAAATTATATGGACAGGTCCTGCAAATATTTTAAATCAAATTCTTTATAAACATAAATTTAAAAAAACAACTAAAACTCCAAAATACTATTGGTATTTTTTTCATTTAGAGTCAAAGTTAAAATTTAAATCAAAATCCTTTTTTGCTCATATTCATGATAAAAATTTAAAATTATTCAGGCTTACATTTTATGATAACTTTTCAAATAAAAAACAATATTACAGAGCTACAGCCGAAGTTGTTTTTAGTAAAAAATTAGATATTAAAAAATTAGAAAATGAAATTATTAATGAATTAAAACAAATAAAATTAATATCTAATCTGAAGAAAATTATTGTTGTGAAAAAATATATGATACCATTTAATGTTTGTAATCCAAAAATGCAGATTTTTAAAAACAAGATTAATAATTTATTTTTATATGGTCAAAATAACAATAACAACAAATCAATGGACACTTTGATGCAAGATGTCTTTAACGATTTAAAAAAGTAATGGAACAAAAAATAATTAAATTAATACAAAAAACTCTTAATTTGAAATCAAAAAAAATAAATTTAAATTCTAAAATTGGTGATTTCCAAGAATGGGATTCTCTTGGTCATTTAAACATATATTTTGAATTGCAAAAAAGTTTTAAAATTGATATAGATTTAGAGAGTGCTTCAAAAGCTAGATCTGTAAATGATTGGTTAAAAATTATTAAAAATATAAAAAATAAATGAAATTTGATCTAAATGTTTAATTTTATAACAGGCTCAGTTACTACTATTAGCGCTAATCTAAAAAAAAGCTTTAATCAACTCCCAGTTGATCCATATCAGATTTCTTTAAAAAAACCATTTAGATATAGGAAATTCTCAAAAATTAAATTTAAAAATCATAATGTAGATACATATCTTAAGGGGAATTTTTTTCAGACAAAAAAAATAAACAGATATGTAGGAGGAAAAAATCGAAATTATAAAAATATAAATAACTTGGTAGTTGAAGAGATTATATCATTGTTTAAAAAAGAATTTCAGAACTATTTAAAATTTAAAAATTATGAATTAGGTATTCATCAAATTCGTATTTTAGCTTCTAATAATATTGTTGGATATCCTGTCCCTGAAGGTTGGCATAAAGATGGATTTGATTATGTTATTCTTTTAAATATTAATGCAAAAAATATTGTTGGAGGCATAAGTAGAATTCGAGAAAAGTTAAATGATAATCACGATCATTACTCAGTTTTGTTAAAATCTGGCGAATACATTTTTTTAAATGATAGTAAATATTTCCATTATGCTGATCCAATAAATGTAAAAGATATTAATACCAAAGGCTCTAGAGATATAATAGTTCTTACTATACAAAAAATTTGAATATTAAAATGAAAAGAAAATATTCAAAAAAAAATATTTCTAAACAAATGTTAGAATGGATGAAAATATTATTTCCATTAAATAGAAGTATAGCTGGAGTAGATAACTACAAAACTCTAATTTTTTTAAAAAAACAACTTCCAGACTTAAAAATTAAATACTTTAAATCAGGTAAAAAAGTCTTTGATTGGGTCGTACCAAATGAATGGCATATAAAAGATGCTTATATTAAAAATTTAAATGGCAAAAAAATAATTGATTTTAAAAATAATAATTTACATGTAGTAAATTACTCAACAAATATAAATAAAATAATTTCAAATAAAGAGCTTCAAAAACATCTATTTAGTATAAAAAATTATAAATCAGCCATACCGTATGTTACTTCATATTATAAAAAATTTTGGGGTTTTTGCCTATCAGAAAATCAAAGAAAGAAATTAAAAGATCAAAAATATAAAATTAAGATTGAAAGCAAGTATATTAAGGGCAAAATGCATTATGGGGAATGTTATCTTAAGTCTAAGAATAAAAAAGAAATATTTTTTTCTACAAATATTTGTCACCCATCTATGGCTAATAATGAATTATCTGGTCCAGTAGTGCTTACAGCACTTATGAAATGGATTAGTGAGTTATCTAATACTCGATATTCATATAGGGCAATATTTATCCCTGAGACTATAGGTTCAATTGCATACATTGAAAAAAATAAATTAAAAATGAAAAAAAATATATACAGCGGTTTCAATATTGTTTGTGTTGGTGATAATGCAAGATTTTCATATTTAGCCTCCAAAAATGAAAATACTCCATCAGATAAACTTATTAAATTTGTTTTTGAATATTATTCAATAAAACATAAGATATACAAATATTTGGAGAGAGGTAGTGATGAAAGACAATATGAAAGTATTGGAGTTAATTTACCAATAGCCAGTGTTATGAGATCTAAATATGGAACTTATAAGGAATATCATACATCAGAAGATAATCTAAATTTTATATCTAAAGAAGGTTTAGCAGGTTCCCTAGATATCTATAAGAAAATAGTTAATGTTATTGAAAATAATCTAAAGTACAAGTCAGTTATTACAAATGGAGAACCTTTTTATACTAAATATAAACTGTACCCAACACAAAGCACAAAAGAAACTTTTAAAAAAGTAAAAAATATTAAAAATATTATTGCTTATTCAGATGGTAGTTACGATTTAATTGATCTATCAAGGATTTTAAAAGTAGATTTTTTTGAATTATCAAATACTTGCAAATTACTGCTTGAAAAAGGTTTGTTAAAGATTGTTTAAAATAAAGAATAAATATTTAGTTTTTAAAAAAAATAATAATTGTGATATTTTATTTTATAATAACAATAAAAATTTAGAATTAGACATTAAATACAATGTGCAAAATTTTGATATAAGTCAAATTAATCTATATTATTTAATTAAAGTAATTTTTATATCAATTATTAAATTTAATTTTAAAATAAAAAATTTTAAAGATTTATATTTTTATGAAATTATAAAATCTTTTAATCCTAAGGTATTTATATCAAACGAGATTTCTTTGGCAGGTTTTAGAGTAAAAAAAATACTACCAAATATATTATGTATTGTTTATCAGTCAGCTGTTTTTTGGGATTTACAAAAAAAATCAGTTTATGACAAATATAGTAATTTAAAATGTGATTATTTTTTGGTTTATCATAAATTTTTCTCAGAATATTTTAAGCATATTCAATGTAAATTTTTAGTTGCAGGATCTATATATAATAACTCGATTAAAATTAACAAATTAAAGAAAGAGTTTGATATTATGTTTATTTCAGAATTTAGGTATGCTGATAAGGAAAAATTTAAATATCCAAACGAAGCATGGAATCATAACAATTTTTATAATGTAATCTCTGGACATATAGTAAGAACCTTATCAGAATATTCAAAATTAAATAATAAGAAATTCGTTATTGCGCTTTCCTCAAATAGATTGGATAAAAAATATTCAATAAACAATGATTATGAAATATTATTCTATAAAAAATACTCTAACAATTTTATATCGAATAATGATAATTCCTATAAGTTAGCTGATAAATCACGTTTAATAGTTTGTTTAAATTCTAACCTAGGTCCTGAGCTATTGTCAAAAAATAATAGAGTTTTATTTATTAACTCTGTACATTTTTTAACTAATTGGTATTTCTATAACAACGACTATAATCTAATATATCTCAACAATTTAGAAAAAAATGCAATTTTCAAAAAAATAGATGAATTATTATTAATGCAAAATAAAGATTGGGAAAACTATATCTCAAGTATTGAAAAACCAATATTATATAATGAAAATAATAGGTTACTCGTTGATTTGATTGAAAAAATAATAAATAACTAATGAAGATAAATGAAAACTGTTTGTATTGTTCCAATTAAATCAATATCAAAAAGAGTCAAATCTAAAAACTTTAGAATTATTGGGACTAAACCTTTATATAGATTACTTTTAGATAAACTTAAGGACGCAAATTTTGATAAAATATATATTGACTCAGACAGTGAAGAGATAGAAAGTTATGCGAAAAATAACAACTTTGAATTTATTTATCGTGACCCTCTTTTGTCTCAAGATTCAGCAAATGGAAATGATTTATTAATTCATCATCAAAAATTGATTAATGCAGATTTATATTTTCAAATTTTTGTTACTGCTCCTTTATTAAAAATTGAAACAATAAATAATTGCATAAACAAATTAAAAAATGATCATACTATAGACTCTGTTTTGACTGCAAAATCTCTTTATACATGGTGTTGGTTTGATGGCAAACCTGTTAATTATGATACAAAAATACTACCTAGAAGTCAGGATGCAAAACCAATCATCGTGGAGACGACCGGATTGTATGGAATCAGAAAAGATGTCTTAAAAAAAAATAGATCACGCATAGGCAATAATCCATATTTTTATGAAGTTTCTGACGAAGAATCAATTGATTTAGATAATGAAGAAGATTTTAAATTATTAGAATATTATGTCAGCAAAAATAATCTTAATTGATAAATCAAATATAAAAAATACAAATATATTTAATGAGAATTATATTATAATTCCTTTAGATCTTGAAACTCAAATATATCTAATTGAAAAAAAAATTAATTTTTTAAATCCTCTTGAAATTATAGACAATAATTTCCATAAAAAAATAATAAAAGAAACTGATAGTATTATAAAATCTATAAAATTCAAAAATAATGATTTTCCTTCAATTAATGAAGATATTTTATCTAATATAAGATTTGATATTTATTTAATTTATTATTTAAAATTTATATTAGATTATTTATTAATAAAATTCAAAACTTACACTATAATTTTACAAAATGATAAATTTGTTTTTCCTAATTATCTTTTAAAATTTTTAATATGTTTTAAAGATTATTCACCTAAAATTTTATTTTTAGGAAGTTTAAAGTATATTTCTACAGATTTAAATTTTTTTAGTTTTAATTTTAGTGCAAAGATTAATTATAATAAAAAATCAATATTGTTAAATAATCTTGGATATAATTTTAAAAGATTATTATTTTACTTTATGTCAAATGGTTTTCAGATTATGCATATAGATAACCAAAAAAATTATTTTATAAATTTATTAAATAAATTTCATATCTTAAAAGTAATAAAATTAAAAAAAAATATCACAAAAAATAATAATATAAATGAATTACAAATAGATTTTGAAAAAATAAACGAGAAATTTTTAAAAATATTTTTCCTAAATAGTTATGACATCTTAAATAATAAACTCATCAATGATTATAACTACTCAATTTCTTTTGAAAATTTTCTATGCAACTTTTCAAATTTAAAATTTATGATTTCAAATATCAATAAAGGAAAAAATGGAATTTTTTCTAAATTATCCAAAAAAACAAATTCAAAATCTATAATTATAAGTCATGGCACTCTTGCATCTAGTTTTAATCAATACGATAAAATTTATAAAAAAATTATTGCTAATCAAGTTTATTCAAAAGATTTTGATTATGCTTTTTCCCAGTCAAAAATATCTGATTCATTTTTTAATGAATATAATTCAAAAAATAATATTATTTCAGGAAATATCTTATTTTCATTTAAGAATAAATATCAAAAATTAATTAAAAAAAATGAATTTCGTGTACTTTATGCTGTCACTCAAAAAACTATTAACAGCATGCAATTATTTGGTTGTGAAATGTATTATGAATTTCTAGATAATTTAGAATTTCTAAATAATATAGCATATAATAAATCTATAAAAATTTTTGTAAAACTCCATCCGTCTGCTATGAATAATGAGTCTTCGTTATCTAAAATCTATACTAATCTTACTTTTGTAAATCATAAAATAAACTCAATTTTAAAAAAAATTGACATCACATGTAGTTTTTCATCTTCTGTGATTGAAGATTCATTAAATATGAAAATACCTGTTATATTATTAGATAGATGGAAAAGATATCGACATACTAAATCTCAAAATTTTCCTTATGAAGATGATTATCCAATAATGTATGCGAATGATAAAAAACAATTTTTCTCAGCCTTAGACTTCATAAAAAATATAAAAAATTTTGATTTTGAGAAATGTATTTACACATCTCACTATTTAGAAAATATAAAAAAATCTATTAGTAAATTCATATAAAATAACATATATGATAATCAATGAGAGTTTTGATTACTGGAAGTAATGGCTTTTTAGGTAACCATTTATTAAATTACTTATCTGGTAAAAAACTTGATGTTTTAGGGATTGATTCAAATGATTCCAAAAAAATAAATTCCAAAACTTTAATAGGTGACATTAAAGATAATAATTTTATTAATAAAGTTTTTAAAAAAAAAATTGACATCATTTTCCATTTTGCAGCAATTGCAGATATTAACTATTGCTCAAATAATCCATTAGAAGTTGTTGAACAAAATGTTTTAAACACAGTCAAATTACTAGAATATGCCAAAAAACATAAAGTTAAGCGATTTATTTTTTCTAGTAGTGTTTATGTTAATAGCAATGAAGGATCTTTCTATAAATCTAGCAAAATTGCATCAGAAAGTTTTATTAAAGAATTTAGTAAAAAATTTAAATTAAATTTTACTATACTCCGATTTGGTTCGTTATATGGTCCCGGCTCTGACTCTAATAATGGTGTACACAGAATAATAGAAAGAGCAATAAATGAAAATAAAATTTCATATGAAGGAGATCACGAAGCTATTAGAGAATTCATTCATATTGAAGATGCGGCTTCTGCATGTTTTGATATTCTTGATAATAAATTTAAAAATAAAATAATTTTAGTTACAGGAAATTCGTCAATTAAAATTTATGATTTATTAAATATTATCTCAGAAATCATGCAATTATCAAAAAATATAAAATTTAAAAAAAATAAAAATGAAGGTCATTATATTAGAACACCTTATAATTATTCTTATGATGAAGAAAAAAAACTAAATTTAAAATTGTCAACTGATATAGGCAAAGGAATTATAGAGGTTATAAAATACATTAAAAATAAATGAATAATGTTCAAATTTTAGATTGTACCTTTAGAGATGGTGGATACTATACAAATTGGCATTTTGAAAAAAAACTAGTTCAAAAGTATCTTGATTCTATGTCTAATTTAGGAATTGATATTGTAGAATTGGGTTTTAGATTTTTTACTACAGACTCAAGTAAAGGTAAGCATGCATATACAGATGATGATTATATAAATAAATTTAATATTCCTAAAAATCTAAAAATTGCAGTAATGATCAATGCATCAGATTTTATTAATCATCAAAATATAGATGAGAGCATAAATAAGCTTTTTCCAACTAACACAAATATTTATTTAGTTAGAATTGCAGCGCATTATCATGAATTAAAATATCTAAATAAAATTATTTTAGCTCTTAAGAAAAAAAAATTTAAAGTTGGACTTAATCTTATGCAAATAAGTAATTATACAAATTTAAATATTGATAATGTTTTTAAGAAAATTAAAACTAATTACTTAGATTACATTTATCTTGCTGATAGCTTGGGATCAATGAAAGAAATTGATATTATTAAGCAAATCAAATATTTCAAGAAAAAATGGAAAAAAAAAATGGGTATCCACACTCATGATAATCAATATTGCGCTGTAAGTAATACAATTGCAGCAGTTAACCAAGGCGTAAACATTATAGATTCTACAGTTATGGGAATGGGTAGAGGTCCTGGAAATGCAAAAACAGAGATAATAGTTGAATATTATAAAAAAATATCAAAAATTAATTACTCTATGTTTTTAGATTTTATTTATATATATTTTCAACCACTTCTCATAAAATATAAATGGGGATCTAATTTATATTACTTTTTAAGTGGAAAGTATAAAATACATCCTAGCTATATTCAGGAGATATTAAACAAGCCTAAAAAAAATCATGATTCAATCATCAATATGATTAATTATTTTAAGACTATAAAATCTACAAAATATAATCCAGAAACTTTATATGCAGCAATGAATTTTTATAAGAAAAAACCAAAAGGGAAATTATTGTATAATTTTAAAAGAAAAGCATCAAATGTTCTAATATTAGGCCCTGGAAATAGTATTAAGTTAAATTTAACTAAAATAAATAAATTTATTAATGAAAATAATTGTTTAGTTTTTGCTCTTAATACTAGTAATTTAATTGATGAGAAATTAATTGATATAAGAGTTATTTCTCATCCACTAAGTTTTTTCACTGATCTTAATAAAATTGAAAATATTAACTCCCCTTTGTTAACACCCTACTCAATGATACCTAATAAATTAAAAAATAAGTTAAAAAATATCAAAATTTATGATTATGGAATTAAAATTAAAAATAATAAATTTATATCTAAACCTAATTATTGTATTGTGCCTAACGCATTAGCGATATCTTACTGTCTTGCATTTATAAATCTCATTAATTGTAAAAAAATCTTTCTCGCAGGATTTGATGGATACAATAAAAAAAACTTTAAATATGCAGAAGCTAATTCTTTTTTCAATTTTTATAATAATTTAAATCCTAATAAGATTTTCACTATTACCTCTACAAAGTTTAATATAAAAATAAATAAAAAAACATTATGAAATCTGTAATTATAATTCCAGCAAGATATCAGTCAAGCCGTTTCCCCGGTAAGCCTCTGGCACTGATTAAAGGAATTCCAATGATAATAAGAGTTGCAAATTTATGTAATAAAGTTTTTAATAAAAAAGATATCTATATTGCAACTGATAGTTATAAAATTAGAAATATTGTTCAAGATTTTGGTTTTAATGTAGTCATGACTAAAACAAATTGTTTAACAGGAACTGATAGAGTTTCACAAGCATCAAAAAAAATTAAAGCTGATATATTCATAAATGTTCAAGGAGATGAGCCGCTTATAAATCCTAAAGATATTTTAAAAGTCATTAATTATAAAAAAAAATTTTATGACTATGTTGTGAATTGTTATACAACAATAATAGATGAAAACCCCTCAAATACTAACATACCTAAAGTTGCGATAAATGAAAATCAAGATTTAGTTTACATGTCAAGGTCTAAAATTCCAGGCTCAAAAAAGGGTAGTAAATTGAAATACAATTATCTTAAACAAGTTTGTATATATGCTTTTAATAAAAAGGAATTAAAATCTTTTTCATCTGGAAATAGAAAATCGAAATTAGAAATGATAGAAGATATTGAAATTTTGAGATTTTTTGACTTAAATATTCCAATTAAAATGAAAAAATTAAAACATCAATCATTAGCTGTTGACACTCCTCAAGATTTAAAGAAAATTCAAAAATATTTTGATTAATATAAATCTTAACAAATATAAAACTTTTATCTTTGATTGTGATGGCGTCATACTTAACTCAAACAAAATAAAATCTACATCATTCAGAAATATTACAAAAAAATTTGGTATTAAGAAATCAGATAAATTTTATAAATATCATATAGAGAATGGAGGAGTTTCTCGTAATGAAAAATTCAAATATTTTGTTAATAATATTTTAAAAATTAACGATGAAAAACTAATTAAAAGTCTAATATCTGAATATTCAAATAAAATATATGGGTCTCTCTTAAAATGTGAGGTATCAAATTGCCTTGATCAACTTAAAAAAAAATTTAATTTGAATGAATGGATAGTTTTAACCGGAGGTAATGAAAATGAAGTAAAAAAGATTTTTAGAAAAAAACAAATTTTTCATTTCAAGCGTAAAAATATTTATGGATCTCCAAAAAGTAAATACGAAAATTATAAACAATTAAAAAAAAATAAATTAATTAAATTTCCTATTATTTTTTTTGGAGATAGTAGATATGACTATGAATTTTCTAGAGATAATAATATTGATTTTATATTTGTTAATGGGTGGACAGAATTTAAAGATTGGGAAGAGTTTTGTAAAAAAAAAACTTATAAAAACTATTAAAAATCTTTGTGAACTTATTTAATTAAAATCATGAATAATAAAAAAAACATCCATTGTGTTTTATGTAAAAAAAGATCTCAATTTCTTGATAATTATAAATTCAATGTAAACAGTGATATTGAGTATTTTGGTGATATTAAACTATATTATTGTAATAGTTGTGACATGGCATTTGCCCATCCTATGCCAGAAATATCAAAACTTAATATTTATTATAAAAATATCTATAGAGATTTTGGTAGACCACATCATGTTAATATCCAAGATATTGATAGTAACATATTTAATGATAGAAATATGAATTATATTCAATATTTATCTTCTAATATAAAACTAGATAAAATAAAAAAAATTTTTGATTATGGTTCTGGTACGGGAGATATAGGTTATCTATTAAAAAAAAAATATCATCAGCTTGAACTACATACTATTGAAGATGATTCATTTTCTCAAAAAATATTACTAAAACGTAATTATAAAATCTATAAAAATTTCAATGATATAGATACAAAATTTGATTTAATTATATCTACACATGTATTTGAGCATCTTACAAATTTGAATGTAATTAATGATTTTAAAAAAATAGCTAATAAAAATGCTTTTATATTTATTGAAACACCTAACAATTTATTTCATAAAAATTTTATTAGTAGACCATATGATTCACCACATTTATTATTTTTTTCAAAAAAAACTTTTGAAAATATTAGAGAAATATTTGAATTAGATATACATGATTTAACTTATGCTTCACACTCTATTGAAGATATTTTTTTAGAAATGCATAAAACGAAATTAAAGTTTCAAAATTGGAATAAAAATAATAAATTTAATAAAATACAGTCAATTAAATATGTGTTAAACTTAATTAATTTTAATAAATTATTAAATTACTCTGGTTCACAAAAAAGATATTCAGTGGACAAGTTTATAAATGGTGATAAAAATTCTTGGTGCATAAGAGTATTATATAAAAATATTTAATTTTCCTTAATAAAAATTTATTATTTTATATTTTTCACCATTTCTTTTAGACCTTTATTTAATCCAATTTTACATTTATATTTAGAAAACTTAATTAATTTTTTGGGGTCTGCAACAACTCCAAATTGATCATCCTTTGTACCTTTTGTATATTTAATTTTAAATTTAAATTGAATTTCTTTTTTTATTAAACTTACTAAAGACTGAATTGTTGTTTTTTTTCCTGTGCCAACATTGAAAGTTTGATTAAAAAATAATTTATTATTAATGATTAATTCAAAGTATTTTATTAGATCATTAATATGAATAAAATCTCTATACCTGTTTTTACTGCCCTTTATTATTAAAGATTTAGAATTTAATATTTGAGACAAATATATTCTAATAATACCCTGTTTTAAATTTCCCAACTTTTGATTAGAGCCATAAACATTAAATAATCTTAAAATTGTATAATTGATGTTTTTGTCTGAATATTTTTTAATATATTTTTCTGCATTTAGTTTTGATATTCCGTAAAAACTTATTGGATCTGTTTTATCGCTCTCTTTGATTTTATTTTTATAATTATTACCATATACTGACATTGAACTGGCAAAAATAAAATGCTTACATTTAAATTTGTTAGCAAAATTAAGTAAAGATACTGTGGTTGATACATTTTTTTCAAAGTCAACTTTTGGATTCTCAAAACTTTTCTCACCACTGGATTGACCAGCTAAATGTATAATAATCTTAATATTTTTAATTTTTTTTAAAATATTTTCATCAGCGCAATCGCCTTTGTAAAATTTGTAATTTTTATGATTTATTATATTACTTCTGTGTCCTGAAGATAAATCATCAATTCCAATAATTTTATTATTAGGTACTAGTTGATCAACTAAACTCTTACCAATAAATCCTGCTGACCCCGTTATCAATATCATAATACCTTCATTATATATTTAATTAATTTTTAAAATTTAACAAATTTTAATATCATCATATGTTAAATAAGTATAATTATTAGTATTTGTTTATGAATCAATTGACAAAAATAATAAAATCCAAAGAAAAATTATTAGAGTTCTGCTTTTTAAAAATTAAAAAAGCAAAATTACATAAAATAAATACTGGTTTGAGTAGTTATCTTTATTTTCCATCTTGGTATCAATGCCCTGGATATGAAGTTTTAATAAGTCAAAATAATAAAAATTATTTTAATAAATTATTTATTTATTTCAAATATTTTTTACATGCATTTAGATTAATAAAAATTAAAACATATTATAATTCACAAATAGATTCTGATGATTATGATACCATCGTAGTATCTTGGGCTTCAAAAGAAAATTTTGATAACAATGGTAGATATAAGGACAAACATTTTAATATTAAAGCAAGTAATGATAAAAAAATTTTTTGGTATCTAATTTTTGATGGTGTTTTTAATTTTAAAATTACAGATGAAAACATAAAAATTATTTACTTAGAAAATAAATTAACCTTTTTTAATTTTAATGAATTTTTTAAAATTATATATAGTTTAATAAAATTATCAAAGTTAAATATAGGCTGTTATTTTCATTACCTTAGTTTTTATTCATTTTATGCTATAGGTATTAAAAATATTATTTTAAAAAATGATTACAAAAATTTAAAAAAAATCATAATGCCATATGAGGGTCAGCCATTCCAAAATTTTATTTTTGAACAAATTATGATTAAATACAAAAATATTGATACTATTGGTGTAAATCATTCCTCTCTTTCACCATTCCCATCAAATATGATACACAGGGATGGTTCTCCTAAAAAAATTATTGTTAACGGTAAAAATCAAAAAAAAATTATGTCAAATCATCTTAACTGGGATGAAAAAAAAATCTTTATTAAAAATTCATTAAGATATTCTTATGACGTTGATTACAATTTAAGGGGAAATATATTATTTCCTCACAATCTATCAAATTTCAATGATTATATAAAAATATTTAATAATTTTGTCAAAAATACCAACTTACAATTTGGCAAAATGGATATTAAGATTCATCCTTTCTATACTACTAATAGTAAAAGTTTATTTCTTAAAAAAAATTTTGAAAAAATTATAAAAAAATATAATAATAAATTTGATAGCAATATTAAGGAAAAAAGAGTAATAATTTTAGGTTCTACAACTAGTGTAGTACTCGCATTAGAGCTAAATATTGAAGTAATACATATATGTGCAAATGAAATAATTGAAAGTTTCTCAAATGATTTATGGGAAGCTATAGAGGTAAAAAATATTTATCAAAATGTTTTTAAATATAAGTTGAACAATAAAAATGATATGATTAAATTTAGAAATAAAGAAAACTCATTTAAAGAATATTTACACTTATGAAATTCAAAAATTTAGAATTATACAAAAATAAAAAAGTAATTATTACTGGCTCAACTGGATTTAAGGGAAGTTGGTTAAGTCTATGGTTAAATGAACTTGGGGCTAATGTAGTAGGTATTGGTTTGAAACCAGAAAAAGAATCTATTATTTTTGATACATTAAACTTAAATAAAATAATTAAACAATATTATACTGATATACGAAATTTAGAAAAATTATCATTTATAATTAAAAAAGAAAAACCTGATATTATTTTCCACTTAGCAGCACAATCAATTGTCTCCGAGAGTATAAAAAATCCTTATGAAACATTTGATACTAACTTTATGACATCCTTAAATATTTTAGATAATTTCAAAAAATATAATATTGAAAACTTAGTTTATATAACATCTGATAAATGTTATCAAAACAACGAGTGGATATGGAGCTACAGAGAAAATGATGTAATTTTTGGAGACGATCCATATTCGGCATCTAAATCTTGCGCTGAAATTTTATTTCATTCATACTATCAAAATTTTTTTAAAAATAATAAATATCTAAAAATGGCATCTGTTCGTGCAGGTAATGTAATAGGTGGTGGTGACTTCAAAAGAAATAGAATTGTACCAGATATTGTAAAAAAATTAAAAAAAAATCATGATATAATTTTGAGAAATCCAAATTCCACAAGACCTTGGCAAAATGTCTTGGATCCAATTTATGGCTACTTATTGCTAGGTGGTAAATTAATTGACAATCAATTAAAAAATACAATTTTTCCAAGTTGGAATTTTGGACCAAATGCAGAGAATTGTAAATCTGTAAAATATATTACTAAAAATATTATAAAAAAATGGGGTTCTACAAAATCTCAAATTAAATATAACAAAAATTTGAAATTTAAAGAAGCTGGTTTGTTAATGTTAAATAATGAAAAAGCTAAAACTGAATTAAATTGGTTCCCTCAACTCTCACTAAATCACTCACTAGAATGGACAACTGATTGGTATAAAAATTATTATTATAAAAGTGATATGTTTGATTATTCTATAAATCAAATAAAAAATTACTCAGAATTATGATAAAAAAAAAATGTAGAATTTGCAGTAATAAAAAACTGATAGAGTTAATTGACTATAAAAGAGTTAGGTTATCTGGAAATTTCTTTAAAAAAAATAAGGCATTGAAAGATAAAAGTTATGCATTAAAGTTAATTATTTGTGATTATTGTAAACATCTTCAAATAAATAACAATTTATCACCTGCTATTCTTTTCAAACACTATGTATGGAAAACATCTGACTCTAAAACAAATTTAAGTCTAATTAAAGAATTTTATGATGAACTTATAAAAAAAAATATAGCAATGAAAGAATCAAAAATAATGGAAATAGCATCAAATGATGGCTCTTTATTAAAAGAATTTTGTAAAAAAAATAATAATTTATGTTTGGGAGTTGAGCCTGCGAAAAATTTAAAAAAATATTATCCAAAATATATAAAATTGATAAACAATTTTTTTTCCTATAAGTTGAGTAATTTAATAAAAAAAAAATATAATAAGTTTGATATAATTATAGCTAGAAATGTAGTAGCTCATTTGAATAACCCCAATGATGTTTTTAAAGGTGTTGAAAATATTATTAACAATGATGGAATATTTGTTGTTGAAGTTCCATATGTGTATTTTTTCTTTAAAGAAAATCAATATGACAATGTTTTTCATGAACACAATGGCTTTCATTCAATTAAATCTCTAAAAGATTTAAGTGAAAAAAATAAATTGTTTTTATTTGATGTTTCAATAATAAAATCTCAAGGCGGTTCTATCAGATGCTATATTTCTAAAAATAAAATCAAACAATCAGATAAGCTAAAAAGATATTTAAAAATTGAAAAAGAGATAAGATTATTCAATATTTCTACTTGGAAAAAATATGCAAATAGAGTTTATGCACATAAATATCAAATGATTAACTTAATTAAAAAATTAAATAATAAAGGTAAATCTGTAAGTGTTTATGGTGCTTCTGGAAAGGGACAAGTATTTCTTCAATTTACTACATTAAATCATCTTTTAATTAAAAAAGCATATGATAAAAATAAAGATAAAATTGGTAAAGTAACTCCCGGAACCTTTATTAAAATTTATGATCCTATAAATATTAAAAAAGACATGCCAGATTACCTACTTCTTACTTCTTGGAATATCAAAGATGAAATTATCAAACAAGAAACAGAATACTTGAAAAAAGGTGGAAAATTAATTCTACCCTTTCCTAATCCTAAGATTATAAATCTATGAAAGTAGTTATTTTAGCAGGAGGATATGGAACAAGACTAGCAGAACTAACTTATTCTATTCCTAAACCAATGGTTCCAATAGGCGGCATACCAATTTTGATGCATATAATAAATTATTATCGAAAGTTTGAATTTAATGATTTTATAATTGCAGGTGGATATAAAATAGAAATTATTAATGATTACTTTGATAAAAAGAAAAAGAATTATAAAATTCAAATTATAGATACTGGTCAAGATACTATGACAGGTGGTCGTTTAAGAAAAATTAAAACTTACCTAAAAGAAGAAAATTTTTTTATGACTTATGGAGATGGTTTATCAAATGTAAATATAAATGAACTATTAAAATTTCATTTAAAAGAAAATAAACTTGTAACCGTGACTGCGGTCCGCCCACCTGCGCGCTTTGGTTCTTTAATAATTAATGAAAATAACATTGTTACCCGTTTTAGGGAAAAATCTCAACTAGATGAAGGTTGGATCAATGGTGGTTTTTTTGTGATGAAAAGGAAGTTTATAGATTTTATTGATGATAACACAACTATTTTAGAAAAAAAACCATTGGAATTAATGTCAAAAAAAAATGAACTTTTAGCTTACAAACATTATGGTTTTTGGCAATGCATGGATCATTTGACGGATAAGAAATATTTGGAAAGTTTATTTGAATCAAAAACAGCGCCATGGCTACAATAAAAAAAATACTAGTAACCGGTTCATCTGGATTTCTAGGATATAACTTTATAAATAAGATTATAAAAAAAAATTATAAAGTTTTTTGTATTTATAATAAAAAAATAAAAAAAATTAACAAAGCTCATTATATAAAATGTAACTTAGAAAATTATAATGATGTTAAAAAAAAATTAAGAAATTTTAAATTTGATTATGTTGTAAATTTATCAGGATATGGGGATCACAGTGACTTAGATCATGGTGGGGATAAAATAATTAATAATCATTATATGATTTCAATGAACTTAGTAAAATTTTTTATAAATAAAAAAATAATAAAATTTATAAATATAGGTAGTTCAGACGAATATGGAAAGAATAGATCACCTCAAAAAGAATTTTATAAAGAAGATCCTAATAGTCCATATGCATTTGCAAAAACTATTAATTCTATATTTTTCCAAATGTTATACAAAAATTATAAATTCCCTTCTGTTACTTTAAGACCTTTTTTAGTTTATGGACCTTACCAGGAAACTAATAGATTAATACCATTTGTAATTAAAGCATGCCTAAATAACAAAACTTTTGATTTAACTTCAGGATATCAATACAGAGATTTTTGTTATGTAGACGATTTTTGTGATGCAATCATTAAATCTTTTAATAACAAAAAAATAAATGGAAAAATATTAAATATTTCATCTGGAAAAAAAACTCAAATTAAGAAGATTGTGAAAATGATACAACAAAAAATTAAAAAAGGAAAACCTATGTTTGGTAACAAAAAATTAAGAAAAAATGAAAATAAATCTTTATATGCTGATATTTCAATGGCAAAAAAATTATTAAATTGGAAAACAAAAACTAATATTAATGAAGGATTAGATTTAACAATAAAATTTTTTAAAGAAAATGAATAATCCTCTTATTTCTATAATTGTAAATTGCCACAATGGTAGTAAATATTTGCGTCAATCTTTAAATTCAATATTTAATCAGGATTATAAAAAATGGGAAATAATATTTGTTGATAATAACTCATCTGATAATAGTTTAAAAATTGTTAAAAATTATGATCAGAAAAAAATAAGAGTTTATTTTTTAAATAAAAAAATAAGTTTGTATAAGGCAAGAAATTATGCTTTATCAAAATGTAAAGGTGACTATATTTCATTTTTAGATACTGACGATTTTTGGGTAGATTCTAAATTATCTTCACAAGTTGAACTAATAAAAAAAAAAAAATATGATATTGTTTATTCAAATTATTATATAAAAAATTATAATTTCCCTTATTTCAAATATATTTTATCAAACAAAAAACTTAAAAGTGGCCATATCACTGAAGAACTTTTAGCAAATTATAATGTGGGTATTTTAACTTTAATTTTTAATAAAAAAAAAATATTAGAAAATGATAAAATCTCTTTTAAAGAAAAATATGATAGTATTGCAGATTTTGACTTTGTGCTTAGGTGCTCTACAAATAATAAAATTGGAGCTATACAAAAACCTCTTGCTATATATGGAAGACATAATAATAATCTTTCAAAAGTTATAATTAGTAAACAATTTTCGGATTTGAAAAATTGGAAAAAAGATACTGATACTATTAATTTTTTTTCAAAATATAATAATTTTAAATTAATTAATAAAAGAATCCAGTATATGAAAATTCAAAATGATATAAAAAAAAACTATTCGATTATCAAAAAAATTTATATAGTTATTTCTCACAATA